>Ga0316207_10003054_pt1 | contig 16071 bp, 14 predicted proteins | sample 6weekpyrite_MG_FD_204943 | JGI IMG/M metagenome (GOLD analysis project Ga0316207, IMG submission 204943) | Microbial mat bacterial communities from mineral coupon in-situ incubated in ocean water Damariscotta River, Maine, United States -... | ecosystem: Environmental > Aquatic > Marine >... | reverse complement strand
CATGGTTGGGGATACGCATATAAATAAGTTGATATAAACCAACTAAAATCAGCGCCAGAATATCTTTATCACGTGGTTTGAGCTTTTTACTGAGTAGTAATCTAGCTAAGGCGTATAACTGGTAATAGTGGCGCATCACGCCAAAACTCATTTCGTACAACAGGCCCACATCACGCGGGGCAACCACCGAGCGCGATAACTCAAGGGCTGTTGTCAGTGATTCACCCTCACCAATAACCGCCGTAATACACCTTGCCGCTTGCGCCCGAACATTCACACCACCACTCACGAATTATCACTCACTGAAAAGCGAGTACCTGCTTCTCGTAATGCTGGCCGCGCATTCACAAAATCTACCGCTGACATGCGCTTCTTTCCCGCTGCCTGCAGTTCCAGAATAGTTAAAACACCCGCTCCTGTTTGTACTGCAATACCCTGTTTATCAACGCTAATAATCGTACCCGGTTGGGTGTCTTTGGTTTTTCGATCGGTAATTTGGCTACGCCATATACGTAGGGTCTCTTCACCCAATATCGCAGTGGCAACAGGGAAGGGGTTAAAGGCACTTACTTGGCGCTGCACTGCCTCAACTGGCGCTCGCCAATCGATAGGCGCTTCATCCTTGCTTAACTTTGCCGCATAACAGGTCAACGATTCATCCTGCACTTGCGGATTTGATGTGCCCGCCTGTAGCTGGCTCAGCACATCCAGCAATGCTTGATTACCTAACGGGGCTAGCCTGTCATGCAGCTCGGATGCTGTTTCATTCGGCTCAATTGGCGTCGAGACCTTAGCCAGCATGTCGCCAGTATCCAACCCCTTAGCCATTTGCATAATCGTTACGCCCGTTTCGCGGTCTCCTGCCGCTATTGCACGCTGAATAGGGGCTGCCCCTCGCCAACGAGGCAATAAGGAGGCATGGACATTAATACAACCCAAACGTGGCGTGGCCAAGACAGCGGGCGGTAATAGCTGCCCATAGGCAACCACCACCATAATATCAGCCTCATAATCAGCTAGACGCTGCTGAGCCGCTTCATCCTTTAAACTTTCAGGTTGTTCAATCGTTAAGCCTGCCTGCTCGGCACGTTGCTTGACCGGACTCGAGGTTAATTTTCGACCACGCCCTGCTGGTCGGTCAGGTTGGCTGTATACCGCAACAATCTGATGAGGCGAATTAATCAGGCTTTCCAGGCTAGGTACCGCAAAATCAGGCGTACCCGCGAAAATGATTCTTAGCGATTCGGACATAAAATTATCGCTTACAAGACCACGTGATCTTCAGCAAATTTTTGATTTTTCTCAAGTTTTTTGCTTATTCGTTTTTGCTTAAGCGGCGATAAATAATCAACAAATACCTTGCCATCAAGATGATCGATCTCATGCTGGACACACACTGCTAATAAGCCATCAGCCGCCATTTCAAAACGATCTCCGTTTCGATCAAGAGCCTGCAGTTTTATTGATTCAGCACGTTCAACCTTTTCGTATACGCCAGGCAACGACAAACAGCCTTCCTCGCAGACCTCAACGCCATCTTTAGCGGTAATTTCAGGGTTAATTAACACCAAAGGCTGATCTTTTTCTGCTGAAATATCAATGACTATCATCCGTTCATGTCTATCAACCTGAGTTGCCGCAAGCCCTATACCGGGTGCCGCATACATGGTCTCAAACATGTCATCGATAAACTGTCGAATGGAATCCGTCACCTCAACAACCGGTTTTGCAACCGTTCTAAGCCGTGAATCGGGGTATTTAAGTATATTTAATCTCGTCATGTGAATTACGTCAACAAATTCTAGTATTTACATAGGTTAAGCTGCTAAGATAATGATCATACTGGATAACGTGGCCCTTGCGCTATACTCAATACAGGGCTATGTTTTGTTAAACTACGGATTGAGCCCTGCCCAATCCACATAAAATATAAGAAAAGGGACTCACATGTTAGCCAGAAAAATTCTTGTGCTCCTGATGCTGTGTTTCGCAACCATTGCCTTCGCAGCACCGCCGACCCTGAATCCATCTCATCCAGACCGTTATACGGTTGTTAAAGGTGACACGTTATGGGACATCGCTGGTCGATTCCTCAAAACCCCATGGCGTTGGCCCGATGTATGGCATGTTAACCCGCAGGTAAAAAATCCGCACCTGATTTATCCGGGTGATGAGCTGACCCTAACCTACGATGCCAATGGTAACCCTATTATTACCCGCACTAAACGTGGCAGACCTACGGTAAAATTATCGCCAGGTTTACGTAAAGAGCGTCTTGATCGCGCTATCCCAACGATTCCGCTAGATGCGATACAACAGTTCCTGTCAAAACCTCTCGCGGTTGGTGAAACAGAACTACAAGCAGCCCCTTATATCGTGCAACCTGCCGATGAGCATGTTGTTGTGGGCGCAGGTGATCGTATCTATGTGCGCGGCATTAAAGAAGAGGGTAAAGCAAATTTCAGTATCTTCCGTCCAGGTATCACATATAAAAAACATACTACCAACAAAGATGAAGAGCCTGAGATTCTAGGTTACGAAGCCCTCTATGTCGGAGAGGCCACTGTCGCACAATTTGGCGATCCATCAACGCTTCTCATCACCAGTACGCAACGTGAATCACAAACAGGTGACCGACTACTACCTCTCTCAGAAGATGATATAAATGAACATTTCTTACCTCATGCGCCACGCGCAGATATTGATGCCTCAATTATTTCTGTCGTCGATGGTGTAGCACAAATCGGGCAACATCAACTGGTTGTTATTGATAACGGCAGTCGTGAAAAACTGGATGTAGGTACCGTACTTGGCGTTTTTACTCGCGGTAAAACTGTTCTGGATAATGTCTCTGAAGAACGCAATGACACCGTGAAATTACCAGATGAACGTGCAGGTACCCTAATGGTTTTCCGCGTATTTGAGAAAGTCAGCTTTGCACTCGTGATGGACGCAACCCGCGCTATCCATGTATTTGATGCGGTACGTAATCCACCTGAATTATAAAGAACAAAACAATATTCCAGGCTAATTTGCCTGGCAGGGCAAGGAGGCCTTGAATCATGATGAAACCGCAAGGATGCGGATCAGCAGTCGATCCCCTATTAAATCTTAGTAACGTAAACTCTGACCAAGAACTCGTCGCCTGGCTAACGCTATTACATACCCCGCGACTTGGCTCGAGAACCATCAGTAAACTGCTTAGCCAGTTTCATACTGCGACGAATATTATCGATCACGCCAAAGAACTGACAAACAAACATTTACGTGGTGCATTGCGCTCACCTAACAAGCAAGCCATAGAATCCGATTTAGCCTGGCTCATCTCCAAACCCGATCAGCATATCATTCACCTTAACGATCCTGCTTATCCTCCTTTACTAAAACTCATTGCCGATCCACCGCCGGTGTTATTTGTCGCGGGTGATCCTAACTGCTTATCCTTGCCACAGCTTGGCATCGTCGGTAGCCGGAACCCTACCGCATCGGGTCTGGAATCAGCCCATAATTTTGCAAGTGAACTCGGCCAACATGGCTTAACAATATGCAGTGGCCTGGCGCTGGGTATCGATGGTGCGGCTCATAGCGGGGCATTACATGCGAATGCTCAAACGGTGGCAGTTATTGGCAGCGGTCTCGATCGACTCTATCCGGCTCGTCATGCTCGACTTGCCGGACGCATCAAGAGACAAGGGGCTGTCATTAGCGAATTTTCGCCGGGCTCTGCGCCTCTTGCAGCCAACTTCCCACGCCGTAACCGTATTATTAGTGGTTTAAGCCTCGGCGTACTGGTTATTGAAGCTGCCTATCGTAGCGGGTCACTCATTACAGCTCGGCTTGCTGCTGAACAGGGCAGGGAGGTATTTGCAATCCCCGGTTCAATTCATAACCCTTTGGTACGTGGTTGCCACCGCCTAATCCGTGAAGGCGCTTGTCTAATAGAATCTACCCATGACATTATGAATGAGCTGCCGAGCCTACTTGGCACACTGACATCACCACCACAGGCCCCAGTAAATCAGGCTCTTAGCCAAAACCACCCAGTTCAACACGAGCCATTGCTCATATACATAGACCATGATCCCGTTACCATTGATACACTAATTTCACGCAGCGGATTGACGACAGAGCGAGTTTCAGCGATGCTATCCTCACTGGAAATACAAGGATCTATTGTGGCTCTTCCGGGAGGAAGGTACTGCCGCAGCTGAAAATCAGCTATGAAAGAAAACGTACTCGATGTTTTGGTCTATCTCTTCGAGAATTATATGGTGGATGATATCGAACCACCTCAGGATCAACAGTCCCTGCAAACTGAACTAAGCAAAGCCGGTTTTGGCCAAGGTGAAATCAACAAGGCCTTCGATTGGCTCGAGGGTCTAACGACGCTACGGGAAAATGATCCCGATGAAAAAATTGAAAGCCCTCGCGCTATTCGGGTTTATACCGAAGAAGAAGCCGAGCGCATTGATGTTGAATGCCGTGGTCTAATACTGCATCTCGAACAAACGGGTGTATTGGATCATTACAGCCGCGAATTAGTCATCGATCGCATTATGGCGTTAGGTGCCGATGAAATTGATCACGATGTGGTCAAATGGGTCGTACTTATGGTGCTGTTTAATCAACCCGGGCAGGAAGCCGCTTACGCATGGATGGAAGATTTTGTTTTCGAGGAAAACTATTCTCTATTGCACTAATAGTTCGTATCTCAATTTGAGATTTAATTTTAATTTAGCCGCACCTTGAGCAGGCATTTAACACAAGGATTAAGGTTTCTATAGAGACCCTAATAAAATATATATGGGCAACAAACTCGTCATTGTCGAATCACCGGCAAAAGCTAAAACCATTAAAAAATATTTAGGCAAGGGCTATGAAGTCCTCGCGTCCTATGGTCATGTCCGTGACTTGTTACCTAAAGAAGGTGCTGTCGATACTGAACACGATTTCAGTATGAAATATCAGGCCATCGAGCGAAACCAAAAACATATCGATGCCATTTCCAAGGCAATAAAAAAAGCTGACGCTTTGTATCTCGCAACCGATCCGGATCGCGAAGGTGAAGCCATTGCCTGGCATTTGTTTGAGCTATTAAAGAAAAAGAAACTGCTTAAAGAAAAAGAAGTTACTCGAGTGGTGTTTCATGAAATCACCAAGAAAGCGATTCAAAATGCCATTGATGAATCTCGGGAGCTTTCTTACGACTTAATCAATGCTCAACAAGCACGCCGCGCACTCGATTATTTAGTTGGTTTTAACCTATCACCGTTACTCTGGAAAAAAATTCGTCGTGGTCTTTCAGCAGGTCGCGTACAAAGTCCTGCGCTGCGTATGATCGTAGAACGTGAAGAACTTATCGAAAAATTTGTCCCGCGTGAATACTGGACTATTGAGGCTGACACACAGGTGGCGAAGAAAAAATTTGCTGCCAAGCTGCAACAATACGCAGGTGAAAAACTCAGCCAGTTCAGCGTAGAAAATACTGAACAAGCGAACGACATAGAAAAAACACTTAACGATGCAGCACAAGGTGAACTGACGGTCGTTAAGATTGAAAAGAAACAACGCAAGCGTAATCCTTCTGCACCGTTTACCACCTCAACACTGCAACAAGAAGCATCACGCAAGTTAGGCTTTACCACGCAACGCACCATGCGTATTGCTCAGCAACTTTATGAAGGTATTGATACCGGTGAAGGCTCAGTAGGTCTTATCACCTACATGCGTACTGACTCCGTCACACTTGCACAAGAAGCGCTTGATGAGGTACGTGATGTTATTGCTTCACGCTACGGTGCAGATAAAGTGCCTAAAGAACCGCGTACCTTTAAAACCAAGGCGAAAAATGCTCAGGAAGCGCACGAAGCAATCCGTCCAACATCCTCTGAACGTGATCCTGAATCCATCAAAAAATTTCTGTCCACGGATCAAAATAAACTCTACGGCCTGATCTGGAAACGTACCGTTGCCAGTCAAATGATCCATGCAACAATTAATACAGTCGGCGCCAACCTTGAAGCCGGCGCGGACAGCGGGAACATTTTCCGCGCCAACGGCTCAACTATTGTTGACCCGGGTTTTATGGCCGTTTATCAAGAAGGTGTCGATGATACGCCTGCCGAAGACGACGAAAAATTATTGCCGCCAATGGAAGAGGGCGACAAAGTTAAATTATTAAAGGTGCGCCCAGAGCAACATTTCACCGAGCCACCACCTCGTTTTAACGAAGCGACACTGGTGAAAACACTTGAAGAACACGGCATTGGTCGTCCTTCTACTTATGCATCGATTATTTCGACACTACAGAATCGAGAATATGTCGAAATGGATAAGCGTCGCTTCATGCCAACTGATGTTGGCCGTGTCGTGAATAGTTTTCTTACAAAGTATTTCACTGATTATGTGGATTATGATTTCACCGCAAATCTTGAGAACGATCTTGATGCCGTTGCACGTGGTGAGAAAGATTGGGTTCCATTGATGAAAGATTTTTGGAAACCATTTAAGAAACTCGTCGATCATACTGATAAAAATGTTGACCGACGTGATGTCACACATGAAAAGATAGAAGAAAAATGCCCTAAATGTGGTGGTGAACTTTCTATTCGTTTAGGAAGACGTGGCCGCTTCATTGGTTGCATGAGCTATCCCGAATGTGACTATGCCCGTAATTTGAATGGCGATGATGATGAAAAAGATGCAGAAATCATCAAAGATCGTAAGTGCCCTGATTGTGAACATGATCTTGTTATTAAACACGGTCGCTACGGCAAGTTTATTGGTTGCAGTAATTATCCAAACTGTAAACATATTGAACCGCTCGAAAAACCGGCTGACACAGGTGTTGAATGTCCCGAGTGTCACAAGGGCACTATTCTTAAACGTAAGTCGCGTTACGGCAAAATTTTCTATTCCTGCCAACGTTACCCTGATTGTACCTACGCAATCTGGAATGAACCGTTAGCAGAGCCTTGTCCAAAATGTAATTGGCCAATTTTGTCTGTTAAGACCACTAAAAAGCGTGGTACAGAAAAAGTATGTCCACAGAAGGACTGTCGTTTCTCCGAGCCATATGATCCGCCGCAAAAGGATGAGCCGGAATCTGAAAGCAACACGGATTAATCTCAGCCCATGCGCTGGTCCTTACGACAAGCAGCCACGGTAATCCAAAAGGGTGGGGTTATCGCCTATCCAACTGAGGCCGTTTATGGTCTCGGATGCGATCCGCTTAATGAAACTGCCGTTAATCGTCTCTTAAAACTCAAACAGCGCGATCCTGGTAAGGGGCTAATATTAATTGCCAATGAACTTCGCCAGCTCGAGCCTTACCTACGTCCACTCAGTAAATCTGAGCGCACTAAAATCAGTAAGAAATCTGAAAAACCCACAACATGGATTGTGCCAGCACAGGACTGGGTGCCCGACTGGCTAACCGGCTGGCATGCCTCTCTCGCTATACGCATCACTGACCACCCCATTGCCTCCGAACTATGCAAATTAGCAAAAATGCCCATTGTCTCGACCAGTGCTAACCTGTCAGAACATCGACCCGCCAAAACCCCTATCCAAATCCGTCTCCAATTTGATGGCCAACTCGACGCCATCGTGACAGGTAAAATAGATACAATGGCCAGCCCGAGTATTATTCGTGAACTCAAAACAGACAAAATAATCCGTCCTGGCTAAGGCGGTCGCCAGCTACTCATTATTTGTGGTTTAATACGCGCCCATGGATATACCTAATATTGATGCTGTTAAAACCTATCTACTCGATCTACAAGATCGTATCTGTGCTGGACTCGAGGCCGAAGATGGCAACGCCAGATTCGAAGAAGACCTCTGGCAACGAGAAGGCGCACCCGGTGGCGGGCGCACCCGCGTGCTCACTAATGGTGCTGTTTTCGAGCAAGCAGGAATTAACTTCTCTCATGTAGAAGGTGATAGTATGCCCGCAGCGGCAACCGCTCATCGACCCGAACTGGTGGGCCGAAGCTTTCAAGCCATGGGCGTTTCACTTGTAATTCATCCGCATAACCCTTACGTACCGACCTCACATGCTAATGTCCGTTTCTTTATAGCTGAAAAAGAAGGTGAAGATCCTGTCTGGTGGTTTGGTGGCGGCTTCGATCTCACCCCCTATTACGGCAATGATGAAGATGTGATTCATTGGCACCAAACTGCAAAGGATGCCTGTGAACCCTTTGGTAAAGATGCCTTCCCTAAGTATAAAAAATGGTGCGATGACTATTTTTACCTCAAACACCGCAATGAACCACGCGGTGTGGGCGGCCTGTTCTTCGATGACCTTAATGAATGGGGCTTTGAAAAAAGCTTCGCTTTCATGCGCAGCGTTGGTGATCACTACTTACCTGCTTATCAGCCCATTGTAGCGCGTCGTAAAAACACTGAATTTGGCGAACGCGAACGTGATTTTCAACTCTATCGCCGTGGTCGTTATGTTGAATTCAATCTCGTCTTTGATCGTGGCACATTATTTGGCCTACAAACTGGCGGCCGTACCGAATCTATTTTGATGTCTTTACCACCGTTAGTTAAGTGGCGTTATAATTGGAAACCTGAAGCCGGAACGCCTGAAGCGAAACTTTATGAGCATTATTTAGTGCCACAAGAGTGGGTTAAATAACCTTTTCTACTTCAAGATTATTATAAAGTCATGCTTGTTTCGGGACCGAAACAATGGGTAATTTCACATAGAAGCATGTGCGGCCTGCCTCTGAGTCATAATCAATATTGCCATTATGCGCAGTCATGATTTTCTTTGATATATTTAAGCCTAAACCTGTGCCTTTTATAGTGCTCCCTATATGCTCTTTCGCGCGTGTGAATTTATCAAATAATGAATTTTTCAAATCGGGAGGAATACCATCACCATGATCTGTAATTTCAATCACCGCTTCGTTGCCTAATTTCTTCAGCTCTATATCAATAGTATCGTTTTCCGCTCCGTACTTTGCGGCATTAGAAAGCAAGTTTAGTAAAACCTGTATAATCCTTCCCTCATCAGCATTAACAATTACATTTTCTTTAATTGACAGTGGGCCATTTGTATTCAGTTTATATTTAACATTATAAATTTCAGCATATTGATGACATTCTTCCAATGCATGTTCAAGTACATTGTTAATCAATATATTCGACATACTATATTTCATTTCTCCTTCTTCAATTTTTTGTATATCTAATAAATCATTAACTAAATTGATTAATCTGATGCTGTTTTTCTGAGCTACACCGAGAATTTCATTTGCTTCTTTTGGTATATCCCCTGTAACCCCATTTATTACTAGCCCCAAAGAACCGTTCATTGCAGTTAATGGCGTGCGAAGCTCATGGCTAACGGAAGATAGAAATTCATCTTTATATCCTTCTGCTTTTTTCCTTTGCGCCTCTTCTTTTTTTAAATTTCTAAATAAAAATATCAGGACTGCCAAAAATACTATATAAATAAGTGTAAATTGAAATAAGATTACATTTCTTTGTGTCGTAAAGAGATCAGGCTCATAAAAATCAGCTGAAACCCAAGAAGTTCCTCTTACCTTCTGTTGGTACATTCGACGCTTCTGTTCATTCCTTGTTAATCTGTAATCTTCTCGTTCTAAAACATTTCGCGCACCTGATGAAGTAACTTCTATTAGGTCTTTTCCTATTGGCAATAGGAGCAGCAATTGATGCCCCTGGACTTGAGCGGTATTAATTAATGTCGCAAGTATGTCCGCACGAAAACTTACAAACAAAATTATTTTCTTCTCTTTTGCCTCAAGTATTGTCATTACGTCAAAATGGTAGGCCTCTGTATGCGGATGCACCCGAGGTGCATTTACTTTCGTATTTGCAAATTCTTTAATATCGATAATACATAGTTCACCCACAAGACCATCATAATCTTCTAGATAAATATTACCCTGTTCATCTGCGATGGTAACTGATAATTGTTGCGGGAAGAACCGCTGTGCTTTCTTTCGCAGAATACTTTCTAATTTATCATCATCTGGTGAATCAGAAAGGGCCTGTATTAGGTCAATATTATCTTCACCAAAAATACGAACTAAACGCTTTCTCTCTTTTATGAATAAATTCACATCAGAAGACAAGGCATCAACAGACTCTTGCGCAATAATATTATGGTAAGTTTTAAAATCATTGTATCGAATTACGCCAACAGCGCTTATAAGAGAACCAAGAAGCACCCCTATTGCGACTACATATAATGTGTGGCTATTGATTGTCATCATGTCCTTACAGTATATCGGCTCAACATAGTGTAACTTAAACTTTAGCCTTATATTATATAAGGCATATTAAGTGTCTTATTTTGCTTCCTCATAGGCGTGATTACTCACTCACTTATTAAACGTTTTATTATTTCAGTGACATCAGGTTTATCCCACTCACGGCCACCAAACAAACCATAACGCAGTCGTCCTTGTTTATCGATAAAGTAAGTCGTTGGAAAAGCAAAGACATCCCATCGCTTTAATGCCGCACCATCACTGTCTAATAAAATCTGGAAATCAACACTAATTTTTTCTTTCAAAAATTTATCTATTGTCACCTTCTCTTCAGCCATGTTTACAGCAAGGATACGAAAAGGTTTTCCTTGCATACTATCTTTGAGGCGTTGCATGGATGGCATTTCATAAACACACGGTGGGCACCATGATGCCCAGAAGTTCACCATAATCACTTCACCTTTAAGATTAAGGAGATTTACTTCTTTACCCATTAAATCCTTGAGTCGTAACGATGGGGAAATTGGCTTTTCTATATAAGGCGAAAGCAGCCTTTCTTTTTTCACCACTGAAGCTGTTTGCCTTTCTTTTTCCACTAACGGTGCAGCCACATGTTTTGCTGGCAATGTAGCTAATACATCACTGGCACGTTTTAACCATGCTGGTAGCTGACTGGCGACTTGATACTCTTGTGCTGTGGCTTCAGGACGATAATAAAAACGGTCGCGCACATTCGGCAGTATTTGCAGAAATATTTTGCTACCCCCCTGTCGTAACGCCGGTAGGGTTTTATCTAGTTTCCAACGCCATGGTGATTGCGTAGGTTGAAATAGATATATTGGTATATTCGTCGCCCTCACAATTGGCATAATTTGGGCCGCATCGCCGGGATCTGGTGTCTCAACAAAGAATTTTGGGCTTAGCAATATTAAGCCTTTAATCGCAGTGCTTAGCGGCTGCTCTTGTTGCCATTGCCGTAATCCCCGTAACATGGGGATAACACTACGCCCTCCGGTTACAAGGTATATATCTTTGCCCATATCAGCCGCAGCGATTAAAGCAGTAATTTGATTACTGGGAAATTTCTCAACACTGCTCGTCACTATTGGTAGAAAATTGCTCTCAAATAGATCTGGATACCAGACCTCTATACCTTTTTCTGATAAGTCTTGTGAGATAGCCTTCTCTGATTTTTGTAGGCCCGCTTCTGGCGCTAACCATATAAATATTTTTTCCCCTTCAGCTTGATAATGAAAATAAGAAATCTCAGCGCCATCTGATAATTTAATGGTTTTCTTTGGTTCAGCATAAGAGGAATGTGTTACGCAGCATAGTAACAACGTCGCTACAACAGCTTGATAAATTCTCATCTTGAATTCTACAAAAAATAATTTTTATATTAGAACTTCGTGTTTAATGTATTCAAACAAATCTATGCCGTAACTATTTGCTTCTAACACTTTTTCAATCTCAATTGGATTGTCACACTTCTCTTTTAAAAAATGTGACAAATCAATAACTCGTGGTGGTGTGACAACTTGTTTGTTCTCATCACATACCAGCATAACAATCGGTGTTAAATTTTTTCCCGGTGCCATTGAAAGCACAATGCCAATCTCGCCAGTATTTAATTGCACGAGACTTCCAATAGGATAAATACCTAGACATTGAATAAAACGTTCCACCAATTCAGAATCAAGATCATTCTCTCGCCACTTAAACATGTTCTTTAATGCATCTAAGGTATTCATACCATGGTGATAAACACGATCACTGGTAATGGCATCATAAACATCGACAATGGCTACTATGCGCGAAAAAAGATGGATCTGGGCTTCTATTAAGCCCCGCGGGTATCCCGTCCCTTTCTTTCGCTCATGATGTGTATAAACAACTTCAAGCGTACTGGGTGGCAATCCCGAACTCGCCTTCAGAATGTCATAACCATGCTGAGCATGTTGTTTAACAATTTCTCGCTCTTCCTTGGTCAGCTCACCTTCCTTATTAAGGATCTCTAAGGGGACACGCATTTTGCCAATATCATGCATTAATGCGCCAATTCCAATCTCATTCATTTCTTCCGTGGTAAAACCCAGATAACGAGAAAATGTCAGCGCAAAAATACACACATTCAAACTATGAATGGCTGTGTATTCATCACGTTTACGTAGGTTGGATAGCCAAAGCTGCGCATCAGGATTACGCACAATGCTATCGACCATGCCAGAGACCACTTCCTTGGCCCCAGTCACATCAATATTTTTTCCCATGCGCGCATCGTCGAACATCGAATCTATTTGGTTGCGCGCCCTTTTATGGATGCCACGTGCTCGCTTAAGCTCTTCATGAAAAGTACTCGTGATAGGAACTCGTTTTCGAGTTTTAAAATCGATAACAACAGCTGAGCTGTTTTCATTTTCATCTTCGGCATCGTCACCTCTTTCTGTATCAATGACGACGTACTTACATAAATCGCAAACACTTTTAAAGACATCTTCATCATCAACGACAAAGCCTTGAAACAGGAAAGGAGAGTCTAACCATGGCCGATCTAATTCAGCCACGTACATACCAATCTTTAAAAACCTAATATCAATCTGTTTTTTCATTGCCTTCCTAAATTGTTTCTTACTAAAACTTGGAAAACACCTTCAATACAACCCTGATTAAGAGATATCGTCTCAGTGGCCAGAAACTTGATATTGGCAAAGCAGCAGGCTCAATCTTATCCCACTACCCAAGAATAGAGTGCTACTCGGCTCCCGTACAGTTATTAACAGATAATTTTTGTATTTTTCCTCTGCTGAGCGCGAAACCATGCCGATGCTCCAGCCGCTGTGACAATACACCAGACCGCAAATAAGGCACCTGGCAAGGCTGTTTCAGGCGGAAAGTGCTTCAATGCCAGAGCCACTCCCAAACCCGCATTTTGCATGCCTATTTCAATAGCCAAGGTAAGCTGGTGCTGCCGGTCAAATCTGTACAACCGCGCCAAAAGGCCACCAAACAAGTAGCCAAGCGCATTGAGCAGAACAACCAATACAATCACGGTACCACCCACCTCGGCAATGCGTTCATGGTTTGCGGCAACGGCATAGCTGCAAATAATGATAATCGCAATTGCTGCAACAGCTGGGGCTATTTCCTCCACTGGAGCCAAGAAACGACCAAGCTGCCGCCGCATCAGCATACCTAGCATTAGGGGTGCTAACACCGTAAGCAATATAGTTTTCATTAGCGGCCAAAACTCCACTGGCAAAAATGACCCACCAAGCCACTGCACTAGGCTCGGCGTTAATAATGGCGATAACACGGTTGCCACGGTAGTTAATGCGATTGAAAAAGCCAATGCACCACCGGCAAGATACACAATCACATTACTCGCCATTGCACCGGGTGCACAGCCAACAATCACAAAACCCAGCGCCAATTCCGGCGATAAGCCACCGAATGAGGCCGCGGCAAAACCCAGCAACGGCATCACGCTATATTGTGTCAGCAGTCCCAAGGCTATGGCCTTCGGTGAGCGCAGGGTCTCGCGCAGCTCGGGCGGGTGCAAAACAATACCAAGTGCGAACATCGTTGCCGCGAACATCCACAGGAAGACATCCTTGAAAATCAGCATAATTGGCGGCCAGAAATAGCCAATACAAGCCCCCAATAAGGTCAATAAAGCCATATATGACGTGATATATCTGAATATAATCATGGTGTTACAACTCTTTTTGTTATTTTGTGATACACGTCGCAGGCAAATTGCCAACCGTTTCCGCCAGCTATCTCTTGTTGCGCCGATAATAGTATCAAGTAACGAAAACAGAAGAGAGTCTGCTATGACCTATCTATTAAAAAAGATTTTACTCGTGATGATGCTAGTCATGCTGTTGAATGTTGTCTTTATTCAACTCTTGGAGGTAGATATGCTTCTTCTTAAACATAGCGTGCAAGCACTGTTAATTGCTCTTTGTTTACAACCTTGGGTTATACGACAGCTCACTTACTAAGTTGGGGCTTAGATCCGAATACCTTTGCTAACCGGCTTTGCTCCGGTAGGATGATTGCCTGAAAACATTTATTTTCAGGAGAACACAGTGAGCAATCCAGACACCGGTCATGGTCGGTTTCCCCAAGTCCGTATGCGTCGCATGCGCCGAGACACTTTCTCACGCCGCTTAATGCGGGAAAACGCATTAACTACCGATGATCTGATCTACCCTATGTTTATACTTGAAGGGGAGGATCAACGTGAAAATATAGATTCCATGCCAGGCATTGAACGCCTTAGCATTGACTTATTATTAAAAGAAGCTGAGGAATTAGTTTCACTCGGTATTCCAGCCATTGCGCTTTTCCCTGTTACACCTGCAAGTGCTAAAAGTGACGATGCCTGCGAAGCCTACAATGCAGATGGCCTGGCGCAACGCGCCGTACGGGCATTAAAAAACCGGTTTCCTGAACTCGGTGTCATCACCGATGTTGCACTCGATCCCTTCACAACCCATGGCCAAGATGGACTCATTGATGAAAGCGGTTACGTTCTCAATGATGAAACGGTTGATGTGCTTGTGCGCCAAGCGCTATCACATGCCGAAGCCGGTGCCGATGTAGTCGCGCCTTCTGACATGATGGATGGCCGCATAGGCCGTATCCGTGAAGCACTTGAGGAAGCCGGTTACATACATACAAAAATTCTCGCTTATTCTGCTAAATACGCCTCCAGTTACTATGGCCCGTTCCGTGATGCGGTTGGCTCAGCAGCAAACCTGGCTGGCGGTAACAAATATTCTTACCAAATGGATCCCGCTAACGCCGATGAAGCTCTCTGGGAAGTCAGCCTAGATCTAGATGAAGGTGCCGACATGATCATGGTTAAACCGGGAATGCCTTATCTTGATATTGTTAAGGGCGTTAAAGAACAATTTGGCGCACCTACCTTTGTTTATCAGGTCAGTGGCGAATACGCTATGCACATGGCGGCAATCCAAAATGGCTGGTTAGATGAAAAGGCAGTCGTGATGGAATCATTGTTATGCATAAAACGTGCAGGTGCTGATGGTATCCTGACTTACTTCGCCAAACGCGCGGCACAATGGTTACAAAATTCCTGACTAAAATAATACGGATACTACTTTATTAATCTTTACTTATTGATCAATATAATTGTGTAATAAAACCGTCATAAAGTGCTTGCATAAAAAAAATCTGCCGATATACTGCGCGCAACTTTAAAGTCACTTTATCAAAACGCCAACGTTGAATAAGCAGTGTTGGGAACCGGTACCGAAAGCGGTATCAAAGGAAGAAAAATGGCACGAACTACTATTTCCAGTCTCTTTGGCAACTCGCCAGTTAAACCTCTTCAAGCTCACATGGCCAGCGTGCAAGAATGCGTCGTTGAACTTATTCCTTTTTTCGAAGCCGTGCTTGAACAAGACTGGAAAGCCGCTAAAGCGCAACAGAACAAAATAGCCAAACTTGAAGGCGCAGCCGACAAACTCAAACGCAACCTGCGTATGCAATTACCTCGTAGCTTATTCATGCCGGTTTCGCGACGTGACCTACTCGAAGTCCTTACTATGCAGGATAAAATCGCCAACAAAGCAAAAGACATTGCTGGGCTGATTACTGGTCGAAAAATAGAATTCCCCGAAGCTGTTAGTGACAAACTGATTGCTTTTGTCCAGCGTGCCATCGATGCTTCAGAACAAGCCCAAACCGCTATTAACGAACTCGATGAATTAGTTGAAACCGGTTTTGGTGGTCGCGAAGTAAAATTGGTTCAATCCATGATCAAGGAACTCGATGCCATTGAAAGTGA
>Ga0316207_10003051_pt1 | contig 16093 bp, 14 predicted proteins | sample 6weekpyrite_MG_FD_204943 | JGI IMG/M metagenome (GOLD analysis project Ga0316207, IMG submission 204943) | Microbial mat bacterial communities from mineral coupon in-situ incubated in ocean water Damariscotta River, Maine, United States -... | ecosystem: Environmental > Aquatic > Marine >... | reverse complement strand
TATTTTGCCATTAAGGTACAGAAAAAGGCCGCGTAGAATACTTAGTAATACCTAACGATGCAAGTGCTTTATTTTCGGATTTGCCCATCACCATAAACAACAAATTTCTCTGTGGTTAATGCTTCTACAATCACCCATAAGAGTTCCATAAGCATTAGTCTCTCACTTGCCCATCACCATAAACAACAAACTTTTCTGTGGTTAATGTTTCTAATCCCATCGGGCCAAAGGCATGCAGTTTACTGGTGGATATGCCAATTTCTGAGCCTAAGCCTAATTGGTTACCATCAGAGAAGCGTGATGAAGCATTGACCATCACCACAGACGAGTTAATTTGGCGGATAAAGGCTTGGCTTCGTGAAATATCTTGGCTGACAATAACTTCAGTATGATCTGAGGTGTAATCATTAATATGTGCAATGGCGTCATCAAATGAGTTGACAACTTTAACGGCAATTTCTTGTGCTAAGTATTCAGCATGATAATCATCAACTGTGGCTAACTGAGCCCCAGCAAAATAATTTAAGCTCTTTTCACAAGCATGCACGGTAACATTTGCAGCTTCGGCTAATGCTTTTGCCGCTAAAGGTAAAAATTGCTCAGCGATATCTTTATGCACTAAAAAGGTTTCAAAGGCATTACAGGCACTAGGTTTTTGGGTTTTACCATTAACTAAAATATTGACCGCTTTATTGAGGTCAGCATATTTATCAATATATAAATGACAGACGCCTTTATAATGTTGAATTACAGGTATTTGGCTATTTTCACTGACATAACGGATCAAGCCTTCGCCGCCACGTGGAATCACTAAATCAATGGTTTCTTTTTGCTTTAACAATTGCTCAATAACGCTGCGACTGGTATCAGGAATAACACTGACAACGTTTTTGTCGCAGCCATGCTGAGTTAATACCTTATGCAAACAGTTAGCGATAGCAAGGTTTGAATGAATGGCTTCAGAGCCACCACGTAAAATAACGGCATTACCTGACTTGATACAAAGTGCGGCTGCTTCAGCGGTAACATTAGGGCGTGCTTCATAAATCATCGCAATGACGCCAAGGGGAATACGCATTTTTCCCACTTGTATGCCATTAGGGCGAAGTGCCAAATTGCTAATGTCCCCAACGGGATCTTTTAAAGCAACAATTTCTCTAATTGCTGAACTGATGTCTCGTACACCTTGCTCTGTCAGTATAAGCCTATCAAGCATTGCCTGCGCTAAACCTTTGGCGCGACCAGCATCGATATCTTTAGCGTTTTCTTTGATGATATTATCGCTATCAGCTTCAATAGCATCGGCAATAGCGTTTAATAAGATGTTCTTTTTTGTGCTTGTTAGCTGTGCTGCTACTCGGCTTGCTACTTTGGCGTTGCTTGCCATAGCAACCATATCAAATTGGCTCATGTTGTTTATTCTCTAATTCTTAAATTTTGTGTTAAAGCGGTACGAGTTTATATTATTCTGAAACTTGTTCTAAAAGCACCATGTCGTCTCGATGAATAACAACAACACCTTCTGCATGACCTAAAGTGAGTTCAATTTCATCACTATGTTTACCTTGAATGCGCTTTAATTCTTTATTGCTATATTGTGTTATGCCTTTGGCAATAATGGTTTTGCTTTGTTGATCAATTAAGTCAACGCAGTCGCCAACATCGAATTTTTTAGCGACAGATTTAATGCCAATAGGTAGTAATGAGGCGCCTTTGTTCAATAGTGCATTAACAGCGCCTTTATCTAAGGTGATTTTACCCTGACTTTTTACTGTGTGCTTAAGCCAATGTTTTTTGGCACTAATGATGTTTTTATCCGCAGAAAAATGTGTGCCCGGATTAATGCCTTTTACTAATGAATCAAATGTTTCACTTTTGGTGCCATTAACTATGTAAGTATTAATACCGTGTTCGGTGGCTTTTTTTGCGGCTTCTATTTTAGTTTTCATGCCGCCCGTTGCAAGGTGATTACGACTTATACCAGCCATGGCGTAAATTTCATCTGTGATTTCATCAATTTGGGGAACGAGCACTGCATCACTATGCACATTGGGATCTTTATTAAAGACGCCATCGATGTCACTTAAAATAAATAAACTATCGGCTTCGCAAACCTGAGCGACAAGGGCGGAAAGGTTGTCATTATCGCCTACTTTTAAATCTTCAGTTGTAACAGTATCGTTTTCATTAACTATGGGGAGAATGCCATTTTCAAGTTGAATTTGAATGGTTTCTTTAATTGAAATAAAACGCTCTCGATCTTCAAGATCGTCCTGCGTAATCAATATTTGGCTGCAAGGGGTGTCGAAAAATCGTTGCCAGTTAGCCATCATTTGCATTTGCCCAACAGAAGCCATGGCTCTTTTTACAGGAATAGATAATTTAGGTGAACCATGATGAATTAAGGTTCTGCCAGCGGCAATGCCACCCGATGAAACCAAAATAACCTCTTTACCTTGTTGTTGACATTTAGTGATAAATTGCGCAATTGCTAAAGTATACTGTCCGCTGCAGCCGGTTTTTGTTGGCGCTACTAGCGCGCTACCAACTTTGATTACAGCTCTTTTAAAATTCATTTTTCCCCCTGTTATTTTGCTAGCTTTAGCATGCATTACTGTTTGTGAAAAAACAACCTCAAGGCCAATAAAACAAGGAATTCATCTAGATTTTATCTTACTGATTAATAACTCTGCGCTATAGTGAATAAATTATAATGAAGCGTAAGAAAAAATATAATTTTTATCTGAATCATGATTAAATAACCTTATTAAAGCTACATTTATTATTTATTTAAAATTACTCATGTTTAACTTTTTACCAGCACCATTGATAACCTTATTTTCTTTTAGTTTTTATACCTTAAACACTATTTTTTGGTTAATTCCTATTCTTGTCTTTTCACTTTTTAAGGCTTTGATCCCGTTAAATTTTTCTCAAAAAATTTTTAGTTATCTATTGGATTTAATGGCGAGCAACTGGGTGGCGGTAAATACTTTTAATCAAAAAATGTTTACCAAAATGAAATTACAGGTAACAGGTTTAGAAGAGTTAAATAAAAAAGATTGGTATTTGGTTTTAGCTAACCACCAAAGCTGGGTTGATATTGTGGTTTTACAAAGAATCTTGCATGGCGAAATTCCCTTTTTAAAATTCTTCCTCAAAAAAGAATTAATTTATGTGCCGATATTAGGTTTAGCGTGGTGGGCGTTAGACTTTCCTTTTATGCAGCGTTATACACAATCCTTTTTGAAAAAAAATCCTCACTTACGCGGTAAGGATTTAGAAACCACGCGCAAAGCTTGTGCTAAATTCAAGCATAAGCCTGTTAGTGTTATGAGTTTTATTGAAGGGACGCGTTTTACTCAAGAAAAACATGATAAACAAAACTCGCCATTTAGCCATTTACTCAAACCTAAAGCAGGTGGCATTGCTTTTGTACTTGATGCCATGGGGGAGCATTTAACAACCATTGTTGATGTAACTATCTATTATCCTGAGGGTATACCAACCTTTGGTGACTTTCTTGGTGGTCGTATTCACAATGTCCATGTTGAAATTCATACCCGTGAAATTGTTGCAGAGCTAAATGGCGATTATATGAATGACCGCAATCATAAAATCGCGTTTCAAAAATGGTTAACACAGTTTTGGCATGAAAAAGATGCTAGGCTAGAAAAAATGATAAACAATGCTAAGCAGAGTAACGATAACTAAGGAAAATTAATGAATGAACTGATAACTGCGTGGTTAATGGAACAAGGCGTTAGTAGTGATTACTTGCATATGAGCACTGTAGGCATTGGCTTAGCTATTATTTTTTTATTGTCAACGCTCAGTTATTATCTAGCAAAAAATCAAATTCTTAATATCGCTCATAAGATCATTTTAAAAACAAAAAACACCTGGGATGATGCTTTAATTGAACATGGAGTGCTAACTCGCGCTACTTTATTATTACCTCTTGTTTTGGTTTTGTTTTTAACGCCGTTAGTTTTTCCTGATGAGTTGTTCATCGCCAATATCATCATAACAGTGGTAAAAATATTGTTAACTTTGCAGGTAGCTCGCACTATTAGTGCTGTGCTTAATGTTAGTAAAAGTCTATATAGAGAAACGGCAAAACAAAAATATTTGCCACTTAACGCTATTATTCAAGTGATTAAGCTCGCGGTTTACTTAGTGACTATTATCATCATCATTTCGTTAATATTAGATCGTTCGCCTATTTACTTACTGAGTGGTTTAGGGGCGTTAACGGCGGTGTTAATTTTGGTGTTTCAAGATACAATCAAAGGCTTAGTTGCTAGTATTCAAATTTCTGCCAATAAAATGGTTGTCGCGGGAGATTGGATTGAGTTACCTAAATATGGCGCAGATGGTGATGTTATTGAAATAGGGTTAAATACCGTAAAAGTTGAAAATTTTGATAAAACTATTACCACAGTACCCACTTATGCATTGATCAGTGATTCATTTAAAAACTGGCGCAATATGTATCACACTGGTGCAAGGCGTATTAAACGGACTTTGATCATTGATATCGGCAGTATTGATTTTTATTCACTAGAAAAAGTTGATTTTTTAGCAAATACCAATCTATTGAAAAGTTATTTAACAGATAAAAAGCAACAGCTTGAAGTTGAAAATAAAACAATGGAGCAAGCAAGTAATTCAAATGATATAGATATTCGACAATTAACAAATATTGGTACATTTCGCGCCTATATTGGAATGTATTTACATCAAAATGATAACGTTCGCAATGACTTAACTTGTATGGTTAGGCAATTACCCGCGACCTCAAGTGGCTTACCTTTAGAATTGTATTGCTTTGCTAATACTACTGACTGGGGTGCATATGAAGCGATTCAAGCTGATATTTTTGATCATCTTTTTGCTATTGCTCCTCACTTCGATTTACGTATTTTTCAGCATCCAAGCGGTTTTGATTGGCAAGGGCAGTCACGAGGGAAAAGTATCGAGTAGCGAAAAACTCATTTCTCTAACGAAAGGAACTTTCTCACTTAAAACTCGAAACACTTCTTGCTTAAGGCTTCTATCTTTGTCTAATTACCCCTTCTTGAGTGGTAGAGGCGACTAACTCACCTTGACGGTTATATATTTGTCCACGGACTAAGCCTCGGCCGTTACTAGCAGAGGGGCTGTCCATGCAATATAACAACCAGTCATCAAAGCGAAAAGGACGATGAAACCACATAGCATGGTCAACTGTTGCTATTTGAAAGTTAGGCAGTAAATGGCTTGCACCGTGAGGTAATAACGCAGTTGGTAAAAAGTGAAAATCTGAGGCGTAAGCAAGCATACAACTGTGAATACGCAAATCATCAGGCAAATTGCCATTGGTTTTCAACCAACTTTGCGAGTTTGAATCACTTTTTTCAGGTTTGAGCCAATTGTATTGTTGAATAGGCCTGATTTCTATGGGTTTTTCCGCTAAAAACTTTTCGCGCATTGATCTAGGTAAAGCATCTTGATTCTGGATGATAAAATCATTGTAGGATGAAATGCCATTGGGATTAGGAACATCTGGCATAGTGTCTTGATGGTTAAACCCCTCTTCAGGCTGCTGGAAAGAAGCGGTCATGTAAAAAATAGCCTTACCATTTTGTATTGCTTGTACTCTACGCGTACTAAAACTGGTGCCATCACGAATGCTTTCAACTTCATAAACAACCGGCTTTGAAGCATCGCCAGCACGTAAAAAATATGAATGTAGAGAATGTACAAAACGGTCAGTGCCTACCGTTTCTTGGGCGGCAGATAATGCTTGCCCCATAACTTGACCACCAAATAAGGCTCTAAAGCCTAGATCTTGGCTTTGACCACGATATATTCCTTGCTCAATAACTTCTAATTTTAATAAAGCCAGTAACTCATCTAAAACAACACTCATAATTTAGAACCCCGTTTATTTTACAGTTTTCAAATAATTAATTAACGCTTGGTTAATAAATTACCGTCACATCAGGTATTACCAGTAATGATAACAGTTTTTAGTCGACATAAGTGTTGATGTATACATCAAATTGAGATATTTTATAACAGTAATGATTATTTTTTAAGCGTAGTAAGCTATTCGGTGATTCATTAAGTAATGGCTGGATTATTTTTCACATTTAAATTTTAGAGGTTCATATGCAAGCGGCAGTTCAACGAGAAACTTTATTAGAAAGACGACAGCAAAATAACTTTGCTAGCGACACCTTGTGGAGCAAACTTTCTTTAGCGCAAAAATTTGCGGCTAGTAGTTTGACACAATTTGGTTACGATCTTACTTATATCAGAAATAGTAACGCGGGAAATTTAGCTATATTGCTGTGCAATGATAATGCAGCAACTATTTCAAGTGAAGGCGAAATTAATACCTCGCCAGATATTGTTATTAGAAGCTAATACTCTAGCTTACCTGTTCAGTGGCTGCACTTTCTGTTGCGCCATCAGTACTCTTTTGCTCTTCATATTTAACCAGCAAAGCTTCAGCTAAAGAAATAAAAGCAATAAAATTATTAGCATTCCACAATCGCTGTATTTTTGAATCTTTCTTAATTACTTTGTCAAAAAAATCTTTGTAAAGGTTATCTTCTTGGTTGGCAAAGCACTTTCTCACACTTGAATGCAGTTTACCTTTTTTCATTAAACACTCTTGAAAAATTAACGAGTAATGATTTATAAGGGGTTTTATAAGTAGCAGTTCATCTATAACTTCTTGCTCTGTGGTGTTGTTAAATAATTTTTGCAGTCTATTTTTAGCGAACTCTTCAGTATTACCAGCCATTTGCACCATTGATTTAGACAATACTTGATTTTCTTTTAACGATTTTGCTGTTTCTCGCTTTAGTAAAATTATTGAGCGCTGTAATTTTTCAGCTCGAAAGAAAAAATATACGCTAATTATTACAAACAGTGCGGTGATTAGTAATACGGCTATCATTAGGTTACCTGGCTTTACGCTATCTTGGGTGAATCACTTAATTGTGAAAGGAAAATGTACGGGTCAATATCTTGAAAGTTTGGACTTCCGATTGAGTAAACTATTGTAACCGAAAACTCACCTAAATTGGCAAAAAATCTGAGCTTTAAAGCGGATAAAAGTTTATTAATTGTGCGCTCAACAGTGCTGATATCTTGGTGAGGAAAAAGTAATAGGTATTCTCCATCATTGATTAATCCAACATTTTCAAACTCATTGATGTGCTTATTCATGAGGTTAGCTATTTCACGAGCAACTTCAGCAACTATTTTTTTATTAAACTGAAAGCTTAATTCTTGCCAGTTACTGATGGAAATATACCCCAAAACTAGTGGGTAAGAATACTTTCGCGCCATGTTAAAATTATTTTGATAAAGCTGTTTAGTTTGAATTGGCGTAGCGATAACATCTGTTGATTTCTCTAAAGCTTCGTAAGTGCTTTTTAACTTTTTCGTGCGATATTTTAACCAGATAAAAATCAGCAAACTTAGCAAAAACAATGTCATTCCTGAGAATATAATAATAAGCACTTGTTGTTGTTGGTATTTCTTTGAAAAGATAGTTTCTAAAACACTTTCTTCCGCTATTTTAACCACAAGCTGGCTTGTTTGATTACTAGCGAGATCATTCTCTTTATCATTTGTATTGTTTACTATGCCGATAGTTGGCTGTTTTATTAAGTTTGCAGGACTCTTTAATTTCAATAATGCATTACTGTATTTTTGCAGCCAATAATAGGCTTTACCCATGTCTTTTTTTGCTTGATAAACATTTGCCACTAACCGATAAAAAAGAATATAGTCGTCAGTTAGTTCAGACTGCATTAGTGAGCTTTCTGCTTCGAGTAGCAATTTAGCGGCTTTATCTTTTTCCCCAGTTAGATTGCGAATCTGTGCTAAAGAAATAAGTGTTTCTGCGTAGGGTAAAGCTAAGTTATGTTGATAAAAAGACGTCTTAGCCGCTTCTATTTTAGTGATAGCATCAGAGTAATTTTGCTGTTTTATCAGGATATTTCCTAAACCTTGATTTGCAAAGGCTATGTAAATTGGCGCAGATTTTTTTTCAGCATAATTTTTTGCTTCCCAGTAGGCATTATATGCATCGTTAAAGCGATTTAAACGATAATAAGCGTTAGCTAACTGGTAATAAGTTTGGTCAACATTCGCTAATTTATTCAAATTGTAGCGTAACTTTAATATTTTTAACTGCACTGTCAGTGCTGTTTGATAATCGCCCAAATAATAATAAGCATTGGCTAAGCTTGCCAATAAAGAGATATGTTCTGCAAAGGCAGGGGTTTGTTTAATGAACGATTCTATCCTTTGCAGGTCAACTAACGCCTTTTCATGTTGATTTAGCATAGCAAAAGCAACACTTCGATAACTTAAGGCAAACAAAAAATACTTAGAGTTTTCTTTACCCTTTTGCATATCGATGGTTTGCTGTGCGGTTGTTAATAATTGGGCAAACTGTTTTTTAGCCGAAAGAATACTTGCTAGTTTTATTTGTAAGCAAAGGCGGGTTTTTAAATCTTGCGTAGCAATGGCTATGCCGTCTTGAGTAAATTGAAAAGCAGTTTCAAGATCGCCTTTATTACTGGCAACATGTGCTAATAGAAGATAAGTCTTGGCAAGAATAGCGCTAGGAAAATTTTCACTTTGTAGGATTATGTTATTGCTTAGTTTAACTATTTTGTTGTAGTTGAGTGTTTCAGCGTCTTCTTTAAAAAAATACTCTACTTGGCTAATAAGTTGCTCTTGGGTTAGGTGCTGATCTTGAGCTGCTAATGTATTAAAAGACGTCATTAATGATGAGATACATAATAATGAAGCACACAACATAAATATTTTTTTTAATGTTAACATGAGCAAAAACACAGAGTTAGCAAATAAGCAAAGGGTATTTTAACTTGATTAGCATAAGGATGTTAGTTTTTTGTTTACAATTATAAATGAGGGTTTATAATGACTTTGAGCTGCTAAAGCTCGACAAGGGCAAATCTAGTGAAAACTAGAGACGCAAAGTAACCGGTCTAACGGGAAACCTATGACAGCGGGACTGCCAAATTTAGATGTAGTGGGGGCTCTTCTATTTTAACAGCTTAAAGTCTGTTTCCCCGGTTTACTTTGCGTGGCTTCCTTGCCTTGTTTATTCCTAGTGTTATTATTTATCTCCTTATAGCTTTATTTCTTGTTTTTTCTCAGTGATATATCGACCAATTACTTTTTCTAACATGCTTAATGGCATAGAGCCATTTTTCAATATTTGATCATGAAAGTCGCGTAAATCAAAGTGTTCTCTTAATGCTTGTTCAGCATTTTTTCTTAAGCGCTTAATAGTTAATTCGCCAATTTTATAAGATAAGGCTTGTCCAGGCCATGATATGTACCTGTCTATTTCTGTTTGCACGTTATGCAATGACAATGCGGTATTATTAGCTAAATAATCAATCGCTTGTTGTCGTGACCAGCCTTGAGCATGCATGCCGGTATCAACAACAAGGCGACACGCTCGCCACATTTCATAGGTTAAGCGGCCAAAGTTTTCATAGGGCGTTTCATATATACCCGCTTCTATACCTAAATATTCAGAATATAAGCCCCAACCTTCTCCAAAAGCTGAAATATAAGTGCGATTTCTAAATTTAGGCACGTTTTTCATTTCTTGTGCAATAGAGCCTTGTAAATGATGGCCAGGAACTGCTTCATGTAAAGTTAATGCAGGAAGTACGTAGAGAGGTCTTCTATCTAGTCGGTAAGTGTTTACCCAGTAATTACCTGCTTGATCATCGCGAGCAGGGCTGGAATAACGTCCCGTTGTGTATTTAGGTGCTATCGTGGCTGGCACTTCAACCACACCGTAAGGTGTTCTTGGTAATGTTTTAAACAAAGCGGGTAATTTAGCATCCATTTTTTTGGCAATGTATGATGCCTCTTTTAATAAATCTACCGGTGTTTTAGCATAAAATTGTGGATCGTTGCGTAAAAAATCAATAAAGCTTTTAAAATCGCCATCAAATTTAACTTGTTTGATTATTTCATCCATCTCGGCTCTAATGCGCTTTACTTCAGATAAGCCTTTTTGATGTACTTGTTCGGTAGTAATATCTATGGTGGTGTAATGCTTAACCCTATTTTGATAATAATTTTTACCATTGGGTAAGGAGGTTGCAGCAATGTTATCTCTGGCTTGTGGCTGATACTGATTTACCATGTAATCGTAATAATTCTGATAGCTTGGCATTACTTGTTCAGTGAGAATTTTCTTCGCTTGTGCTCTAATACTTTGCTGAGTTTTAGCATCAATGTGATTAGGTATACTCTTGAATGGTTTATAGTAACCGCTTTCGGTAACATCTTCTTTTATAAAGGCAATAATTGACTTCTCAAAGCCTTTAAGTACAACTTTAGGTTGAGTAATCCCTGCTTCAATGCCTAAATTCATCCAAGCTATTTGTTGTTTAAAATAGTGTGGTAGCGCACTTAACTTAGCTAAATAATCTCGATAGTCTTGCTCACTTTTTAAATTTACCTGCTGGCTAATATTGGCTATCCACACATGAAAACCAGACTCGGCGGTTAATGGCATGTAGTGTTCTTTATTAGCATAACTATCTAATTGATTTTTTAAGGTGTAAATTAGCACTGAAATATTAATTTGGTTGTCAGTACTTAGCTCCTTAGTATCGACATTAATGAGTGCGTTATAAATTTTTTGTCGTTTTATATTTTGCTCAGCTAAAAATTCGGGTGAAAGGTTAGGCAATTTACCATTGTTGCCACCTTCGACAGGATCATTAAAAGGGCTACTTTTTTGATAAAATTGCTGATAGGTATGAATGAGTTGTTGTAGTTGCTGATCACTGGTAGAGATAGCCGTTTTATTGGTCAAATTTTTTGTTTGACTACAACTTAACAGAAAAAAAATACAGATAAGAGTGAGGAATTTTTTCATCTTTATTAACTCAATTGAAGAAGACTGGCTACTGTAGCAGTATTTGTGCACAAAAATAACAATAAATTTAGTAGATATTTGTTTATATATACTAGAGAATAGCTGTATATACCCATGTTACCTCAAAATGCAGGATTCAGCTGGAATTAGAAACGCCTTTAGGCAAGGCATTGATTGAAGAGAATGGTTGTTCCCTTGTCAAAATCAATAACGTAGCATAAAACGTTTCTAAACCAGCCCTGCGGGGATGTCTGAGCAAATCATGTTATTCGTTGCATCTCTTTTTAAGGGAACAACCATTAATAAAAAGATGCGCCTTGATCATGAATCGCTCAGTCATCCTGAAACTCGCATCTTGAAGTATCATGGGTATGAATGACAAAATCATCATAGCGTACGTTCTATAGGGGTGAATCGGTGAAGTATCACGATTCCATAAAGCAAGCAAATAAAACCATGACTCTGGCAGTTGCTCAACTGAGCCAGTGGCATCTGCCTGTTAATCCTATCAATTATGCGGTTAGCTATGAGTATTGTAAAAATAACAAGCCAATATTAACGGCTAGCATTAAACGTGTATTGTTGTCTGGCAAAGCGTTAGATGGCTTCTTTATGGAGCAATTATATAAAGACCACTTACTTGAACAAAGTAAATTTCGTGATGAAATAATTTCAGATCTGTCTCGGCTCTTCAGTCAAATACAAGAAAACTGTATGCAGTCAACCTCTGGTGCGCAAGGTCTTATTGATCAGCTAGATGATAATATTCCTGCATTAATGTCGAATGATAGAAGTGAGGTGAAGGCCGCAATAGCCAAACTTCATCATGCCTCTACGGCTTTTAAGAAACAGCAGCAACAACTCGTTGAACAGTTAGAATTATCGCAATTACAAACGCAGGCCTTAGAAGATGAACTTGAGGAAGTACGCCAAGAAATTTATCTCGATCCTGTGACCGGCTTACATAATAGAAAAGCTATGTCTAAACATATAGATGCTTGGCTGAGTGAAGATGCGGAACGAGGTATTGCTGCTATAGTTATCAGTGTTGATCACTTTAGCCAATTTAGTGAGCGTTTTGGCACCTTGATTGGCGATGTTATTCTATCGAAAATAGCCAATAAAGTGTCGAGTTACGTTGATGATAGTGGCTTGCCTGTGCGCTCTGCTAGTGATGAGTTTATTGTGTTACTTCCTGATGTTGATGGTGGTATTGCTAGTGAAATTGCTGAAAAAATCAAGCAAGGAGTTGAAAAATTACGCTTTGTTAGTGTTCAGTCAGGTGTAAGGTTACCGAAAATGAGCATTTCGTGCGGTATAAGTGAAATGAAAAACAAAGAGCCTTTAAATAAATTTATCAACCGAAGCCGCAAAGCAATTATTAGTGAAAATTTAAATAATTAACTATCAAGCAAACGTTCTAATTCTTCTAAATTATTTTCTGAAAAAACTTTAATACCGGCTTGACTTAATATTTTACAGGTCAGCCCTTGGCCAGCTATTTTTCGATTAGTAAAGGAGCCGTCATAAATAAGTGTACTACCACATGAAGGGCTTGATTCTTTAAGTAAAGCAAAACGAATATTGTGCTGCTGGCATAATGTTAATGCACGATTGGCACCTAATGTAAATTGTTCACTAACATCTATCCCTGAAGTAGTGATAATCTTATCATCGCTCTGTTGTTCAGCAGGCTCTCTTGGTACCGCTAAACCACCTGATACCTCTGGGCAGACAGCAATTAATCTACTTTGCTGTTGCCATAAAGTGAGCAATGGGTGTTTGAGTGGAATTACTTTGCCATTGTAGCGAACATTTTCACCTAAAAAGCAGCGACTAACGAGTATTTTATCAAACATAATAGCAATTAACTTTTTAGTAAAATATTGAGTAGAGGTTGAATAGCTGCGTCACTCTTTTCATCGTGAGCACTAAACCAACAAGATTGACTATAATAATCAAAGTTTAAAATAAATTCAGCGTCTTGCCATTGAAAGCGAACACTTTCTCTGTCGGCACCTAAAATTATCTCTTTCGTTTGGTGATCCGGAATTTTAGCTAATAAAGATTGGCGTAGTGCAATAATATCTTCTTGGAACCAATTGTTGGTAAACAAAATTGCAATTTGTTGATCAATAAGGTTAATTGCTTGTAAGGTGTTGCGAGTCATTTATATCTCAAAGAAAGCTTGTGTTAGTTTAAATCATACCAAATTGACTGTGCTAAAGTATCCTAACGTTAATGTTTGATGTGAATCACTATTTAAAGTTAAAAAAAACACGACAGCTTAAATTATTTTAATTATACTATTTTCAGCAAAATAAACTTATAGACAAAGAGAGAGACAATTAATATGAAAAAACTTACTCTTGCACTTGCTGCAACCGTAATGATGGCATCTCCTGTTTTCGCTGGTGATGCTGCTGCTGGTAAAGCTAAAGCTATGATGTGTAGTGCTTGTCACGGCACTGCAGGTATTTCAGCTGTTCCAACTTACCCTAACCTTGCTGGCCAAAAAGAAGCTTACCTTGAAAAGCAACTTAAAGATTTTAAATCTGGCAAGCGTAATGATCCAACCATGAAAGGTATGGTTGCGGCATTAAATGATGCTGATATGGCTAACTTAGCTGCGTACTATGCTAGTTTGAAGTAGACATTATTGAATTAATTGCTATGTGTTCTGAGTAGCAATAAAAAGCGCCAAATGGCGCTTTTTTTATGTTCAGGATGAACGGTATATCGCGGTGCCATGGATGGCAAAGAGCGTGTACCTTAAACTTGGTTTAATCGTGCTCAATTATGCTCTTTAATCACTTGCATAAACGCCTGTCCGTAGCGAGACAATTTAATATCGCCAATACCGCTGATGTTTAGCATTTGCGCAGGCGTTGTAGGTTGCACTCTTGCTAACTCAGACAGAGTCGCATCATTGAAAACAATAAACGGGGCAATATCTTCACCATCGGCAATACTTTTTCTGAGTTCACGTAATTTGGCGAATAAAGCTCTATCGTAAGGTTTTTGTTGCTTTTTACTTTGCCAATAACTGGCTTTTTGTAAGCGAGGACTAGCTAGCATTAACGGTTCAGTGGCTTTAAGTACATTTCTGGATGCTTGTGTTAAACAAAGGCTAGATTGTCGTTCAATATCTTGTTGTAAATAACCTAGGTGGATAAGCTGCCCGATGATAGCAAACCAATAACCGGGTGTTTTGCCACTACCAATGCCAAAAGTAGAAACTTTGTCATGGGCTAAACTGATTACTTGACTGCTTTTTTCGCCTCTTAATACATCAATAACATGGTTAATATCACCTTGCTGTTTTATCCGAAAAACGCAAGAAAGTACCTTTTGAGCAGCTTCAGTGGCATCAAATTGGCTAGGAGGGTCTAAACAAATATCACAATTACCACAGCCTTGTTGTGTATATTCTGCAAAATAGTTTAACACCACTTGTCTGCGGCAAGTTTGTGCGTCGATAAAAGCGCTCATCGCAGCAAAACGCTGCATTTCAACATTAACACGCTGCGGATTATCGCCCTCACTAATGCGTTTTTTTATACGTGTTACATCTTTATCAGCGACTAAAAATAATGCTTCTGCTGGTAAACCATCACGACCGGCGCGGCCAATTTCTTGATAATATGATTCTAAAGTGCGCGGTGGCTCGAAGTGAATGACGTAACGGACATTAGGTTTGTTGATGCCTAAGCCAAAGGCGACTGTAGCGATAACTATTTGAATGTTGTCTTTGGTAAAGCCTTCTTGTACTAGGGCACGAATCTCACTTTCTAAACCGGCATGATAGGCAGCACAGTTTATGCCACAAGCAGCAAGATATTTAGTCAGTTTTTCTACTTGCCAGCGACTATTACAATAGATGATGCCCGAGTCATCACCTTGTTTTCTTATATAACCTAAGACTTGTTTTTCACCGTCATATTTCTGCGCTAGGGTAAAGCGGATATTGGCTCTATCAAAGCTGTCCAAGTGTATGTAAGGATTATTTAGCGATAATTGCGCAAGAATATCTTTGCGGGTGGTAACATCGGCAGTAGCGGTTAGAGCCATTACCGGAATATGAGGGAAATACTGCTTTAAATTATGTAACTTAGTGTAAGCAGGACGAAAGTCATGCCCCCATTGAGATATACAATGCGCTTCGTCGATGGCGAACATGCTTATCGATAATTCACTTAACCCTTGTAAAAAATAATGACTAGTCAATCGTTCAGGGGCAACATAGAGCAGCTTTATTTCACCGCGAGATAGTTTTGCAAAAATATCATGAATGGTTTGTTGATCTAATGATGAGTTAATAAACGCAGCAGAAATACCCTGATGGGTTAAATTATCTACTTGATCTTTCATTAAAGCGATCAATGGTGATACCACAATTGTAATGCCGGGTAAAAGTGTGGCAGGCAACTGGTAACATAAAGATTTACCACCACCGGTTGGCATTAACACTAAAGCGTCTTTACCTTGCATGAGATTGTCGATGATCTCAGCTTGGCCAGCGCGAAAACTATCATAACCAAAATAGTGCTTGAGTTTATTTAGCAGTAAGTTTTGGTTTGTATGTGTTGTAGGTAAGGGAGGTGTATTAATATTCAACAGCGATTCTTCAACAAGCTTTAATAGTATTATTTTACCTGAGAGAATTAGTTGGGGCATTACTATTTTTCCCTATTTGCCATATTAATGCTAATCTTAATCGTCACATGTCCGACCAGAGAGGTTTTTATATGAATCATGAAGCTATGTATCAACAACTTACCGATTTTTGGAATAGTAATATGCCGTTTAACAAATTACTCGGTTTGCAAATAACGCGTTTTAATGCACAAAATTCTGAAGTGCGATTTGAATGGCAAGACAAGCTTATTGGTAACCCAATGCAAAAAATTCTTCATGGTGGTGTTACGGCTTCAGCGTTAGATTTAGCCGGTGGCACCGTGGCTGCCGCTAACATTATTGAGCAATTGGAGGATGTATCACCGGCTTCAATTCAGCAAAGTTTGAGTAAAATAGGTACTATTGATTTACGCACCGATTTTTTACGCCCAGGGCGTGGGGAAGAGTTTATTGTTACTGCGCATATTATTCGCAGTGGTAGTAAAGTGGCAGTTGCTAGAATGGAAATGC
>Ga0316207_10003050_pt1 | contig 16099 bp, 19 predicted proteins | sample 6weekpyrite_MG_FD_204943 | JGI IMG/M metagenome (GOLD analysis project Ga0316207, IMG submission 204943) | Microbial mat bacterial communities from mineral coupon in-situ incubated in ocean water Damariscotta River, Maine, United States -... | ecosystem: Environmental > Aquatic > Marine >... | reverse complement strand
CGGTAATAATAAGCAAGGTATCGCCTTTATCTCGATGTTTATTAACGAGTGCTTGTGCCTTTGGCAATATGAGTGGTTTGATGATCTCATCCATGAATTGCGCATGCCACGCCTGAAGTGTGGGCATATCATGTTCAGCTAAAGGTTTTAGTGAAAAGGCGAGAAACTCGAATATATCCAGGCTGCCACTTTTATAGTCATTATAAAAGCGCTGGTTCTCAGTTTCATACCAATCGGCATCGACCACGCCAAGTTTGACTAAAAAACAGCCCCATAGGTAGTCACTGTCATCTGCTAATAGGGTATTGTCTAAATCAAAGATCGCCAAGCTCAAGTTATTTCTCCTTATTTATAGGGCGGTAGCATAAGAAACCCAGCGCCAAAGGACAATCATTATCTTTAATTCGACTGGGAATTGATGGACGGCAGTAATCGTGTGACAATCGAAACTCGATTATTCGGCGGGGCAATGACAGTGATAGATGAACAGGGTTTTAGAGCCAATGTAGGCATTATCCTGTGTAACCATGAAAATCGCTTATTGTGGGCTCGCCGTATTGGTCAAAATGCCTGGCAGTTTCCACAGGGCGGCATTCGTGAACATGAAACGCCTGAACAAGCACTTTATCGTGAACTTGAAGAAGAGGTGGGATTGCAACCAGAGCATGTCGAACTTTTATCGAGCAGCCGTGATTGGTTGCGCTACCACCTTCCTAAACAACTCATTCGACATGACTGTAAACCTCTATGCATTGGCCAAAAGCAACGCTGGTTTTTATTGCGCTTGATTGGCGCAGATGAAGATGTGCGTTTAGACGTTGATGATCAACCCGAGTTCGATCATTGGCAGTGGGTGGATTATTGGCATCCACTTGAAGAGGTTATTTACTTCAAACGAGAAGTTTATGAAATGGCTATGAAAGAATTTGAACCAATTCTATTTGGTGGTTGATGTGCTATAAGACCCTGATGGCATAGTTGCCCAACGAAAAAAATAATGACAGAAGAGGCACGTAACATGGAAGAAAACACAGCCAGTGCAAATGAATTTAATTTGCCAGAAAAGGAAATACCGTTAGAGTTCACTGGAAAAGCAAGCGAATATTTTGGCATATGGATTGTAAATGTTTTGCTTACCATTATTACCTTGGGTATATATGCGCCTTGGGCGAAGGTACGTAATAAAAAGTATTTGTATGGCAATACCCTGTTAGAAAATTCCCCATTTGATTTTATTGCCAACCCAGTTACGATTCTGAAAGGTTACTTACTTGCACTGGGTTTTTATGTGCTTTTTTCTGTCAGTAGTAATTTTTATCCTCTATCAGGTTTATTCTTTTTATTCCTATTTCTTCTTATTTTTCCATGGGTAGTTGTGAGGAGTATGTCTTTCAGGCTTGCAAACACAACTTATCGAAATATCCGTTTTCATTTTGAGCGTGATTACGGGGAGTCTTATAAAGTATTTTTAGGCATCGGCCTTTTAATTCCCCTAACCCTAGGTTTTATTTTTCCTTATTACCATTATCGTCAGGTCAAGTTTGTTGCTGACAAAAGTGGTTTTGGTACCAGTCGTTTTAGTTTCGACACCAAGGTGGGGAATTATTATGTTATTTATGTGATTGTCTGGGCTGTGTTTGCTGGTATCGGGGTTATTGCAGCTATTGTTATGGGAATCATATTTGCGAAGAATCCTGATATGGCAGCACTTATGCAGCCTCCGGCCGAAGGTCAAGAAATTGAACCTGAGCAACAAAAAACATTCTTGATATTTATTGGTCTGTTGTATGCGGTTTTTGGTGTGCTTTATATTGCGGTGTTCGCCTACATGCAAGCGGCATTAAATAATCTGCTTTGGAATAACGTGAGTATTGCAAAACAACGATTTCGTTCAACACTGACTACACCAATGATGGTTTGGCTCTACTTAACGAATAGCGTATGCATTGTTATTTCTTTTGGCTTGCTTATTCCATGGGCAAGAATACGAATGATGCGTTATAGAGTGAAATGTTTAACGGTATTATCTAAAGGCGACTTAGATGGCTTTATTGCGGGTGAGAAAAGTAAGTTAAGTGCCGCTGGGGAAGAAATTGGTGAGGTCTTTGGTTTGGATATCGGTATATGAAGCCGATCTCCGCCATCCGTTACGATGGCCAAAGTTCAGCGGGACAATCAGTGGAACTCACTTTTTATTCTGATAGCACTGTTGGGGTAAAAGGCGAGGGGATCTCAGCTACCTATCGACTGGAAGAAATTAATATTCCTTCGCAGGTTGGTGGGGTACATGCTCGGCTTGAATTCCCTGATGATTCATTGTGCGAAGTAAGTGATTCTCAAGCCTTACACTATGCGCTACCAGACACATTAAAAAAAGGATTTTGGGGACGCGTACACAGATGGGAAAGTAGTCTTAAATACGCCCTGTTTGCACTGGTGATTGCCGGAACGATTATATGGGCTGGAATTGAGTTTGTTTTACCTGGTGTGGCGAAGCAAGTAGCTGAAAATATTCCACTCGAATGGGAAAAGGCCATGGGTGAGCAAACGCTTGCCAGTCTAGAGAAAGTAAACCTGCTTTCAGCTACTGAGTTAACACAAGAGCGTCAGAATGAGTTGCTAGCGAAATTTAATTCGGCCTTGGAGAAGGCGAACGCGGTGCCCTTATCGCGTATTGAATTTCGCAAGAGTGAAGCACTTGATGCCAATGCTATCGCCTTGCCTTCAGGTATTTTAGTTTTTACTGATGCAATGGTTGAGTTTGCCGAAGATGATCGAGAATTAATAGGAATCTTAGGTCATGAACTTGGTCATATTGAGCACCGTCATTCTATGCGCCATGTATTACAAAACTCTGCTTTAGCACTGCTTTTAATTATGATTACGGGTGATGTAGGTTCAGCGAGCACCTTAGCGACGACTATGCCACTGATTCTTGCAGAAGCAAAATTTTCACGACAGTTTGAGGTCGAGGCAGATGCTTTTTCAATTGGCTTTATGCAGAAGCTGGATCTCGACACACGTTATCTCTCAAATATTTTACAGCGTTTGGGAGAGAAGTACGGCGATAGTGGAAGCACGGGATATTTTGATAGCCACCCATCAACGCGGGATCGGGTTAAAAGCCTCGCTGGTGGTTAAGCAGAACAAAAAATTCAATCAGCATTAATTGTTTTAACAAATATCTTTGAATTACGCTGATAGTTATATAAAGAACGCCGTTTGCTCGGCAAGGTTTTTAAGTCAGCTGATTTAAATCCACGCTCTCTAAACCAGTGTGCTGTTCTTGTCGTTAGAACAAATAAACGTTCGCCACCTGCCGTGACAGCTTGCTGCTCAATCCATGTAAGCAGGTGGTCGCCTCTTCCTTCATTTTGGTAGTCAGGGTGAACCGCTAAGCAAGCGAGTTCAACGAGGCCTTTTTTAGTCGTTGGATATAAAGCCGCACAGGCAATCACCATGCCATCACGCTCAACAACGGTAAATTGTTGGATCTCGGTCTCAAGGTGTTCACGAGAACGCCTTACTAAGGTGCCATTTTCTTCTAATGGTGCGAGCAATTCTATGATGCCACCGACGTCGTTGATCTCAGCCTGACGAATACCTTCGTAAACATCATCTGTGATTAGCGTACCAACACCATCACGAGTGAATAATTCTAGAAGCAGTCCACCATCAATGTGTTGGTCAATTAAGTGAGCACGTTTAACACCATGACGACAGGCGTGAATCGCACTCTGCATATCGCGCGTGTAGCTTTCGTTAAGGTTTTTCTGCTTTTCCAGAAACAGCTCAGCTTCACTGACTGAAAATTGTCTTAATAATTTTTTACGTGCGGCTTTAGTGCCGTATGAACCCGTTAGGGTAATAAGCTTATCGGCTTGCAATTGTACCGCTGTGGTACTGGCAAGATCATTTAACGCAAGGTTAAAAATTTCCCCGGTTGGCGAATAGCCAAGTGGCGACAATAGTACGATGGAATTATGCGCATGTTGTTGTTCGATGCCGTTTACATCAATACGGCGAACCACGCCGGTATGTTGGTAATCAACTCCGTTGTGAATACCGAGTGGTTGTGCGGTTACAAAATTACCGGAAGCGACTCGTATTTTGGCACCCGCCATCGGTGAATTTGCCAAACCCATAGAGAGTAGTGCTTCAATTTCAACCCTTACGCTTGCCGTTGCTTGCTTGACACACGGTAGGGCTTTGTCATTGGTGACGCGTAAATGATTAATGTAATCAATTTTAGCGCCAGCCTCTTTGAGGCGTTGTTCAATTTGTGGCCGCGCGCCATGTACCAGTACGAGCTTAACCCCAAGGCTATTTAATAACGCCAAGTCATGAACCAAGTGCGCAAAGCCGTTTCCAGCAACCACATCACCATCAAAGGCGACCACGAACAAACGTCCCCGAAAGGCATGAATGTAGGGTGATGATTGGCGGAACCAGTCAACAAATTGTTGGTGTTGTGGGGCTTTCGACACGTCTTACTCCTTATTGCCTGGGATTATAGCTTTAATTCGAGTGACTTGCCGAGGCTAGCTCATCTTAAATATGAATAGTATTTGATAACTTATGGTGCGCTTTCCCTCAAAGTGGCAGAGTTTTTACAATCCGTGACAATGCCTACTTAAAAATCAATAAGTTACATATTTTTATTGTTAAAGCTGTCGCTATTCAGGTCGATATGATTAATAAGCCTGTAGAAAATTCTTCAGCAGGGGTAGGAGGTTTAGTATGCGTAATCAAAAGACGACGTTACGAGCAATATCTCATCGCGCTAACTGGAAACGTTTCCGTTCAGTTATTTCTTTCTTAATTTTACTCACTTGCCTCATCGTGGCTGGCAGTGTGGACGCAGCAATTAAGCCCTATGGTGAACAGAGTCGTGCAACAACGCAATCAGAAGTCGAACCCTATTACAGGCAAATGCTTAAATATGCCTTAGTAGCTTATGCCCGTGGTGATCATGAAAAAGCCTATCATCGTTTATTACCCTTGGCTCAACAGGATGTGGTTGATGCACAGTATTACCTTGCTACTTTACATGACGGTGGTCGAGGTATAGTCGCTAATTCAGCGATGGCTGCATACTGGTATCGTCGTGCGGCAAAACTGGGCCATGTTGAAGCGCAATATAATATCGGTGTTGCCCATGCCAATGGTGATGGTGCCGAGCAAAGCCTGGTCGATGCGGTACGTTGGTGGCGCGCGGCGGCTATGTCCGGCAATGTGAATGCACAATTTAATCTCGGCATTATGTATCTACGTGGAGAAGGTATTCGTCACGATCCAAGCGAGGCTGTGCACTGGTGGGGCAAAGCGGCAGCGCAAGGTGATCCGGCTGCACAATATAATCTCGGTGCCTTATATGCGAGTGGCCAAGGTGTATTGCGTGATGTAACGGTTGCATTGAACTGGTGGACACGTGCGGCAGCACAGGGATTTGAACAGGCGATTGTTGCCTTACGAGATTATCACGTTGCGGAGTAAATCTGTTTATATGAAATAACCGCAAAATATTATGTTGTGCGGTTATTTCATCATGTCTCATGCGGTGTATTTATAAATCACCATATACCTATAGTTACTTATTTATATTTAGTCAGCAGGAACAGTGCGGTCTGCTGCCCATTCACGTAATTGATTAATGGGGCCTGCCATCACAACGGAAAGTGGGCGGGTGGCTTTTACTTCATGTAATACATGTTTGGTAGCCATGGGTTCACTGAGCGCATGTGCTGAATAGAGGGCCGCAACCACAGCCTGTTCAATTTCCGCCCCTGAAAAACCATCACTGGCTTCAACCAAAACACCTAAATCGAATTCATTGGCGCGCAATTCTCTTTTTTCTAAATGAATAGTGAAAATTGACCTGCGTACTTCTGGTTTAGGAAGATCGACGAAGAAAATTTCATCGAAGCGACCTTTGCGTACTAGTTCAGGCGGTAGGCGTTCAATATCATTTGCGGTGGCAACGACAAACACCGCGGTTTTCTTTTCGGCCATCCATGTTAACAATGTCGCGAGCATACGGCGTGATGTGCCACCATCGTTGTCACCCACGGCCATGCCTTTTTCTAATTCATCCATCCACAACACACAGGGCGCCATGACGTCAGCAGTTTCTAATGACTTGCGTAGATTACGTTCGCTTTCACCGTGAAATTTATTATATAGGGCACCAAAATCAAGTCGTAACAGCGGCACATTCCAAATACCGGCAACGGCACGTGCAGCAAGGCTTTTCCCACAACCTTGTACACCAAGCAGTAAGGTGCCCTTGGGCATATCGAGGCCTTTGTTTTCAACCTCACCGTGAAACACGCTACGACGTTGTTTTAGCCAGTCCGACAACTTATTTAAACCACCTACATCGGCAAAGCTTGCGGTTTCATACTCAAAGCTCAATATGCCTTCGCTGTTAAGCAAGTCGTATTTCGCCTGCATTACAGCGGGGAGGTCACTTTGTGTGAGTGCGCCATCATCATAAATGGCATTGCGGATTAAACGGCGTGCATCACGTTGCGTTAAGCCGCTAAGATTGTTAACCATGGCATTGAGCGTTTTGCGATCAGTTTTCACTTGTTTTCCGCGATTTTTATTTGCCCATTCATTGGCGGCTTCACGAATTAAGGTCTCTAATTCATCGCTGTCTGGCATTGAAAGAGAAAACTGCGCGGTAAATTTTTGCAGTTCATCGGGCAATTCAACTTCATGGCTTATCAAGACAATATGTGACCCCGTTGTTTGGTGTTGGAGCGCAATATCTTTGAGTAATCGGACATGCGTAGGATCATCCAGATACGGATGAAAATCGGCCAATACATAGATCGCATCTTTCTGTGAGGCTTTTATATGGCGCAATACGTCCTCAGGCTGAGCGTTATGCCTCTGTGGCTCGAAGTCGATATCAATGCGCTCTAATCCCTCGGTAATCGTCCACTTAAACAGTGGCTTAGCCAATTTAAGCGTTTGTTGGGTCAGCATAGTGAGCACCCGGCGTTCTTCATGCGATTCAATTACCACAATAGGTATATGGGATTTGAGGATCAATTCAAGATCATGACCAGTGTGCATAATGTGTTTATTCATTGTTATTTTTGCAGTTTATACAGTCTATCGCGTTGCTTAACAGACAGGAAGTTCATGCAAATGATTAAAATATTCCTTAGTTTTGCCTATTCTTGACTAATCTACTCGGGAATTGTAATCTGCTAAACCATAATAGATGTTTTAGGCGGTGTTTCTTATGAAAATTTCCTCAAAAGCACGGCATGCAATTCAATCGATGTTACAGCTGGCAATGCAGGTCGATGGTAAACCGTTGACCTTGGCAGAGTTAACTAGCCAACAAGGTATATCCGCATCTTACTTAGAGCAGTTGTTTGCCAACTTGAGAACAGCGGGTTTTGTTGAGGGCGTACGTGGCCCAGGTGGTGGCTATCGTTTATCAACCGATGTTGAGAATATTAGTGTGGGTCAAATCATTATGGCCGTGCATCCTACACATCTGAAACGTCCACCGCAGTCAGGATATGGTGTGAGTATCTATAATGATATGTGGTGGGATTTAAGTGAAACAATTCAACACTTCTTGTCGCGTATTAGTCTTGCTAAGTTAATGGAGCGGGAAGATGTGCAAGAATATATACATCAACAGCGTTTATTCAGTGACATTAATGCGCCCTTGGCAGCCACCGAGGGATTAAGAAAGCAGGCGTAAAGTTTCTGTGTATTTTGTGAGCCAGTTCACATAATGAATAGGTCATTGTGACCGGGTTCATGTTTTATTTTTGTCTTGATTGTTAATGTTCTTACCTAATTTGCACAAAGTGCATCGAGGAGGGAACATGGGACAAGCGGTTGAACAGCTCTTTAATGAAATGAGTTCTGCAGAACGTTTCGAAGAATCTATTCGTAATGAAATTAATTACTTTAGTTGTTGCCTTGATGAAATTCGCATGAGCAATGACCGAGAATACAAAGCACTCACACCTATTTATGAAAGCTTGTTGGCACACCGTCGTCGTCAGCTTGAGCGCGTCACCGCGCAGCAAAGTTAAGATGATTCGTTAGTGTTCTAACTCTAGATAGTAGTAATTTTAAAGCACCAGCGATGGTGCTTTTTTTCGCCTCGAACCATTGGAAATGCTTGAGGTGCTCACAAGGAAGCCCTGTTTACAGGGATTCTGTGAGGGGTGAAATTCTCGGCCACAGAAGCCTAATCGAGGTTCGGAAACTTATAGCGAACCCTCGGATTAGCCTGGCGTAATCGGGCCTACGAGGCTTTTCAAAAATAATTACTGTGCTTTTAGTTGTTTATTCATAAAGTGTGCGGCTCGTTGAATGGCATCTTTTGAAGCAAGATCATCAGCAAAGTTACGAACATTATCAGGACGGAAATCGAAGCCACGTCCTACGCCTGGGTAAATAATTAAACGCGCATCAACTTTATTTTGTTGCATCACTTTAATCGCTGCTTCAATGGGGCGACGCCGTTGGTATTGTTCTTTCTCACCAATAAAAATCAGTGTTGGGAGTTTCATATCATTCGCTTCAACAGCGTACTGATAAACCTGTGCAGGCTCAGGAAGGTTAGGGTCTTGCATATGTGGGTAATAAGAAACATAACAGGCAAGATCTTTTTCTTGGCGCCTAAACTTAACGGCTACTTTCAGTGTGTAGTAACCACCACGCGTGTGAGAGTAAAGACAGGCCTTTTTACTGCTAGTGTCATTCCGCGACAATAGATAATTGAGCACCTGATTAACATCACCTTCTAATGAATAGTCATGATCAATAGGGTAACTATCGGCTAAGCGGCCTTTGTAAACATCGCCTGCAACAACAACAAAACCGCGCGCGGCAAGGCGTTTCACATGTAATTGAATAAGCTCATCAAGACCGCGCCGCCCGTGTTGAAACAACACGGCAGGGTATTTTTGATTGTCGTCAGGGCGCGCAACCATGACCGGGATTTCATTATCATCATGTTCAACCGTAACCCAACTGGTTTTTACCTGATGATTCACAGGTACTTCAAGCTGACCTTGTTCCCACCAATTTTCGCTCCACCACCAAGGGTATTCACTTGCTGCATAGCTAAAAGAAGCCGTTGTCAGCAATAACAGACTGAAGAGTAAAGATGTAAATAATTTCATTGTAGCTTTTCCGGTTTTCTAAAGGTGAAACGTTGGGGGCGGATCATACCTAGTTACTGGGTTATTGTCAGGCTGCGTAAATAAATTAGTACGCCTAGTGCTAACAGAGTAATAATCCAAAAAACGATATAGCTTGTAATAGATTGGCGTGCACGTTGTTGTTCTAGCCATGTTCGGGGTTTGATGCCGAGAAATAAGAAGCCGATTTTTGCCGCAAGGTTGACGCTAACGATATTCACAGCAAGCAATAACCCGGCGCCTGCCGCGAAATCATAATGACCGCTGCCCAACATGAAACCGAGTACAGCCGCAGGGGGTAACAAGGCAACCGCCACCATCACGCCAACCAGCACACTGGATAACCCCGTTGTCATTGATAATACTGCAGCTGCACCTGACGCCAGTGCGAGGGCAATGGAACCAAAACCTACGTTGGTGCGGGAAAGTAATTCTTGGCTGCTTATCTCGTATGGCCACCACCAGCCAAGTAATGCACATAGCGTAATGGCAAAGGCCATGCCGGTGAGATTGGTTTTTAATGCCTGCCAAATGAGCTGGGTATCACCGAGCGCGCCGCCAAGTGCGAGCGCGATATTAGGGCCAAGAAAGGGGGCAATGACCATTGCACCAATAACTACCGCAACATTGTCTTCGAGTAGACCAACCATTACTACAATGGTGGAAAGAAAGACCAAGAGTAAAAAGCGTCCATCCAACTTATTGCTTTGCGAAACGGTGTTATACAATTCTTCGCGACTTAATGCTGTTTTACGCCTCTGCTTGTCATCTTCATTGTTGTCATCTGCACGGGGTAGGCTAACCTCAACGGGTGTGACAATAATGCGGGCGGTGTCACTGGTGCTAAGCACTGCCTGCAGGGCATCGAGTACCGATTGGCGAGAATCAGGGCTTACCAGTATCTTTACGGCGCAACGACCATCTTCTTCTACAGCGCCAAACCAGTGATCAACGACAGACTGTTGTTCAGCGATCCCAAGAATAGTATCTAAGTGGCCGTGATCGGCAATGACTTCAATAATTTTCATGGCAAGTGGGATTATTTATAAATGTGATTTGGACTTGATAGGTGCTCTGGCTCCCAAGCTCAGAAGGGAGCCAGAACAAAAGCATACTTATTCGAATGCTGCGCCAGGCTTGGCACCAAATATCTTCTTCAAAATAATGGCTAATGGGCAAAAACGGGTAAAGCCAGCTTGCAGTACATTTGCACCAACAAACACGGTTAGCCACATCCAACGTGGATCGTGGTACTGGGTTAATGCCACACTAGCTAGAATCATAACGCCAGCAAAGGCCATAACAATACGATCAATACTCATGGTGAACTCCTCATTAATACTCTATTTATATAGTTATTTTGGATGATGTGCATATATACCTCACCAACGCCAGGTCAAAAGCTGTTGTAACGCAGCGTTTTTCCCATATTTCTGCTATCCTTTGCCGCCTGCGAGGCTGGTGTAGTGGCCTCAGTTTGCCTGAGAAGCCAGGCAAAGCAAAGCCTGACATGGCAAAGGTTAAATTATTAGATAAATCAGGGCGCTATAAGCGACCGGAGTGAGATATGAGCAAGAAACTGAATAAATATAGTTCCCGTATTACTGAGCCAAAATCGCAAGGCGCATCACAGGCCATGCTGATCGGTACTGGTTTGAGCCCAACAGATTTGAAAAAGCCGGAGATTGGCATTGCCAGTGTTTGGTGGGAAGGCAACACCTGTAATATGCATTTGAACGATTTAGCGGCAGTTGTAAAAACCGGTGTGGTCGAAGCCGACATGGTTGGCATGCGTTTTAACACCATTGGTGTTTCAGACGGTATCTCAATGGGCACATCCGGCATGGGTTACTCGCTGCAATCGCGCGAAATTATTGCTGACTCTATTGAAACAGTCATGGGTGGCCAGTGGTATGACGGTTTAGTGGCCATTCCCGGTTGTGACAAAAACATGCCCGGCGCATTGATCGCCATGGGGCGTTTAAATCGTCCGGCGATCATGGTCTACGGCGGCACGATCAAGCCAGGTAACCTAAACGGACAAACACTGGATATTGTTTCTGCCTTCCAAAGTTACGGCGAATACATTGCCGGAAAAATCACCGAAGAAGAACGTCAGGGCATTGTTGAAAAATCATGCCCCGGCGCGGGTGCCTGTGGTGGCATGTATACCGCCAACACCATGGCATCAGCCATTGAAGCACTCGGCATGAGCCTGCCATACAGTTCTTCAACCCCGGCGGTTGATAAAGGTAAGCTGGATGAATGTCGTGCTGCCGGTGCAGCGGTACGTAACCTGTTGGAAAAAGACATTAAGCCACGTGACATCATGACCCGTGAAGCATTTGAAAATGCCATTGTGATTATTATGGCGTTGGGCGGCTCAACGAATGCGGTATTGCATATTATCGCCATGGCACGTGCTGTTGATGTTGATATCACTATTGATGACTTCCAATCTGTATCGGATCGTATTCCATTCATTGCTGATCTAAAACCTTCCGGTAAATACGTGATGGAAGACTTGCACAATGTGGGAGGCACGCCAGCTGTCATGAAGTACTTGCTTGAAAAGGGCATGCTCAATGGCGATTGCCTCACCTGCACAGGTAAAACCATGGCAGAAAATTTAGCAGACTTGCCTGCCCTGACAGAAGGCCAAGATGTTATCTTGCCAATTGAAAAGCCAATTAAAGAAACAGCGCATATTCAAATCTTGAAAGGCTCACTCGCACCCGGTGGTTCGGTTGCTAAGATCACAGGTAAAGAAGGCCTGCGTTTTGTCGGCCCCGCCCGTGTCTATGATTGTGAAGAAGACATGCTCAAGGGATTAGAAGATGGCAAGATCCAAAAAGGCGATGTGATTGTTATTCGTAACGAAGGGCCGAAGGGTGGCCCCGGTATGCCTGAAATGCTCACGCCGACCTCGGCCATTATGGGCGCAGGACTCGGTAAAGACGTGGCATTGATCACCGATGGCCGCTTCTCAGGTGGTTCGCACGGTTTTATTATTGGCCACGTAGTACCCGAGGCACAAGAAGGCGGGCCCATTGGTTTAGTGAAAGACGGTGATGAAATTACCATTGATGCTGATACCCGCATATTGGATGTGGCGGTCAGTGATGAAGAAATGGCAAAGCGTAAAAGCGAATGGGTGATGCCACCGTACAAAGCAACACGCGGTACGCTTTATAAGTTTATTAAAAATGTTAAGACGGCATCTGAAGGGTGTGTAACTGACGAATAATATTTAAATTTGTTCATCGCAGGTCGGCTTAGGTGCTTGCACCGTAACCCGACTCATGAATTCAAATGCCTTTCATAGTAGGTCGGGTTAGGTGTTTACACCGTAACCCGACGCGAAACCAAAGGAAGAATATAATGAAATTAATACGCCCTTTTTTCTTTGCGCTTCTTTTCAGTATTGGCGCTAACGCGCCGTTACTGGCCGACGAACTTGAAAAAGCCGACTCGGCTGTAGCCAACCTGTTATTTGAATACGACGGCAGCGAAGAATACACCACCTACAAAGCGAATGAAGATGGCTCGGTTGATCTTATCTTTGCTGTGAACACACCCGACAACCTTTACGAAGAAATTCTCACCAAACTGCAAAACCACCCCAACATTAATAGCGTGTTGGCAAGCAAGGGTGGGCCTGCTTGTAAGGCGTTTTAGAACATATCTTCTAAAGGACTCTTTACCCCAGAAGCACCTTTCTTCATTACGTGGGTATATATTTGAGTTGTCTTTACATCTTTATGCCCAAGTAAATCTTGAACTGTGCGAATGTCATAACCATTTTCTAGCATGTGAGTGGCAAAACAATGTCTGAAGGTATGGCTGCTAATTCTTTTTGTTAGACCAATATGGAAAGCGGCTTTTTTTATTGCACGGGAAAACCCTCTTTCGTATAAATGGTGTCGGCGAATGACATTGCTACGGGGATCAACAGAGCGTTTTAATGATGGAAATATATATTGCCAAATCCACTCTTTAGCCGCATTTGGATATTTTCGACTAAGTGCAAAAGGTAGATAGACCTCACCAAATCCTTCTTCAAGATCTTTGTTATGTAGTATGCGTGCTTTATCCATTTGAGTGACAAGTTCATCAATAATATTCGAAGGTAAAACAGTAACTCTATCTTTGTTACCTTTGCCTGAGCGAACAATGATTTGTTTATAATCAAAATTCACATCCTGAACACGTAAGCGAAGCAACTCCATTAAACGTAAGCCAGATCCATATAAAATTTTAGCAAGCAACTGATGAGTACCACTCATTGAACCAATGAGTAATTTCACTTCAGTGGTAGATAAAACAGTAGGTAAAAATTTAGGACGCTTAGCGCGAACAACGTTATCAATCCAGTCAATTTCGATATTAAGTACCTTCTTATATAGAAACAGAATAGCGGATAGCGCTTGATTTTGTGTGGACGCTGCGACATGCTTATCAGTAGCTAGATATGAGAGAAAAGCTTCAACTTCAAGCTTTCCCATTTCTAAAGGATGCCGCTTCTTATGGAAAAGAATATATCGTTTAATCCAATGAGTATAAGTTTCTTCTGTACGAAGACTATAGTGCCTAATGCGAAGAGCTCGCTGCACTTGATCGAGCAAACGTGGTTCCATCATAGTCGCCTCCTTGCAACTGTTTTAGGTCCGATATCATTCCATGAATATCAGTAAGCACATGATATTATTGAAGATGAAAAATAAATCAAGGTTTTTATTAGACCTAAAAAGCCAGTTACAACTGGCCTTTTAGGTCCACTACTTATAGTTAGGTAACATATATTGAAAAAGGAGTTTTCATAATGGCAATTAAAAAAGAAGAACTCTTTGCAAAGCTAGATGAAGACGGTGAAGAGCATGTCAGAGAGGAATTAGCTGCCGGACATTATGGTGCGCAGAAAATTGGCCTTATTGAAGAGTGGCTAAGGAAAAAAGATCAATCTCGTAATGATCAGCAACATTCTGAAAATATAGGTGTTGCAAAAAGTGCCACTAGGGCTGCATGGGTAGCAGGAGCCGCTGCTGTTATTAGTGCTGTGGCAGCAGTAATAGCAATTATGAGTTCAGGAGAATAATTGTAATGTTACCTAACAAATCGCTCAAAAACGGGACGCGCGAAGAGCTGCGCGCCCCTTAGCTCAACCGTTAGGCATCATATTAATGAGTCTTGATGATATTGCTAGATTAGCTTTTGAGTTTTCGAATAACCTCAAGGAAGGTAGATTCGAAAATGCGCATGAGCAATTAACCCAAGCGAATAAGCTGGTTTGGTCTGCAAATACACTGCAACAACAGTATGAAGACATGATTTCGTATGGAGAAGGACCTGCAGAGGATATAAATGTTGAATTGACTGACACCATGGAAGATTGGCTTCAAGAAAAGAGGGAAGATGATATAGGTTGGGTATATGTTTCAATAGTAGGTGAATTGTTTTCAGAAGCAGTAGCTCTAATCTATACAAATGAGGGTGGAGTGCCCAAAATAAGAACAATAGAATGGGGTAGGCCATGATGCCTAACAAATCACTCCATCGGACAAACTTGTCTGTCACGCCTTTTGCAGAGCAAAAGCCTTGCCAGCCTACGTTCGCCGCTGAGCTCAACCGTTATGTGTTAATGAGTAAATTATATGATTAGATTATTTATTAAAGGATTGGTTTTTGGTGCAGGGTTTACTGTTGCTGTTATTGCGATTATCTATATTGCATATCAATTTAAGTACTCAGGTTCTAATAGAGTAATACCTAATGCGGCAGGAGAGATTCAATGGCACAAGCTTACAAATGAACAGCAGATTGAAAAGGCAACAGTAATAGCAGTTGTCAGATATTCGAAAGGTGAAGAAGGAAGTATGGAAGCTAAGTTTACAGAGATATATAAGGACAACCCATCAGTGGAGTTTAATTATAAATTAAATGATGAATACCCATCACTTAAATACTACCCCAAAGATAATTATGGGGTTCGTGGTGGTGCAGTAATATTCTTTGAGGGTTCACCGGCAGAGTACCGCCATGCCTTATACCTTTACGATGAGCGGGTTGCTAGTTTTGGAGATATGCCATTAGATCTGTTAATAAAAAAGTATAAATCAACACATAACAAATCGCTCAAGAACGGGACGCGCGAAGAGCTGCGCGCCCCTTAGCTCAACCGTTAGGCATAAAAAATGAGAGCAGGCATAAAGACATTTATTCTAAAATTTATTGTAAATTCTGTGCTCGTATTGTTCTTATCTGTTCTCGCACTTTTATTTATAGCAGGTAATGGTATTCCTTTTATAGAAGGCGACGATAAAGTAACGAGCGGAGAAGGGTATAATTTTAAAATAGGAATGACAAAGCCAGAAGTATTTAAAAAAGTTAAAACACATTACAATAAAAAAGATTACTACCTTCGGACATTATGGCTTAAAGAATCAAAAATTAATAAACAATTAGAATCATTTCAAAATACTGAGTGGCAGGAATATCCTCACCGAAAATATAGTGAGTATAAAATTCGCATAAATGAACTTAACGAAATTACCCTGCCACTTGAATATGGGGGGCGTTGGGATATTGATCTGCCAGCTGAGCGGGTTAATTCAATCTATTTAACGTTTGAAGATGAGCGTCTTATTGAAATTCAAAAAAGCAGGTGGCTTTTTGAAAGACCGTAACAATAACTATATGCCTAACAAATCACTCCATCGGACAAGCTTGTCTGTCACGCCTTTTGCGGGGCAAAAGGCTTGCCAGCCTGCGTTCGCCGCTGAGCTCAACCGTTAGAAGACAGAATGAAAAGATTGTTGCTGACACTACTATTAGCCATTTCGCCTCTGACAGTAATGGCGGATATATTTTCTGACTATCCGGGGCTAAAGGCTAGATTCAATAGCTACTATAGCCTA
>Ga0316207_10003049_pt1 | contig 16103 bp, 12 predicted proteins | sample 6weekpyrite_MG_FD_204943 | JGI IMG/M metagenome (GOLD analysis project Ga0316207, IMG submission 204943) | Microbial mat bacterial communities from mineral coupon in-situ incubated in ocean water Damariscotta River, Maine, United States -... | ecosystem: Environmental > Aquatic > Marine >... | reverse complement strand
CAGGCTGGCCAAAGATTGGGAAGGCTCCATAGCCTCCGCCGACGCATGGACCCTCATCGCGGCGATCCGAAGATCAGCACGTCACATCGCAAGAAAAACAGCTTCAGAGTTTTGAGTCGGACTCTAATGAATCCCAATCTACCGATCCCCCACCACAGAAACGCATTGGCCGGGTTGGCTGAGACAATGAAGTAAGACCATTAACCAAAGACCTTTTGGCTCACCAGATTTGTGGTTTCCTCCGGCATTTTCAGATTTTGCAGAGTAGGCTTTGTTTGCTCCTAAGCAGAACAGGAGCACACCAGATGCCTACCATTTTCGACGACTCCCGCAACTATGTGTTGGGCGATCCTGAACTTGACCTTGTCGGCGACCGGGCCAAACTCGCCCAATGGCGGCACAAGGGCATCGGCCCGGCATTCTACAGGCTGGGTCGCAAGATCGTCTATCGCGGCGCTGACCTGAATGCCTGGGCGGAAGCTAACCGGGTCGAAACCAACGGCGGTCAGGCCTGATGGCCCGAAGATACGACTGGCGGCGGGTCAAGATTCACTTCTCGTATGAAATTCCGAAGGCGGCAAAGACGCTGAATTGCTCAGTTTCAACAGTCCGAAATTGGATCAAACTGGGTTTGCCTGTCATGGCGGACAAAAAGCCATTCCTTATCGATGGTCACGATCTTCGCGCGTTTGCCCGGCAAATATCGGAAGCGCAGAAATGGGACAAGCCCAAGACCAATACGCCGTGGAATTACTTTGCGTGCTTTCGGTGCAAGGCCTACCGCAAGCCTGCGCTTCTGATGGTCGATTTTGTTCCGACGGGGCCGAAAAAAGGACGCCTCGTGAGCATCTGCGAAATCTGTGAGGCCACCATCGTCAAGTTCTGCAGGGCTGAACAGCTTCCGAAATATTGCAGCACTTTGCATGTCACACACCAGTCCGGGGCAGACACATTAAACGACCCCGTCAAACCCCAGTGACATTGACACTTCGAGCAGGAGCGAAACAAATGACAAAACGCAACTCTGAAAACACCCGGATCAAACGCAAATTCTTCGCCTATCTGCGCGGGGCGGAACAACTGTCCGAGCCGTCCGTCGAAAAGGCCGCTGCGTCTTTGACGTTCTTCGAAACAGCAATGGGCTATAAGGACTTCAAACGCCACAATCTGACCTGGTCGGAGCGGTTCAGGGAGGCGCTGGCCGGGGCCACAAACGCGTCTGGCAAGCCCCTCAGCGTCTCGACCCATTCCAACCACATGCGCCACGTCCGGCAGTTTGTCCGCTGGCTTGCCGACAAGCCGGGTTACAAATCCAGGATTGGGCGGAGCGACGCGAAATACTATCAGTTGAGCCGCAAGGAGGAACGCGTAGCCTGCGAACGTCGCGATCCGGTCTATCCAATGCCGGATCATGCTCTGAAAGCTTTCCGGGCCATGCCAATCGAAACCGAATTGCAGCGTCGCGACAAGGCTATTTTTGCGTTCTTCCTGATGACCGGAGCGCGTGTGAAGGCGACCTCTTCTCTGAAACTCAAGCGGATCAACTTGGCCGACAAGACCGTCAATCAGGATGCCCGTGACGTGGACACGAAACGCGCCAAAACATTTCTGACTGCCTTCTACATCGCCGCGCCGGATGTGTGGCAGGCGTTTGCCGACTGGGTCGTCTATCTCTATGACGAAAAGCACTACGGGCCTGAAGACCCATTGTTTCCCAAAGCTGGCAACGACACCGACGCCGATGGCAACTTCATTTCCGAAGCCGTCACCCGCGCCCACTGGCAGCAAACCGGTTCCATCCGCAAATTCGTCAAAGAGGCCTTCCAGCGCGTCCATATGCCCGCTTACGGGCCGCACAGCTTCCGCCACACGCTCACCCATATCGGAATGGACATCTGCCCGACACCGCGCGCATTCAAAGCCTGGAGCCAGAATTTCGGCCATTCTGACGTGGCCACAACGCTTAACAATTACGGTAAGTTGACCAGTCGTGAACAGGTCGAGGAAATCGCCAATCTTTCGACGCCAACTTGAGGGCGGCAGCGCACACACGAGGCGCACGACATGGTTCGGCTGTCGACCAGAACAGCGCTTTGTTCAACCAAATGAGACATTGAAGAAGTTGGGTGTTGCCCTTGATGCGATCTAGGCTAATCCTGCCAAGAAACTTGCACTGCGTCTGAATCTTAAGAAATGTGAGAGTGATTTTGGCAGGATCGTCAAAGAGAAATTGAAAGGGGAATGCGAGATTGAAGGGAAAGGAGGCTACAGCAAGGATCAAGATTAATCGCCTTTTGGATGAATCTGGATGGCGTTTTTTCGACGACGCTAATGGTCCCGCGAATATCGTTCTTGAACCACATGTCAAAATCACGTGCGAAGCTCTAGAAGTACTAGGAACCGACCTCGAAAAGACTTCAAACGGCTTCGTAGATTTCTTGCTTCTGGACGACAGCGGCAAGCCCTTAATCGTTCTAGAGGCAAAATCTGAAGAAAAAAACCCACTCTCAGCCAAGGAACAGGCTAGAAAGTACGCCCGATCTCAAAACGCGCGCTTTGTGATTTTGAGCAACGGCAACATCCACTATTTGTGGGATCTGGAGCAGGGCAACCCAACGGTCATTTCAAAATTCCCCGGACCGGCGGAGATAGGTAGTCACTATGCTTTTGAGCCAAATGCTGAGCGGCTTGCGATTGAGAAAATTGGATTAGACTTTATCGCCCTGACGCAAATGCCAAACTACGCGCATGAAGCCGCTTGGAAAACGGAGGCAGAAAGACCTGCCTTTATCGAGAAAAACAAGCTTCGCTTCTTAAGACGATACCAGCAACGCGCGGTTGAGCGAGTTCAAGAAGACGCACAAAAAGGCGCGACGAGGTTTCTGTTCGAGATGGCAACCGGAACTGGCAAGACACTTACATCCGCAGCGATCATCAAGCTGTTCTTGAAGACACGCAATGCGAAGCGAGCTTTGTTCTTGGTCGACCGCCTTGAGCTGGAAGTACAGGCCGACAAGGCCTTCAAGGCGAATCTCAAGAACGACTTTACGTCTGTCATATACAAGGAGCAGCGCGACGACTGGCGCAAAGCAGATATCGTCGTGGCAACAGTCCAATCTCTCCTGTTCAATGACAAGTATCGTCAGCTTTTTTCGCCAACTGATTTTGATCTGGTCATTTCTGATGAAGCCCATCGCTCGATTGGTGGCAATGCTCGCGCCGTATTCGAGTATTTTATTGGCTACAAGCTTGGTCTGACAGCAACACCAAAGGATTACCTGAAGGGTCCAACGAATGGGGGAACGCAGCGCGACCCGCGTGAAACAGAGCGCCGGATGATGCTTGACACTTACCGCACCTTCGGGTGCGCGTCGGGCGAGCCAACTTACCGCTATTCGCTTATCGACGGTGTGAAAGATGGCTTTTTGATCAACCCTTATGTTGTCGATGCCAGGACAAATGTAACGACACAGCTATTGTCCGATGAAGGCTACATCGTCGAGACAACCGACGCAGAGGGAAACGAACTCAAAGACGCCTTCGTTAGCCGCGATTTCGAGAAACGCTTCTTCGCTGAATCCACCAATCAGGTTCTCTGCAAGACCCTTCTGCAGCATGGCCTGCGTGATCCTATAACAAGGGAATTTGGCAAGGCCATTGCGTTCGCCGTAAGCCAAAACCACGCAGCAAAGATTACGCAAATCCTAAATGAAATGTCCGATCAGCTCTGGCCGGGTCGCTACAACTCTGATTTTGCGATGCAGGTCACGAGCCAAGTCTCCGGCTCGCAAAAAATGACCGTAAACTTCGCCAACAATAACCTCGGTGGACACAGTAATTTTCAGCAGGATTATCGCACCTGCAAAGCCCGGATTTGTGTGACGGTTGGAATGATGACGACTGGATACGATTGCCCAGACATCCTGAACCTCGCCCTGATGCGGCCAATCTTCTCGCCATCGGACTTCGTACAGATCAAGGGTCGCGGCCCCCGTAGGCACAACTTTGGCGAAGAGATGTTTGACCCGGCGCGAAAGGAAGCCCTCGGTGAGGTGAAGAAGACGGCATTCCGTCTCTTCGATTTCTTCGCGAACTGTGAGTATTTCGAAGAAAAGTTCCAGTATGATGAGGAATTGAACCTTCCGCCACCTACAGAAATGCCGCTGTCGAGTGGCGGAGGCGGCGGTGGCGGGCAAGTAGGTGGACTTGGTGGGTATGAGCACTTCGACCCTGATGAGGTCGTCTCGAAAGTTGAGACGCAAATCGGATTAGAGGGAATGCGCGTTGACCGTGAATTGTTCCGGAAATTCGAGGACCAAGCCCGCAACGATACGACCTTGGCAAATCTGGTTGAGCAGCGGAATTGGGAGGCGGCGACGCGACATGTTATCGAAGAGATGTTCGACAAGCCCGCTGAGTTCTTCAATCTGGAAAAGCTGCGCCGCGCGGCCGGAGTGGACCGCCGAATCTCTGTGCGTGAACTGATAGAAAAAGCCTTCGGATTTATCCCAAGTTTCAAGAGCAAGGCCGAGTTGATTGAGGATGAATTCCAGAAATTCCTCGCTGACCAAAAGCCGGAAGAGGCCGACCGCATCCGCGAAATGCGCTATTTCTTCGAGACTTATATCCGCGATGGCAATGTCCGCGCAAAGATCGACGCTGGCCATTTTGCTGACCTGAACGTAAACCCCAGTTTCACCACACGCGACCTCAAAGAGGTGCCTACCGCGTGGCGCAAGCGCATCCCCGAATACATCAAGGACTACGTGTCCCTGAACCCGTTCCTCTGACGAAAGACCCTCATGTTAGACACTGACACCAAGCGCCGCATCGACACCTGCCGCGACATCCTCGTCGGCAAAGTGCCCGATCCGAAAAGTCAGGTCGAACAGATCACTGTCGCGCTGATCTACAAGTTCATGGAAGACATGGACATTCAGGCCGAAGAATTGGGCGGCAAGGCAACGTTTTTCACCGGGGACTTCGTCAAATATCGGTGGTCGAAACTGGTCGCTCCCGGTGTAGCTGGGCAAGATATGCTCAACACCTATTCCGAGGCGCTGACCAAGATGGTCGAGAATGAAGGGTTGCCGCTTCTCTTTCGTAACATTTTCCGCAACGCCTATCTGCCCTACCGCGACCCCGAAACGCTGCGCTCCTTCCTGCGCGAGATCAACAGCTTCACCTATGACCACAGCGAACGCCTGGGCGATGCCTTTGAATATCTGCTTTCCGTTCTGGGCAGCCAAGGCGATGCGGGCCAGTTCCGCACGCCCCGTCACATAATCGACTTCATGGTCGAAATCATCGACCCGAAGAAAACCGAAACCATCTTGGACCCGGCCTGCGGCACGGCGGGCTTTTTGATTTCGGCCTACAAGCACATCCTGAAACAGAACTCGACAACTTTCGCAAAAACCGACACCGAAACAGAGGGCGGAGATGCTGCCGAGCAGGCGCTGGAAAGCCCGCTGCGCTATCCCGGTGATTTGCTGACCCAAGAGGATCGCAAGCGCCTTGCGCGCACCATATCTGGCTATGACATCTCGCCCGACATGGTGCGGCTTAGCCTTGTGAACCTGTACCTGCACGGCTTTCCCGATCCGAAGGTTGAGGAGTACGACACCCTCACCAGCGAAGACAATTGGACCGAGATGGCGGACGTTATCCTCGCCAACCCGCCCTTCATGTCGCCGAAAGGCGGGATCAAACCGCACACCCGCTTTCAGGTGCAATCCAAACGCAGCGAAGTGCTGTTTGTTGACTACATCGCCGAACACCTCACCCCAAAGGGTCGCGCCGCAATTATTGTGCCCGAGGGGATCATCTTTCAAAGCCAGAGCGCCTATGTGGCCCTGCGCAAGATGCTGGTGGAGAACCACCTCGCCGCTGTCATCTCGCTGCCCGCAGGCGTGTTCAACCCCTATTCGGGCGTGAAAACCTCGATCCTGATCCTCGACCGTCCTGTGGCGAAAGAGAGCAAGCACGTTGCCTTCTTCAAGGTCGAGAATGACGGTTTCCAGCTTGGGGCACAGCGCAAGGCTCAGAAGGGATCACAGCTTCCGAAGGTGAAGGCCGAACTGAACGCTTGGATGCAAGCCGCGCGAGGCGGTGGTGGGGAAGAGTTGGAGAGCCTTCACGGGTACTCTGTCGAACGCAAAACCATCGGCGAAGACGGTGAGTTCAACCTGAGCAGTGAAAGATACCGCCCCGAAAATGACGACCAGTTCGAGATACCGCGCGTACCTATCAGTGAGATTTGCACCCTGAACCCGCCCAAGCGGGAAGTTCGTGATCTTCCCGGTGACACCGTGGTTTCGTTTGTGCCGATGGCTGATCTGCGCGAGTGGGACATCTCTTTTGAGCCATCCGAAACCAAGGCGTTAGCGGAAGTCGGTAACAGCTACACGTATTTTGCCAACAATGATGTCTTGCTCGCAAAAGTTACGCCCTGCTTCGAAAACGGGAAGGCTGGCATCGCCAAAGGGCTTGAGAACAGCGTAGGCTTCGGATCGAGCGAGTTCTACATTCTTCGAGCAAGCGAGCAAGTGCTGCCCGAATGGGTTTACCGCTGCGTGACGCATGAAGCATTTCGTGCCCAAGCCATTCCTCAGATGACGGGCACAGGGGGTTTACAACGAGTGCCCCGAGCGTTTGTGGAGCGTTTCAAGATCCCCCTGCCGCAGCTTGAGGTGCAGCGGGAGATTGTGGCCGAGATCGAGGGCTATCAGCGCGTCATAGACGGTGCCCGCGCCGTCATCGACAACTACCGGCCCCACATCCCGATTGATCCCGAGTGGGGCAGCGATAAGGTCAAGAGCCTAATCGACACAGTGACGCCGCCGCTTAAGCTTCAAACCGAAGACTACAAGGCGGAAGGGAAGCTTCCGATCATCGACCAGTCGAAAGAGCCGATAGCTGGGTGGACGAATGAGGTTCAGGGCGCGATCCAACCCGGCGCAGGACTGGTCGTTTTTGGGGATCACACCTGCATCGTGAAGTTCGTAGATCAGCCATTCGTTCAAGGCGCTGATGGCATCAAGATTTTGAGGGCAAAGGATGTCGTATTGCCTCGATACCTTGCCTACTATCTTCGGGCATACCCCCTGCCTCAAGACGGCTACCGCCGACACTTCTCAAAGCTTAAGGAGTGGGACATTCGACTACCTGCGCCAGATGAACAATCTGCAATCGTTCAGGAGCTAGATGCCGAGCAGATGATTGTAGACGGCAACCGCGACCTCATTACACGCTTCGAGAAGAAGATCGACGCCGCCATCGCCCGCGTCTGGGGCGAGGCCAAGGCGGACGAGGAGGCAGCCTGATGGAAGAGGCATTGGAGCTTGGCGAATACCTCCCGCAATCCTTCGCCTCAGCGGGGGAGCAGGCCTATCTCGATTTCCTCTGGTCCGCCTTCCAGACCAACTATGAGGCAGAGCGGTTCGAATTCGCCAGTCTCGCCTTTCACCTGCTTTATATGAGTTTTGTCAGCTTCTCGATCTGGCAAATCCGCCTCGCGCGGCCCGGACCTTTTGCGATGGCAATGGTTGGTTTCCGGTCGGACGAAGAGGGCAGCCTGATGGATTGCGAAAGCCCGTTCAAGTTCTACGACCGCCTCAAGGAAAGCCAGATATTCCGGTTTCTCAAGCTGATCGGCTGCACGAACCAGCAGGTCGGCGAATTCGCCAAATTCGTTAAACGTCGCAACAAGATCGCCCACCCGACGGGAAACGTTTTCTTTAACGATCAGGCGGCCATAGATGCCGAGATCGCCGACATGATGAAAGAGGTCAGGAATATCGAGGCACACATGCAGCCCGTGATTGTCGCGCTCTATGAAGCCTTTTTGCGCAGTGACAGCGCCGACCCGGACCTACGGCAGTATGCTGATCTGGACGACGAAATTCAGGTGAATCTGATCCATGTAAACTACCTGTCTAGTGCGGATATCGGCTATTGTCGCGCCTTCGATATGGGTACCCTCGCAGGCGGACCCTTCCACGATGAGGTAGAGTTGCTGCATCAGGCCCTGACGGAAGCGTACCCTGACGAAGACATGGACGCCGCCGCATGACCTCTCTCTATGCAATCCAAGACGACGTACTGCGCCCTGCAATCCGTCGTGCTCTATCCCTGACCCATATCCCCGACCCCAAGGCCTTCTACCTCGTCGAAAAGATGAAGTGGGGCGGCAAGGGCAAGGAGAAGGACAAAACCACCGTCCACTACAATCCGTGCGTCAACATGACGGGCATTCCGATTGCCGCCTATGACTACGTCGTCAACGGCAACCCTGCGCTGGAGTGGGTAATGGAGCGCCAATATGTGAAGAAACACAAAGCCAGCGGCATCGCAGACGACGCCAACGATTACGCTAATGAGACCGTCGGGAACCCTGCCTATCCGCTGGAGCTGTTCCAGCGGATGATCACAGTGAGCTTGGGAACAATCGGCATAGTAGAACGTTTGCCTAACCTATCGATAGACAATTAACAGTGAGGCCAGTCTGTTAGTAAATTCTTGATTTAAAAGGTTTAAGTCGAACTCAAAATTCGGCCATATTTCGCCGGTATTGTACCGCCAAATAGGCACGATCATGTGAAGGCATCAACGCAATGGTTTCATCGAACGGTGGGCATCCTATCTTAACATGGTGACAAAAGTGGAAGAATCTGTGAAAATGCGCCCATTGCTAGTGGTGGATTTTTGTGCCTTTCATGTCGAACAAGGCTTCGGTGCCTTGGAGTGGGGCAAGGATGTGTAAGTTTAAGTCGGCATCATATCGGAGGGGTTTGATTGTAGAATCCACTGATGCGAGCGGCAAGCTGGTGGAATTGCCCGTCGCGAAGGCGCGGGCTGTCGGGCAGCGGATAAATGCTGGCTTGGACAAGTACCTCCAAGCGATGGAGGCAGAGATCACGGCCAGCGTGCAAGCGTTTGCCGACCAGTCCCAGGGAAGCAAGCCTGGCAGGTATGTGGACTTTTCCACTCTTCGGATAAATTCAAATCCAGATGCCATGACGGTATCCGCGCGTTTTGACCCTGGACTTATTCTGGATTTTCCATGGTTTAAATTGACCGGAAAAAACGCTGAATTCAGTATCCGCTCTTGTCTGACCGTGTGCGTCGGCGGAATGAAAAGTAAAATTTGGACTCGCAGCGTAATAAACGAGATCAACGGAGGGCGCAGAGTCAGTCTAGAAGATTTGGCTGATGTGCATGATTTGAGTCGCTTGTTGTGTAAGAGAATGAATGACAAAATTCGACAAATGTATGAAGTTGAGCTTTCAGCAGTCACAGAAATCCCTATATCTCTGTCTGGATACGGCACAGTTCATTTATTTGCGGTTGACTGCGAAGGCCCCAACGTTTCTGTTGCGCTAGAAAAGTTGTGCGATAATTTCAAATATGGAAAAGGTGCCAAAAACTCTATCCAAAACGAGGAAATCTCGGAAGCCCTTCAGAATTTGACACACATTTCTATGCCAAAGGCCGGGCAAAGCGCCATTGAGACCAAAGAATTTCGACTATCGGATCAAGCAGCTTTTTTCCCCTTCCGGGGAACCAACGGAGCTGGGTCAATATTTGTTTCTGTGACACAGGATCGCGACGCTTACTTTTCTGGCCTGGTAAACGCCGATCACTGCGTTAGACCAGAGGACTATCCATTTGACCGTTCGTATCCAAACGGAGTTGGGACAACCGCTGAAGTTGCTTCTTTTCTTGCGGGAGCATTTTAGGTAACAATTCCCTCAAAGGGTGTGAGGGACGTATGCCGGATTTTGCTCAAACTATTAAACGGCGCATCAAACAGCCATATGAATTTGCTCACGAAGTTCTAGATCGATTTAGCTTTCGGCCTGACGAATTTCATGAGACCGATAGCATGTCCGTCAGTGAGGCGGAAATTGCAGCCATGAGCATAATTATGCAATGCGCGGTCGATAACAATAAGCCATACGGGCGTAGGTTATCAAAATATGACCGAATTGATGCATTGGCGGAAAATATAGTCTCCGTCGCGGCAATCGGCATGAATCGACATGATGTCGCCGGTCTCAATCCGACGCCAGTAGAAAAAGAAGAAAAGCACCTGAGGTTCGTTGAAAGGAGTGGCTTTAGATATACGGTTGTAAATACAGATGCCGCGCCGGATAAGCGATTTGTAAGGCGGAATTGGGAAAAACAAAGGCTAGAGCATATTGATTTTTGTTTAAAATCTGGGGTCAACATCATTAGCCTGGGGGAATTCGACTACCCGCCTGTTGACATCAAGAATGACGACTCGTTGTTTAACGCGGCAGTGCAGGCTAAAGTGGATGCCGCCGATCACCCGGTTTTCCTCATTTGTGGAACTCGTCACGATCTTGTTGGGGAAATCAAACAGTGTGAAAACGCTGCGCGGATATTCACAAACAGCGAGCTGGAGGATGTTGATCACAGTGAGACGCCCACTAAGCCAATAATCCATCGCAAGCTAGTTTCCGCAACTAAGGCTGGGGAGCGACTTTCCCCACCTAACGATATCAAAGTTACTTACTACTCAACCAAAATAGGAAAGATTGGCGTTCTAATCTGCGTCGACGCATACAACCCGACATTGATTTTCTCTCTCTTTGAGGCCAACCAAAAGCGAACTGGCGACCGGCTTGATTACATTATAGTCCCCTCATATAATCATAGTCCTAAATTGTATTACGCATGTCAGGTATTGAGTTTGCTTTGCGGATGTTACGTTATCTTAGTGGATGCCTGTAGTCACTGCTCTAATCCAGAAACTCCAAAGCCAAGCCAGATAGAACTCTTCATAAATGGGAGAAAGTTTTCTGATATACGTTCTGAGACTGATACCATCGGTGCCGAAGATTTTGAAGGGAAAGAAAATATTCGTGCTTGGACGTTGCCCTTCGATTTTTTGCGAAGTTCAAGAATTGAGGTCAATCGACACACGCCTTTCTTGAATCGGCTGCAAGAATTCTACTCGCGTTGAGGGCCATGCGATCCGATGTGTGCTGCTGGCCTTCGGGAATCGCATGTTATGTGGTATGGAGTGTGGTAGAAAATTGACTTTCAAAAAAATAGTTGAATAAAGACAGAATGTTACCATAATAGGGAGGCGGACCCTCTCTCCGCCATCAGACATTTTTGACCTGAGAGTCCCCCTAACACCTTGAACGGCAAGGTGGTTTCTGGGGTTCGAAGTCTTGTTTTCCGGCAATAGGAAATCCGGCCGGTAAAGGCCAATTCCAGGCCGGTTCTGCACAAGGTCAGGCGTCTTGATTCCCAGAGTTTCCAAGGGGTTGCGAGGCATTGGCAGGCGCGTGCGAACAATTCATCGAAGCCATGCTTGGGTTGGACGCCTTTTGCCAGTTTTTCCTCTACCACAAGTTTTTCCGTTTCCAGCTTGGCGAGGCGTTTCTCGTAAGCCGCCCCGACGGACGGCAGGCTCGCCTCGACGATGCGATCCAGCAAGCCGTCTATTTGCTTGGCTACATCGCGCTTCAATGACGTCACACCGGCCCGCGCCTGCGCCATACGCTGATCCCAGGAAGTGCGGAACATCGCCTTGGTCAAGTCGGACAGGGTTTCCGATGGTTGCAGCTCTTTCAAGAAATCGGCGAAGACCCCTTCCAACTCGTTGCGCCGGATCGATTTGCGGTGACTGCCGCAGCCCTTGTTGAAGCACAGATAATAAGGATGTTTCTTGCCGGTCTTGCTCTTCGACAAATTGGCGGTCAGCGGATTGCCGCAATCACCGCAAAGGAAAAAGCCGCGTAGCGGGAAGTCGGCATTAAAGTCTTTCCACGCCGGAGCACGTCTGCCGCCATCAAGGCGGTCCTGCACGGCCTGCCAGGTTTCCAGCGCAACCAGCACGTCAAGATGGCCCTTGCGCAAGGACAGGTTCCATTGCGGCCTCTCGACATAGCCTGCGTAATGAACACGCCGCATGATCCGCGCCACTTTTTCATTGCGGATCGTACCGTTGGGAAAATCTTTGGGGAATTCTGGGCAGGTCTCAAAGAAGCGCTTCACCTCAGCCTGCGTTTCAAATCGACCGGAGGCAAACCCTTCAAGCGCCTCCTAGATGTAGGACGCAACCGGTTCATCGCGGACGAGCAATTTGCCGTGGCCAGCAACTTTTTCGGTTTTCATACCCAACGGCGGATGGAACACCCAATCGCCGTTCATAAGCCGCGCGCGCAGTCTATGTATGGTTTGCTTGCGGTTTTTCTCTCGTTGGTGCTGAGAGACCGAGGCCATCAGGGTTTCTTTCAGCTTGGCGTCGGACCCGTCACCGAACTCGATATTGGGGCTTTCAAGCTTGCCGCCCGCCCCGGACATCGCCCTGCGGTCGGAAAAAACCGATACAAGCTTTGCATCCATGATTCACGCTTGTGCAGGACCCATCAATTCAAGATGAATCCCAACAGTCCCTAATCGAAATTTTCTTCAGCGTGCAGCCAGCGAAGAACCGATTGCTGTTTGGCCTTCATGTGTTCGATCAACGTAATTCCCAACTGTTTGCCGTTGCGCGCTTCCAGGAGCGTGATGATCTTCTCATGCTCTTCGACGGCATCGGCCCATCGTTCTTCTGACATATTGGCCAGATAGCGGGCCCGTTGCATGCGAAGCGACAAGGCCTGACACGAGGTCGTCAGCGTATCGTTTCTTGCGGCCAAAAGGATAGCGCGGTGTATTTGCTGATTGATTCTGAAATATGCATCCAGATCCCGGCTGTCGTAACTCTGGATCATCTGGTCGTGCAGAATGCGAATGGATCGGATTTCTTTGTCACTGATATTGTCGCAGGCCAGCTCGCCGGACAGCGCCTCCAAAGCGCCAAGAATGGGAAAAACCTCTTTAACCTCGCTTGCCGTCACCTTGGTGACCCAGGCGCCCCGGTTGAGTTCCAGTCTGACCAGGCCGTCTGACGCAAGAACCTTCAGCGCTTCACGCAGAGGGGTCCGGGAGACGCCGAATTGCGAGCAAAGATCCTTTTCCGGAACTTTGGACCCCGGCGCCAGGTGGCCGCTGATGATCAGAAGCTGAAGCCGATCGACCAATTCCTGATGCAGGGATTTGCGCGAAATGACATGGACTTCGGGGTTTTCGATCATGGGCTGTCTCTAGTCATGCTTCAGGGCCATTTCAAGCAGGCGCGCGATGTGAATGGGCTTGCGGTCCGTCGTGTCGGCGATCTGATGTCGGCACGATGTGCCATCCGCGACAATCACTGTCCCGGCGTCGGCCTTTCTGACGGCAGGCAGCAGGTCAAGTTCACCCATTTTCAGCGAGATGTCGTGGGTATCGACGCCATATCCAAACTCACCCGCCATACCGCAGCAGCTTGTCTCGACAACCTCGACCTTGGTATCCGGCAGCAAAGACAGCGTTTTTTCGATGCTGGACATCACCCCCATTGCTTTCTGGTGGCAGTGCCCATGCAGCAAAATTTCAGAGGCGGGCGATTTCAAGGGCAGATCGAATCCGGCATTGCCCTCTTGATCGGCAATGTATTCCTCCAGCATCCGGGCGTGCCGGGCCAGCATCGCCGCCTCTTTGCCCGGCAACAGGGCTGGAATTTCGTCACGCAGGGTCAGCAGGCAACTGGGCTCCAACCCGATAATCGGCAGCCCTTTTCGGGCATAGGGCAGCAAGGCGTCCACCAGCCGTTTCGCCTCGACCTTTGCCTCTTGAACCAGGCCCGCGGACAAGAACGTCCGGCCACAACACAAAGGGCGTTCGCCGTCGGGTGCCGATGCGACATGCAGCGACACATTCGCCGCCTCAAGCACCTTGACGGTTGCGCGCAAATTCTCGGGCTCGAAGTAGCGATTGAAACAGTCGGAAAACAGGACGGCCTGCGGGTTGGCTTGCTGTCTGACCTCTGCGTGTCTGAACGGACGATGGCTCCATGCGGGCAAGTTGCGCTTTGCCGTGAAACCCGTGACAGGTTCGGTCAATCTGGCCAGTCCGGGAACGGTATTTCTGAGATTCATCAGGAACGGAACGCGCGACGCCCAGATCGCGTAACGTGGCAAATAGGCGACCAGCTTGTCGTGAAGACTTACACCGTTTTTCTGCGCGCGCGCCGAAAGCACTTCGATCTTCATGCGCGCCATGTCCACGCCGGTCGGGCATTCCTGTTTGCAGCCTTTGCAGGAGACGCAAAGTTTCATCGTTTCGGCCATCTGGTCGGATGAAATCGCGTCTGGCCCCAACTGCCCGGAAATCGCAAGGCGAAGCGTATTGGCGCGCCCGCGGGTAAGGTCTTTTTCCTTGCGGGTCACGCGGAACGACGGGCACATGACGCCGCCCTTGAGCTTGCGGCAGGCACCGTTGTTGTTGCACATTTCAACAGCGCCCTGAAATCCGCCGCCCCGACCTGTCCAGCCCGACCAATCAAGGCTGGTCGTCATTTCAGGTACGGAATAGTCGGGGTGATAGCGAAACAGGGTCCGGTCATCCATTTTCGGCGGGTTTACGATTTTTCCCGGATTGAACAGCCCCGTCGGGTCAAACCTTTGTTTCACCTCGCCAAATGCGGCAACCATGCGCGCGCCAAACATCTTTTCATGGAACTCTGACCGCACCAGACCATCGCCATGTTCGCCCGAATGCGAGCCTTTGTATCTGGCGACAAGATCAAAACATTCTTCGGCGATCGCGCGCATCGTCTTGACATCTTTGTCTAGCTTGAGGTTCAGCACCGGGCGCACATGAAGGCACCCGACAGATGCGTGGGCATACCAGGTGCCTTTCGTGCCGTATTTCTCAAAGATCGCGGTAAGCCCGGATGTGTAGTTCGCAAGGTCCGGCAATTCGACAGCGCAATCCTCGACGAAGGACACCGGCTTTCCATCCGTCTTCATCGACATCATGATGTTGAGGCCGGATTTGCGCAGTTCCGCGATGCGGCCCTGCATCGTGTCGTCGGTCACGGATGTCACGCCGCCCCAGTGTTTGCCGGTTCCCGACCACGAAAACCCGAGATCGCCGATCAACGCGTCCAGCAGTTTCAGTTTCGGAATATTCCGGCTGCTGTCTTCCTCGGCGAATTCGACCAGCAACAGAGCCTCGGGTTCGCCGGTCACGAAATCTTCGACCGTCTGGCGGAAAAGGGGGATATCGCGAGCGAGGGCGATCATCGTGGCGTCGACCAGTTCAACGCCCTGGGGCCTGAGCGCCACGATGTGCTGCGCTGCATCCATCGCCTGATAGAATGTCGGAAAATGGCACACGCCCATGACCTTGTCGGTCATCAACGGTGAAAGTTTCAATTCAATCGCGGTGGAATAGGCCAGCGTTCCTTCTGATCCGACAAGCAGGTGGGAAAGATCGTTGGGCGCGGCCCCGGGCACCAGTGCGTCGATATTGTACCCACCGACCCGGCGCATGACGTGCGGAAAGCGCGCGTCGATCTCATCTGCCTCTCGTTTCCCCAGATCAAGAAGATCCCTGGACAGGGTATCGGTCGCGGCAGAGCGGCCCGAAACGCCGGGCCCAAAGTGATGTTTGCTGCCATCGGCCAAAAGGGCGTCGATCGACAGGACATTGTCGCGCATCATGCCGTAGCGCAGTGACTTGCCGCCGCACGAGTTGTTGCCCGCCATACCGCCGATGGTCGCGCGAGAGGCCGTCGAAACATCTACCGGGAACCAAAGCCCGTGCGGCTTCAGCACCCTGTTTAGTTCATCCAGAACAATGCCGGGGCGCACCACACACCGCCTGTTTTCCACATCAAGTTCAAGGATGTCGTTGAAATACTGCGTGTTATCAATAACCAGGGCTTCGTTTACGGTTTGCCCGCACTGCGACGTGCCGCCGCCGCGTGCCAATATCGGGATCCGCTGCTCGTTGGCGATGTCAATTGCGGCGCGGATATCGTCCTCTGATTTTGGCGACAGAACGCCAAGCGGCATCATCTGGTAAAAAGAGGCGTCCGTTGCGTACCGGCCTCTGGAAAACGCATCGAAATGAACGTCTCCTTGCGTGCGCCGTGCGAGGGCATTGGATAATTCTGACATCGTCGGGTTCAATGCGGTGCTCTCTGGGTGGATAAAATTTTCGATTGACTTAATTATGAATTCAAAATTAGATTG
>Ga0316207_10003048_pt1 | contig 16104 bp, 13 predicted proteins | sample 6weekpyrite_MG_FD_204943 | JGI IMG/M metagenome (GOLD analysis project Ga0316207, IMG submission 204943) | Microbial mat bacterial communities from mineral coupon in-situ incubated in ocean water Damariscotta River, Maine, United States -... | ecosystem: Environmental > Aquatic > Marine >... | reverse complement strand
CCTGATCCCGCGTTTTGGCCTGCACAAGATGCTTATGTTCAGCTTGCTAGTTGCTTCCATTCGTTGGTTGTTACTGGGCAGTTATGTCGAGTCGTTTGTGATGATGATTATCATTCAGCTGGGTCATGCAGCTACGTTCGGGATTTTTCATGCAGTTGCGATCCAGTATTTTCATAACCATTTTAAAGGTCATCACCAGGGGCGAGGTCAGGCGCTCTACAGCAGTATGAGTTTTGGTGCCGGTGGTGCATTGGGGGCATTACTGGGAGGATACACCTGGGAACTCGGGCCCATGATTACCTTTGGTTTTGCCGCCGTGACAAGTACCGTCGCATTACTGGTGACACTGTTTTTTATTCGTGATCAGCGTACTGATTGAGTAGTTGGCACATCGCCTGTGCAGCGTTAGACAGGGTGCGTTCAGTGTGGTGGACAATACCCAGTTGTCGACTCAGTGCCAGTCCTTTGATTTCAATTGCGACCAGTTCTTTATGAATCATGGTTGCGGGTAGCACACTCCAGCCGAGTCCAATCTCGACCATCATGCGAATCGTTTCCAGGTAGTTGGTCGACAGTCGCACCTGCAGGTTAATCTTTTCCGGGCGTAACACATTTTCGATCACCTCACGGGTGAAGGTGCCGCGTGCCGGGAGTACGGCAGGGTGGTTGGTCAAGGTCTCCAGGCTGACGTTGTTCTCGGTAACGAGCGGGTGGTCAGTGCTCACGACAATGTGTAAGGGGTCATTCCACATCGGAATGAGCGTGATGGGATCCTTGTTATCCGGTGGCAGGGTAACGATGCCAAGTTCCAGTTCGCCATGCAGTACTGCCTTGCAAGCCTGTTCGGAATCAAGAAACTGCAGGTCCAGCTCTACATCAGGGTAGGACTGGTTATAGCTGCGGAGTACAGGTGGCAGACGGTGCAGGCCAATATGGTGACTCGTGCCGATACTTAGAGGACCCGCGACCTGGGCAGAGAGGTTACTGATTGCGAGACGGCTATCCTGCACTTCGTGAAGGATGTTGCGCGCGCGGGGCAGTAATGCCTGGCCAGCTTCAGTGAGCTGGATCTGACGACCGATACGATCAAACAGGCGTGTATTGAGTTCTGTTTCGAGAGAAGAAATACGTTTACTGACAGCGGGTTGTGTCAGGAACAGGGCTTCAGCTGCGCCTGAAAAGGAGCCGTTTTCTGTGACACTAACAAAGGCCTGCAGGCTTGGGATATCCATAGCCAGACTATAGCGTTAACTATAACCAAATGGAATCTAAAATATAATAATAATGAATTTGTTTTATGGGGTTGGCGAGCGTAGGCTTGCATTCCTGATTGAAGGAGAACGACCAATGGCCGGACAAACACTTTACGATAAACTCTGGGACAGCCACGTGGTGCGCGTTGATGATGACGGTACCGCCTTACTTTATATAGACCGCCATCTTGTCCACGAGGTGACTTCACCACAGGCCTTTGAAGGGCTGCGCATGGCCGGCCGTAAGCCGTGGCGCACGAGTGCCATCCTGGCAACACCGGATCACAATGTCCCAACGACGGATCGAAGTGCGGGTATCACCGATCCGGTTGCACGCCTGCAGGTCGAAACACTGGACCAAAACTGTGTCGATTTTGGCCTGACTGAGTTTGGCATGGATGATATCCGCCAGGGCATCGTGCATGTCATCGGACCTGAGCAGGGCGCAAGCCTGCCGGGTATGACCGTGGTCTGCGGCGACTCACATACGTCGACCCACGGTGCCTTTGGTGCGCTGGCACACGGTATCGGCACATCGGAAGTCGAGCACGTGATTGCCACACAATGCCTGATCCAGAAAAAGATGAAGAACATGCTCGTCAGCGTCGATGGCGACGTGGGTCCGGGTGTGACGGCAAAAGATATCGTGCTCGCGATCATCGGTGAGATCGGTACAGCAGGTGGTACGGGCTATGCGATCGAGTTTGGCGGCAGCGCGATACAGGCACTCTCAATTGAAGGACGTATGACCGTGTGTAACATGGCGATTGAAGCCGGTGCGCGTGCTGGCATGGTCGCGGTTGATGATACGACGATTGATTATGTCCGTGGTCGGCCGTATGCGCCGACCGATGAACAATGGGATACAGCTGTTGCACAGTGGCGTGAACTGCATAGTGATGATGATGCCGAGTTCGATGCAGTGGTACGGATTGATGCGGCGAGTATTCGTCCTCAGGTAACCTGGGGGACATCACCCGAGATGGTGGTCGCCGTCGATGCCACTGTTCCCGATCCGGCTACTGAAGCCGACGCGGTGAAGAGCGAAGGCATGCAGCGTGCCCTCGACTACATGGGGCTAACCGCCAATACACCGATTGAAGAGGTGGACGTCGACAAGGTCTTTATCGGGTCCTGTACAAACTCGCGTATAGAAGACCTGCGCGAAGCCGCTGAGGTTGCAAAGGGTCGCAAGGTTGCTGACAACATCAAACTTGCGCTGGTCGTACCGGGTTCCGGGCTGGTCAAACAACAAGCTGAAGAAGAAGGCCTGGATAAGGTTTTTATCGAGGCCGGGTTTGAATGGCGTGAACCGGGTTGCTCAATGTGCCTGGCCATGAATGCAGACAGGCTCGAAGATGGTGAACGTTGTGCTTCAACCTCAAACCGTAACTTTGAAGGCCGACAGGGCCGTGGTGGTCGAACACACCTTGTCAGCCCAGCGATGGCGGCGGCAGCGGCCGTAGCGGGTCACTTTGTTGATGTTCGAACAATGAAACAGGCAGGATAGAACCATGGATGCATTTACAACATTAGATGGAATTGTTTTGCCAATGGATCGTGCCAACGTCGATACCGATGCGATTATTCCGAAACAGTTTTTGAAATCAATCAAACGAAGTGGTTTTGGTGTCAACCTGTTTGATGACTGGCGTTACCTCGATACAGGTGAGCCGGGTATGGATAACAGTACGCGACCAGTGAATGAAGATTTCATTCTCAACAAGCCGCGTTACAAGGGTGCACAGGTACTGCTTGCGCGCGAAAACTTTGGTTGTGGCTCATCGCGAGAACATGCGCCGTGGGCGTTACTGGATTACGGCTTTCGCGTCGTGATTGCGCCGAGCTATGCGGATATCTTTTTTAACAACTGTTTCAAAAATGGCATCCTGCCAATCATTCTTGATGAAGCAGTTGTCGACAAACTGTTTAAAGAAGTTGAAGCCATCGAAGGATATAAGCTTAATGTCGATCTTGAGGCACAGACAGTCACAACACCCTCGGGTGAAGTGATCAGCTTTGATGTGGATACATTTCGCAGACATTGCCTTTTAAACGGGCTTGATGACATTGGTCTGACCTTGCAGCACACGGATGACATTCATGCTTATGAAGAAAAGCACAAACAACAGGCACCGTGGTTGTTTTGAATCAGGAGTTTGTAACGCAGAAGTCGCAAAGGCGCGAAGGTCGCAAAGCTTTTTGGACTAAAAGCACTCTGTTGGATGATTATGGATTTACAGGTTTTTAATTTAATTACTTTGCGCTCTCTGCGTCTTTGCGCACTTTGCGTTTATTACTAGAGATATAGGTTTTTATTATGACAATGAAAATTGCGATTTTACCGGGTGACGGAATTGGTATTGAGATTATGGCCGAGGCTGTCAAGGTGCTGGAATGCCTGCGCAGTGACTTTGGCCTGGGTGTCGAAACAGAAGAAGGCCTGGTTGGCGGTGCCGGTTATGACGCGCACGGCCATCCACTGCCTGAACAGACCCTGCAACTGGCAAAAGATGCTGACGCATTGATGCTGGGTGCAGTAGGCGGCTACAAGTGGGAGTCACTGGATATCAGTGTCCGCCCGGAAAAAGGTCTGCTTGGTCTGCGCAGTGAACTGGAATTGTTTGCCAACCTCCGTCCAGCGATCCTCTACCCGCAACTTGCAGATGCCTCGACGCTGAAGCCGGAAGTTGTTTCAGGTCTCGATATCATGATCGTCCGTGAGTTGACCGGTGGAATTTATTTTGGTCAGCCGCGCGGTGTTCGCACACTTGATGATGGCCAGCGCCAGGGCTACAACACACTGGTTTACAGTGAGTCAGAAGTTGAGCGTATCGGTCGTAATGCCTTTGATATCGCGATGAAACGTGATCGTCGTGTGTGTTCCGTAGACAAGGCCAACGTCCTGGAAGTAACAGAGATGTGGCGTGATGTCATGAACGCGGTGGCGAAGGATTACCCGGATGTTGAGCTATCTCATATGTATGTCGATAACGCGGCAATGCAGCTTGTCCGTGCACCGAAGCAGTTTGATGTCATGGTCACAACTAACATGTTTGGTGACATCCTGTCTGATTGTGCGGCGATGCTGACCGGTTCCATCGGCATGTTGCCTTCGGCGTCACTCGACGCAAACGGTAAGGGTATGTATGAACCAATTCATGGTTCAGCACCGGACATTGCCGGGCAAAACAAGGCGAACCCGCTGGCGACGATCCTGTCGGTGGCAATGATGCTGCGTTACACCTTTGACAATGCTGAGGCTGCACAACGTATTGAAAATGCGGTTGGCGTTGTGCTGGATAAAGGTTTGCGTACCGTCGATATTACATCGGAAGGTATGCAGGTCGTCGGTACAGCCGAGATGGGTGATGCCGTTGTTGCAGCGATGCGTGACGTGAAGTAACAGGTATAGATTGGAAATAAAGAGTAAAAGCTTTTTAAAAAGTTTCAGGAGAGCAGGAAGATGCGTACAGGTTTAATTGGTTGGCGTGGCATGGTGGGGTCAGTCCTTATGCAGCGCATGCGTGAGGAAAATGACTTTGATTTAATCGACCCGGTGTTTTTTACAACATCACAAACAGGTCAGGCTGGCCCGGATGTCGGCAAAGACGTCCCGCCATTGAAAGATGCGAAAGATATTGCTGAACTTTCGCAGATGGATGTCATCATTTCCTGCCAGGGTGGTAGCTACACCGAATCAATTTACCCTGAGTTGCGCAAGTCAGGCTGGCAGGGTTACTGGATCGATGCGGCATCTTCTCTACGTATGGAAGATGAAAGTGTCATCGTGCTTGACCCGGTCAACATGGATGTTATCAAGGATTCGTTGGCCAATGGTGGCAAGACCTTTGTTGGCGGTAACTGCACTGTGAGCCTGATGCTGATGGCCATCGGTGGCCTGTTTAAACACAACCTCGTTGAGTGGATCAGCCCGATGACCTACCAGGCAGCTTCCGGTGCCGGCGCACAGAACATGCGCGAACTCATCAAGCAGATGGGTGCCATCCATGATGATGTGAAAACACTGGTTGATGATCCGGCCTCGGCGATTCTGGATATCGATCGCCAGGTGACGAATTTCATGCGCAGTGATGCCTACCCGGTCGAGCAGTGGGGTGTGCCCCTTGGTGGCAGCCTGATTCCATGGCTGGATTCACAGCTCGAAACAGGCCAGACCCGTGAAGAATGGAAGGCCGAGGTTGAAACCAACAAGATCCTCGGTACATCAGCGAACCCGACCCCGATTGACGGTATCTGTGTCCGAATCGGTGCAATGCGTTGTCACAGCCAGGCCCTGACGATCAAGATGAACAAGGATGTACCATTGGATGAAGTCCACAGCATCCTTGCCGAGGCGAATGACTGGGTTAAGGTTGTTCCAAATGATCGGGACATCAGCATGAAGGAACTGACACCGGCGGCTGTCACAGGGACCTTGAATATCCCGGTTGGGCGTCTGCGTAAGTTGACCATGGGCAGTGAATATCTGTCCGCATTCACTGTCGGCGATCAATTACTGTGGGGGGCGGCAGAGCCGCTGCGCCGCATGCTAAGAATTTTACTGGAGAATAAATAATACTCTATATAACAATAACCTATGTTGTATTGGTGTGGGTAATAAATCAACCGGGCATGGCCCGGTTGTTTTTTTTGCGTCAAATATAGGGTTAGCAGGGGTTTTTTAGGTTTTTTGTCATTTATGATGAATCCATCACAGATACATCTACAAAAGCCATTATATTTGTAAAATGCTATCTATAATGTATAGTTACTGAAAATATATAAAGGCCATTCGAGATATTGGCTAATAACCCTGGCTACAATAAACAGGGAAATGCTTGCCTCTGTCGCGTCACTGGGCAATCAAATAACGATAATTAAATGGAGTCAGGACGTTGCGCAAACTGAAAATCTTTTTTGTTACCCTGATTTGCCTGTTGTCTTCAAATATCGCGTTCACGCTTGGTGTCGGCGAGATTGAAGTCAAATCAGCGCTTAACGATCCGCTGGATGCGGAAATTCAACTGTTTTCCGTTAGACCTGGTGAAGGCGATAACATACGTGTTCAGCTTGCAACGCTTAAAGAGTTTGAAGCAGCAGGTATTGATCGCGCACTGATCCTTTCCAACCTTAAGTTCAAGGTTGTCGAGAAGAATGGCAAGGCATTCATAAAAGTCTTTTCGAAGCGTCCTATCCGCGAACCATTCCTCGATTTCCTCGTTGATGTTGACTGGCCGAGTGGCCGCCTGTTACGTGAATATACCGTACTGCTGGATCCACCTGTTTTTTCACAGCGTAAGGCTGCGGCTGTACAAGCGCCTGTTGTTGAAGTACCTGCCGAGATTGTTCGCGAATCAGCGCCAGCGACATCATCTGCGCCTTCTTTCGCAGCACCTGTTGCAGTGGCTCCCGTCGTTTCACAGAGTAGTGACGGCCTCTTTCCACAAATACAGATTGATGCAGTAACCCCGGCACCACGCAGACCTGCTCCGGTCATCGCTGATTCAAGTGCTGAAACGTACGGGCCGGTCAAGCGTAACGATACACTCTGGACAATTGCTGACAATGTTCGTCCTGCCGGGGTGACAGTGACCCAGATGATGATCGCCCTGCAGCAAGCAAACCCTGAAGCCTTTGGTGGCAACAACATTAATAAGCTTAAGTCAGGTTTTGTTCTGCGTATACCTGAGCTTTCAGACATTGAATCAAATTCAGCTGCAGAAGCGTTGCGTATTGCCCGTGCTCAAAATGAGGCATGGCGCACTGGCCGTGATACAGCAGCGACTACCCCGACAGGAACAATCTCACCAAGAGAAGGTCAGCGTCGTGCGCCTGCTCCTGTTGCCAAGGTCGATCCTGAAGTTAAGCTGGTAACGCCTGAAGGTAAGAAAGGTACAGGGCAGGGAAGTGGTACAGATGACAGCAAACAGCTGGTGCTTGCCAACGAGGAGTTGGCATCAAAGCAGAAAGAAAATTCTGAGCTACAGGAACGCATGGCAGCACTTCAGGACCAGATTGATTCGATGGAACGCTTGCTGGAATTGAAAGATGAATCTCTTTCAGATCTGCAGAGCAAACTATCAGATACCAAGCAGCCACCTGCAGCAGTTGAACAACCTGCGCCACCTGCGGCTGTGGTTGAGAAGCAACCCGAAGTCGTCGCTGAACCTGAACCGGTTACAGAACCAGAGGTGGCTGCCACTGAAGATGTCATTAACCCTTACGCGGTCAAAGACATAGCAAAAGTTAAACCTGATCCTGCTGCCGCACAAAAGCCTGCATCAACACAGGATGATGGAATTCTTGCAGGCCTGCTGAATAACACGGCAGTACTTGGTGCACTTATCGCAGTTGTTGTCGGTATCCTGGCATTAGTCTGGATTGTGATACAGCGCCGTCGGATGTCCGCGATGCAGTTCCCGGAAAGTATCTTGACCAGCAAACCGGATGTTGCGACACAGCCTGTTTCTGTGCCACAACCTCAATCTGAACAAGACGAAACATCACTGTTAAGTGATTTTGCACCTTCAGCGATGCAGGGCGTCATCGAGACGGATGCCGGTGAGGTTGACCCGTTATCAGAAGCGAATGTCTATCTTGCTTATGGCAAACACCAGCAGGCTGAAGAGCTGCTGGCAGATGCGGTAAATCAAGAACCAGACAGACTGGATTTAAAGCTGAAGTTAATGGAAGTGTTTCATGCCACGGGCAATGCTGACGGTTTCATTGAGCAAGCCACACAGATGCATGACAAGCTTGATGATCAAAGCTCGGCGTTGTGGGAAAAGGCAACAGAAATGGGGCAGGAGTTATGTCCTGATCATGAACTGTTCAAGCCAGATGAGGCTGTCACCGAGGATGATTTCTCGGACCTGGAAGGGCTTGCCGATATAGATGACGACCTTTCGATTTCAGCGAGTGAAGAACCTGAAATCAGCATTGATGAAGAGCTTGCACTTGATACTGCAGATGCTGATGATTTGTCTCTCGACATGGCAGCGCTGGATGAAGTCGAGGAGGATAACTTCTCAATTGATTTGGACTCAGACCTGACATTGGACGCCGATACAGTAGCTGATAAGCCTGCTGAAGCTGCTAAAGAAGATGATACTGACCTGGGTGAGTTTGATCTTGATGTGCTTGCTGAGATTGATGACGTTGCTGTCGAAACCGAGGAACCATTAGTCGATGAGGCGGAAGCTGAGTCTGCTGAGGATGATGATATCCTGGGTATGGATGAGGTTGCTACCAAGCTTGACCTTGCTAAAGCATACATCGATATGGGTGATCCTGATGGTGCACGCGCGATCCTTGATGAAGTACTTACTGAAGGTTCTGATAATCAAAAAGACGAAGCTAAAGCACTTATCGATCAGCTCTGATTTATAGTTAGCAATCAAAGAAAAATAACCGGCGCCATTGGCGCCGGTTATTTTCGTTTAACACAGAGGTTCACTGAGCCATGCATCCGACAATTAAGATAATCTGTCTGTTTGTCATGTCGGCCATGCTCGTCAGCGCAGACCCTGTCAGACTTACCTTCGTAACAAGTGTGTTACTGATTACCTTCCTGGCAGTTGGCCGTAAGTACTGGCAAGATGCCGGTAAAATGGTATGGCGGTTAAAGTGGTTCTGGCTATCAATTGTGTTTTTATACGGTTGGATAATTCCAGGCGATGACGCATTTAATAGCGGTTTTTTACCTTCTACTGAAGGCATACAGTTAGGAATGAGTCGTATTGCTGTGTTGCTGGATATTGTTCTTGCCGTGATCTTGATTCTTAAAACAACGCAGAGAGAAGCGTTGATTATGGCCACTGCGTCACTCATTAAGCCTCTCGAAATTATAAAGGTTAATTCTATAACCTTTGCTTACAGGCTGGTGTTGACGATTGAATATACGTCTAACGTAGACAGGCGTATAAAAAACAGTGTTGAAACTTTAGATACTGGCAAGAACCTGTTGCAGAGTGGGATTGATATACTGGCGCAACAAATAACCATGCTGGAAAAGTCACAGGTAACCGCTGAACCGCAAACACTGGAGTTGCAATTACTAATGCCTGCTAAATGGTGGCAGTGGTTATACCCATTAATAGTATTTCTAGTATTAGCGTTTATATCATGAAAATTGCACTTGGTATTGAATATGATGGTTCTGTCTTTAATGGATGGCAGCGACAAAACCATGGGCATGGCGTTCAGGAGGATGTCGAAAAGGCCTTATCCATTGTTGCGAATCATGATGTAAAGGTTATTTGTGCTGGTCGTACAGATACTGGTGTACATGGACTTGGCCAGGTTATCCATTTTGAAACCATGTCGCAGCGCAGTGAGCATTCCTGGGTTTCCGGTGCGAATGCGAATTTGCCTCATTCCGTAACTGTACATTGGGCAAAGGTGGTTAAGGATGATTTTCATGCAAGGTTCTCCGCGCTCAGCAGGACATACCAGTATCTGATTCTCGATCAACCGGTTAGACCCGCCGTGTTATCCAAAAAAGTGACTTGGGACTACAGGAAACTGGATGTATCCCGGATGCAACAAGCGATACCTTATCTCATCGGTAAGCATGATTTCAGTTCGTTTCGTGCAGTCGCTTGCCAGGCAAGCTCACCCGAAAGAACGATCAGCCTGCTTGAAATCAGGCGTGAAGGAAAATTCATTTGTATTGATATCCAGGCAAATGCTTTTTTACAACATATGGTGAGGAATATCGCGGGTGTGCTTATGACAGTCGGTTGCGGTGAAAAAGAACCGTTATGGGTACAACAAGTCCTGGAATTTCACGATCGAACGCGTGGTGGTGTGACAGCACCTCCACATGGTTTGTATTTTAAGTCAGTTGAATACCCAGAGGAATTTGAGATCCCGGCCAAAACAGGAACGGGTTTATTTTCCAGCACTTGACTCGCAAAGTTTACACTCTAGTGGGTGACCAATCTTTTGCTTGCGTCCTTGAGCGGTAACGACCCATGGTCTGCTCTGCCACGGCGGTTGATGCCGTACATGCTGAGTATGCCCACACTCAAGCGTGGCATACCAGTCGTTGTATTCGTCACGTTGGAATGACGTAATAGAGCGCGATGCCATAGCTTCGTTTAGCCACCTTTCACGGCAAGGTTCGCATAGCCTGTAAAGCTGGGTTCGTGTGATTGAATACTTTTTGCCTTAAATCGTCTTTCGTTGAGTCGACGTTCATGGCCTTGCCAGGGGAGGCTTCGCCAGTTGAGCGCGCGCCGGTCATTATTTCCTGCACGATAATGGTATTCCCTTACCTGGACAGGTCGACCATTGAGCTTTTTAGCGGCGAGCTTGTTTATGGCTTTGAGTGCTTTTCTTTCGGGCTCAATAACTACCTTTGCGAAATAGCGAGTCGTATCTTCGTAACGTGATTTATGTAGTGAGATATCCGGTTCTTTGCTATACGACCTGAAAAATTCACGTATATCGATATCACGGGTTTGTGGAGAAAGGTTACCAACAAATATATACATAGTATTCACCGTCATTCTTGAGAGTTGTAAGATAAAGAAAGCCAGTACTCTTAAAAGCTTTTGCTTCAAAGAAGCGCTTTATACCTCCGTGTAATGCTCGGCAAGTACTAGGTTACAACTTTCAGTCGATTCGTCAAAGAGAATAATTACAATGCCGGCCTCTATTTGCTGACGGACTTGAGCGATCTTACTGTCACGGCTGTACTCATACTCCCCATAATCTGTCCCCTCACGATCGATAAACGCCTCAATGAGGTTGTCCAGGGTTGCAGGTTGAAGTGAACTATATGGTATAAGCATATGATATAAATTAAGTATTAATTCGTAATAGAAAATCGATAATACAGGTTATTCCATGATGTTTATATGGGAGAATAAAAAACGGGCACCGCCAAGGTGCCCGTTAAGTTGGTTCACGACCAATTGAGGAGAAGAGTCGCGAACCGCGTTTGCCGGGTCAAGAGAACGAAACCCGGTGGTCATATTCAGTATAAAAAATGGTGAAAAAAAGGAAATACTACCAAAGCACTAGTTCGTATAGGGTAGTGCAAGATAGATGATTAGCCGGTCTAATATAGACCTGATCGTCTGAACATCAATAATTAATCCGGAGGATTAATGAAGGTTTTGATAGCAGATGACCATGCCTTGATCAGGCAAGGTATGGCGTACGCGCTCCTCGACAAAGGTGTCGCAACCGCAATTGTAGAAGCTGATGATAAAGATAGTGTAATCCAGCAGATAGAGGCAGAGCCTGATATCGATATTGTGTTGCTGGATCTGTTTATGCCGGGTACAAAGGAATTCGATTTGTTATGCAAATTGTGTGATACCTACCCTGAACTATCTGTAATTGTTGTCTCCGCCGCAGAAGAATCACATTACATGCGCAAGTCTATTGACTACGGTGCGGCTGGTTTTATACCCAAGTCAGCATCAATGGATATCATGCTTAGCGCTATTCAATTGGTTAGAAGCGGTGGGATCTATATACCACCTGGCATGATGCAGGCAAGTACACCAACAGGCAGTGGGAGTGAAGACTACCTGAAAAGTGACACCAGTAAGCAAACAGATCGCGAAGACTTTACTGACGTAATTGAGGCAGCCAAAAGTCTTACAAACAGGCAAAAGCAGGTACTGGTTTTATTGGCGAAGGGAATGTCAAACAAAGAGATAGCCAGGGAACTATCGGTATCAGAACATACTGTAAAGATCCACGTCACTGCAATCTTACGGTTGTTTAGAGCTTCAAACAGAACAGAGGTTGTTGTGAAGACAAGAAATGCAAACATTCTTGACGATATCTAAATCGAACGTCACCTGGTAAGTAGCTTTTTATGCACAGGTTCTTTTCCTTACATTGTAGATTGTTCATGGCAATCGTATTGCTATGCATAGTAGCGCCTGTGAGCAGTGCAGAAAGCGAACAAGTAAAAATATCGATCATTCTCAGTAGTGATTCACGGCTTTATTATGAGGCCGTTGAAGGGATAGAGGACTCACTCGAAAATTCAAACACTGTCCAGTACCAAGTAAAAACGTTTGACGATTTAAGCAGCGCAAGGGTTGCTGATGTTTATGGTGGGATGGACTTCATTATTGCTGTAGGCAGTAAAGCTTCAAGATATGTTTTACAAAACCCAACGCAAAAACCGGTCTTAAGCATACTTGTTCCTAAACAGTCTTACCAAACACTATTAGGTAACGCAGGTGAAGAAGTGGGTGCTAATTACTCAGTAGTTTACCTGGGGCAACCTGTATCACGTCTGTTATTACTCGCCAAGATTATTTCCGGTAATAAAAATAATAATGTAGGAATGGTATTTGGCCCCGCATCAAAGCAGCAGCTTGATGATTACATTAATGAATCAGACAGGCTTTCTCTAAACCTTTCCTATATCGAAGAAGAAAATGATAAGCGCGCACTGGATGCCATTAAGGACCTTGTAACTGATACAAGTGTTTTCCTGGCTCTGTATGACAGGAAGGTCATGAACAGAAAGACTGCCAAATGGTTACTTTATCTCGCAGGCGTGAAACGCAAACCCGTTATTGGTTATTCACAGTCATATGTTGATGCGGGTGCATTAGCTGCCGTTTACACCTCTCCATATCAAGCGGGTGAGAATGCTGCTTTATGGCTAACAGATAATATGACGGGCAACCGTGAAGTAACATGGAATAAGCACCCCGATCTTTTCGCAGTCAAAATAAATAAAAAAACCATGCGTAAATTAAATATGATCATAGATAGTTCAGCCCGTATTGAAACGCAAATACGGTTAAATGAGGCAAGCCAGTGAATAGCCTTATCCTGTCAAGTTGGGGGATTCGGACGCGAATATTTTTCCTGGCCATCGTACCCATTGTAGTTATTTCAATAATACTGGGTTATTACACGATTAATAGCCGCACAGAAGATATACGCACGACGCTGAATGACCGGGGCGAATATATTGTTACTAACATTGCACCGGCATGTGAGTTTGGCCTGGTAACGGGTAATGAAGAAATAATTTCCAGAATTGTCAAAAGCGTGGTGAAAGAAAAAGACGTTATATACATGGGGGTGTTTGATAATGCCGGTGGTATAGCCTACGAGGAAGGTATTGATAATGGTGCGGTAAACGTTCATTCGTCTGTGACTGATAAGAGCGCCATTGCATTCCGTGCGCCAGTTTACCAGACAAGTATCGAGCAAGATTCACTGAACAAGTTATTTGAAGATGAGGGTGCACAGGTTTCTGATGAAATTGTCGGGTGGGTAAGAATAATACTGTCTACCGATGGCTATGTTGAAAAAGAGCAGCAGGTTATCACAAATACCATCATTATTATTGGTGCTGTATTACTACTGAGTCTGTTGCTTGCCATGCAAATTGGCACCTCAGTTGTCGCACCGATGAAAAAGATCATGTCAACCGTCGCAAGACTATCTCGAGGCGAACTGGACGCCCGTCTCGAGGCCAATGCTGGTGGTGAGGTTGGGAAGTTACAGCAAGACCTGAATGTGATGGCGGGTGAACTTGAAGCCTCACACACACGCCTGGAAACCAAGGTGTCAAATGCTGTAAGTGAGCTACAGCAAATGGTCGACACCTTACAGCGGCGTAATGTTGAATTGAAACAGGCACGTCATGCTGCCATGCAGGCGAAAGATGCGAAGTCAGAATTTCTTGCAAATATGAGTCATGAAATCCGGACACCGCTGAATGCAGTGATCGGATTCAGTCGTCAACTCGCAAAACATGCACATGATAACAAGCAAATCGAATATACCCGTACGATCAACCGTGCGGCAACCCAGTTACTTACAGTTATTGATGATATTTTGAATTTCTCAAAGCTTGATGCCGGCAATATGGAAATAAAAAATATTGAGTTTAATTTGAGAGAGTACCTTGAAGATACGGTTTCAATGTTAAGTCCGGCAGCACATGATAAGAAAATTGAAATGGTGTTGCTAATCGGCTCAGATGTCCCTGATACGGTTTTTGCGGATCCACTACGTATTACCCAGGTGATGACGAACCTGGTTAATAATGCTGTCAAGTTTACTGATGAAGGTTCAATCATTACACATGTAAAGATGGTCGATGATGAGCGTCTGTCTATTGCTATTATCGATACAGGGATCGGTATAGGCGATGAAGCAAAGCAGGAATTATTTAGACCTTTCTACCAGGAAGATGCATCTGTAACACGGAAGCGAGGTGGTACCGGGCTTGGCTTAGTGATTTCCAGGAACCTTGTCGAAATGATGGGCGGCAATATAGAGTTCGAATCGCAGCAGGGACGAGGAACCACTTTCACTATAACAATACCGGTAGGCGTAGTTAAACACTTTAACCACCCTCATGTTTCGTTACAAGAGGGTGGTGCTGTTTTGATCCTGGATGAACACGGTCATTCAAGACGTGCGATTCGCAACAACCTGGTACATATGGGTCTCCCTACTTTTACTTATGCCAGCCTGCAGAGTTTGCTTGATGCGCTTAAAATACATGGTGCCGAACCAGAAACAAATATGATTATCATTTCATTAGCATCGGGTGCTGATCTTTCCGGTCTTAACGATGATTATATTGTGCCTATCAAACAGTATTACAGCGGCCAGCTGCTGTTCCTGATAAGTGGTGATGAGACACGCATGCCCGGTTATGAAGAGCTTTCTAAAGAGCACAGGTTCATTCAAAAACCTGTACGACTTGGTGTATTACAAAATGAAGTCGAAAGGCACTTTTCGACAGTTAATGATGAATGCTTGAGGCCTGTTGAGAACAGTTGTGTTGATACGGATTTGTCTGGCATTAATATATTGGTTGCCGAGGATAACGAATTTAACAGGACATATATCCATGAGATCCTCGTTAGTCATAATGTAATCGTTGACTGTGTTAGTGATGGCCGTGAGGCGGTTATCCAATGCCGAAACAAGCATTATGATATCGTTTTTGTTGATCTGCATATGCCAGAGGTGAATGGTGTTGAGGCACTTGCGAGGATACGCAAACTTTCAAATAACAATTCACAGGTCCCTGTTGTAGCGGTCACCGCCGACGTGTTTGCAAATGAAAATAATGCCTTGTTTGAAATTGGTTTCGCCGAGTGCTTGTATAAGCCTATCCAGGAAGAAGCTATAATTAGTAGTATTTTAAAATTTACTAAAGCAGGTATTGCTACGCTTGATATTGATTCGACGAAGACATCAAATCGATTGCCAGTAGGCTCAGGAACCTTGACCAAGTTACCGAAGGACATGGTTGAGACGCTGATCAATAATCTCTGGCTACATAACTCAGAGTTATTGCAGGACTTTAAAGATCACAATATCGCCTCATCACGTAATGACCTGCACAAATTGTTGGGCTTGGTGTGCTATTTTGAATTAACTGACTTAAATGCCACGGTCAGTGCCATCCAGGTAGCGATACAGGACAATAACTTCGACGAAGCAATTTCTTTACATTCAATACTGACGGTGCTGATAGAAGAAATTGTTGCTAATTTACGCCTGGACTACGATCTGGAAGCCTCTGATCACTAATGATTTTCTAGCGTCTGCCGAAAATAAGTCTATACTTACAAAAAAAAGTGGGTATCTCCCGATTCTGGGTACTATTATCCCTGATAAAAACATGTATTTAAGGTGGTTTAGATGATTAGCAAAGATGAATTGCGTGATATGGTCGTTGAACAGGCAAGAAATATTGCCACTCTCTATGAGGGCGGTGATTACGAGGCCTGTAACAGTGCGGCAGATGAACTTGTGACGTCTTGCCAGTCAGGGTTGTACAATGAGATTGGCACCATGACACGTGGCCTGCATGACGCCTTGAACGAGTTTT
>Ga0316207_10003047_pt1 | contig 16107 bp, 14 predicted proteins | sample 6weekpyrite_MG_FD_204943 | JGI IMG/M metagenome (GOLD analysis project Ga0316207, IMG submission 204943) | Microbial mat bacterial communities from mineral coupon in-situ incubated in ocean water Damariscotta River, Maine, United States -... | ecosystem: Environmental > Aquatic > Marine >... | reverse complement strand
CGTTTGGTCTTTTCACTGCCCCATAGTAGTGAATTTGAGGTCACCATTTCAGACACCGCCATGCCGGCACCAAGACGTTTACATAACTGGCGAAACGGACGATCGGTCACGCCGGCCATTGGGGCCAGGATAAGGCGGTTACTAATCTGATATGGACCAATCTGCATGTGCTTGATGTAATTTTTCTGTACAGAAAGTAATCAATCTGGTTAACGGACAGCCGATCATACTCGCATTAACGGGCTCGGCAAAGGGCTATTTTGTTATTTAAAGATAAACAGGTAACTGACGGCTTTTTCCCCGGGATCAGTGAGTTCAAGTGCCACGTTAACCAGTTTATTGGGGCTGATCCCAGCAGAAATGGAGACATCTTTTGGCAGGTATTCACTGGGTTGAAAATTTCGTCCGGCAACGATCTGGCCGGTTATATCCCGGAATTGAAGCTGTAACAGGGGGTAGTGCTGTGTAAAGGCCTCGGTATTTTCGATCTTGGCGGCAACGCTTAGTGCCCCCGGTATGTTCGGATGACTACGTACCTGGCGATCGCGCAGTACAATGGCGTGAGGGGCACTGGGTAACTCAATGTGACAATCAAATATTTCACAGAACTGTTGCATGAATGGCCGTAACCCGGCTTGTTTGGCAAGTTCATCATGCAGCAAGTATGTGCTTTGTAAAATAAAGACGAAAATTAGCATGATACTGGCGAGAAGATATCCGGGCGGCTGCCTGGCGATACTTTTGGATTCGGCGACGTTAAGTTCAGGATAGAGCTGACGAGGATCATAACCGGCTTCCGGCTGGTCGTTTTTGTCATTACTGACAGGGCCATCGTCCTGTGCCCGGGGTAGATCATGTAAGCGTGTTTCGCTAGTGGCTGGTAGGTGTTGCGGGTCAGTGTCTGTTTTCAGTGTGTCACCAGGAACATCAGTGCCGGCATCATCACTATCCGCTGAAGATTTTTCGTGCTCGGTTAGCCAATCGGCGTTTGCCGCTTCTTGATGGCTAGACACATTCAAGCTATGTACATTGTTTTCAGACCATTGTACGGATGTATCAGGGACTACCGGTGGTGCAGGCATCACGGGGTTGTCGAGCGTTTCCGTTTTGGCCACAACCAGGTCATCGGTTTGTATTGTTTCTTCTGATAGTTCTATTTCATTGACGTGCAACTCATCAACCGGTGTAAGTTCAGGGGCTTCCAGTGCAGGTGCATCGGCCATATCGGGGATGTCGATATCATCCGCTTTGATTTCAACATCCTCAAGTGCCTCAGCCGGATCGTCAAGTTCGACCTTGTCGATAGTCGTGTCCAGGTTTTCGAGTTCAACGGCATCAACTGTAACGACTTCAATATTCTCAGTAGGTTCCAGTTCAGGAGCGGGCTCGGCTATATCTGCTTCTGTTTCGACAATGGCTTCAATAGGTGTAGCAACAAATACCGTATTGCATTGATCGCAGCGGACACTGCCGGATGAGCGCTGTAAGCGTTCATCCGTGACATCAAATTGAATATGGCAGTAAGGGCATTCAGTCAGCATGGTTTAACGATACCATTTTCTACGCCATGTGGAACCCGCTAGCGTTTGCGACCGCTGACGCGTATCCAGTCGTCCTGCTGAACAGGTGCTTCCATGTCACAGTATTTACCATAGGCCTGCAGGATGTTCTCGGCCTGTTCGGCGAGGATCCCGGACAGAACCAGTTCGGCGCCGGGCTTGATGGCTTTGCACAGCATTGGCGCGAGTTCGGTTAACGGCCCGGCGAGGATATTCGCCAGCAGCATGTCGAAGCCGGCATCTGGCAGCGTCATCGGTAAGTGGGTGCTTATTGTGTCACTCACCTCGTTACGCAGCGCATTATCTCGCGTCGCCTGCAGGGCTTGTGGATCAATATCTATACCAGTGACGGTATCGGCACCTAATTTTGCCGCAGCAATGGCAAGGATGCCTGAGCCGCAACCGTAGTCGAGCACCTGCTTGCCAGCCAATTGTTTGTCATCCAGCCACTGCAGGCATAGCGAGGTCGTCGGATGGGTGCCGGTACCAAAGGCAAGACCGGGGTCGAGCAGGATATTCACGGCATCAGGCTGCGGTGCATCGCACCAGCTTGGTACGATCCAGATACGCTCGCCAAACTGCATTGGGTGATAGTCCTCCATCCATACACGTGACCAGTCCTTGTCTTCGAGTGGCTCAAGGCGTTGTGTGGCAAGGATGTTCTCGGGTAACTGGCTGGCGAGCTGATCACGTAGCTGCTGCGTATCGATATCCGCCTCGAACAGGCCGGTAGCCTCGAGTGCTGTCCACATTGGGGTCTCACCGGGCAGGGGTTCAAACAGTGGCTGGTCTTCAGCGTCGACGAGTGTAACCGCTTGCGCACCGGCAGACTCGAGTGCCTCGGTGACGGCATCGGCATGCGCGTTATCAGTACGCAGTGTGAATCTCAGCCAGGGCATATAAGGATTGATGATTTATGAATGAGGATTGATGAATGGAGGGACAACGGTGCGACTACCTGAACGCAGGCGTATTGCTTGTTATTCACAATGATCTTTAATGATCGGTGATTGGCAGTGTGATAGTTGTTTCGGTCTACTGCGCTGTCAGTTAAATCATCAATCATCATTCCTCAATCATCAATTTCTTTTACAGTCCCAACTTCTTCTCAAGGAAGTGGATATTTGTACCACCGGCCTGGAAGGCAGCGTCATTGAGAATATCCAGGTGTAATGAAGTATTAGTCTTAATGCCATCAATGACGAGTTCACTCAAGGCACCACGCATGCGGGTAATGGCGCTCTCACGCGTATCACCGTGAGTGATGATCTTGGCAATCATTGAATCGTAGTTAGGCGGCACACGGTAGCCATTGTAGATGTGTGAATCAACGCGCACACCGAGCCCTCCCGGGGCATGGTAGTTTTTAATCGTACCGGGTGATGGCATGAAGTTAGTCGGATCTTCGGCGTTGATACGACACTCGATGGAATGGCCATGTAGTTTGATATCATCTTGCTTGATAGTCAGCGCCTCACCCGCGGCGATACGTATTTGTTCTTTAACAATATCGACACCCGTGATCATTTCAGTGACAGGGTGTTCTACCTGGATACGGGTGTTCATTTCGATGAAGTAGAACTCACCATCCTGGAACAGGAATTCGAATGTGCCAACGCCAAGGTAGTTAGTTTTACGACAGGCCTCGGCGCAGCGCTCACCGATAAACTTGCGTTGTTCCTCGGTAATGCCAGGTGCAGGCGCTTCTTCAACGACCTTTTGGTGTCGGCGCTGCATGGAGCAATCACGCTCACCAAGGTGGATAGCATTGCCATGTGAATCAGACAGGACCTGGATTTCAACATGACGTGGATCGCCAAGGAATTTCTCCATGTAGACGATATCGTTGTTAAACGCGGCACGTGCTTCACTGCGCGTTAACGAGATAGCATTAAGCAAGGCCGCTTCGCTGTTAACCACACGCATACCACGACCACCACCACCACCCGCAGCCTTGATAATAACCGGGTAACCAATCTTGCGAGCCATCTCGGTAGCATTTGGATCATCTTCAGTGATCGGTCCATCCGAACCGGGTACACAGGGGATGCCTGCTGCTTTCATACTTTCAATCGCAGCGATCTTGTCACCCATGGTACGGATCGACGTCGGTGATGGACCCACGAACGTAAAGCCGCTTTGTTCAACGCATTCGGCAAAATCAGCATTCTCGGCAAGGAACCCGTAACCAGGGTGTATCGCCGTCGAATCGGTCACTTCTGCAGCACTGATCAGTGCTGGGATGTTCAGGTAGCTGTCTGCTGAAGACGGTGGCCCGATACATACAGCTTCATCGGCCAGCAGGACGTGTTTAAGATCACGGTCGGCGGACGAATACACGGCAACCGTCTTGATGCCCATTTCTCGACACGCACGCAGGATACGAAGTGCAATCTCGCCGCGGTTCGCAATAACAAGTTTTTCAATCATAGTGATGTATTCTTGGCAACAATCAACAAGTGATCTTATTCAATGATGAACATCGGCTGGTCATACTCAACCGGTTCACCGTTCTCGATCAGGATAGACTTGATCACGCCACTCTTGTCAGCCTCTATCTGGTTGAGGATCTTCATTGCTTCAATAATACACAAGGTTTCGCCGACGCTGACACTTTGCCCAACCTGGACAAATTCAGGCGCATCAGGTGAAGGTGCGCGGTAAAACGTGCCGACCATGGGTGATTTCACTGCATGACCAGCCGGAATAGCATTACTTTCTTCTGCCGCTGCAGCAGCGACTGGTGCAGCCGGTGCAGGTGCCGCGGCAGGCATGGCCATCGGGGCCATTGCCGGGGCAGCAATCGCTGCCGGACTATTACGGCTAATACGTACGGATTCTTCACCTTCCTTGATTTCAATTTCCGAGATGCCTGACTCCTCCAGCAACTCGATCAGTTTTTTAACTTTGCGAATATCCATGATGTTCTTAGACTCTTAGATTATGTTCAGTTTGTTTTAGATTCGGCCTGCTTGATTGCAGCTTGCAGTGCCAATTCGTAACCCTGTGCACCCAGTCCGGTAATGACACCCACGGCGAGATCAGAAAAATATGATTCACGGCGGAACTCTTCACGGGCATGGACGTTGGACAGGTGTAATTCTATAAACGGGATCGCGACACCGGCGATGGCATCGCGAACGGCGACACTGGTATGCGTAAACGCCGCCGGATTAATAATGATAAAGGCGACCCCTTCCTGGCTGGCCTGTTGGATGCGATCAACCAATTCGTGTTCGGCATTACTTTGCAGGCAAGCTAACTCGTGACCAGCAGACGCAGCTTGTTCTTTTAAAGTATTTTCAATGTCCTTAAGGGTGGTGGCACCGTAGATCTCTGGCTCGCGGGTACCGAGCAGGTTCAGATTTGGACCATTAAGCAGTAACAGTTTAGCCATACTAAGTGCCTGGATAGGTGGTTTGCTTCAAATAACGGCTCGATCGGAGCATATCCCTGCATGATCACACCAAGTTTTTTGACTACATTTTCGACGTATTGTGCCGTAATGGTGCAGATATGTCTAGTTCGACGCACGATTGACGAAAATACGCAGGAATTCGACGAAAATAGCGGCAGAATAGGGGATTGATGAATGTAGCTTGAAGAAAGATGATCAAATGAGGCCAAATACCCGTCAGGCAAGACAACATTCTTTGCCGGTCTTAAGGCTAGCTATGTTGATGGGTGGTATGAGCCCGTCTTCACACATCAATACGTATTAAAGCAGGGCTTTGATTTGTTTTTCGGCGACGTGTTTTTCGAGTTCACCCCGTACAACGTAACGGATGACACCCTTACGATCGACGATAACCGTATAAGGCAGGCTACCAAAACGATTACCATAGGCCTTACTGACATCAATTGCGTCTAGATTACCAATCAGCATTGGGTAATTCACACCATAGGTGTCGGTGAAATTGATGACGTTATCCATTTCATCAATCGCTACACCGATGAATTGAAGTCCCTGGTCACCGTATTGATACTGCAGTTCAACAAACGCCGGTGTTTCTTTACGACAAGGTGGGCACCAGGTCGCCCAGAAATTAATAACCAGTACCTTGTTATCCCATTCTGTGATCGTGCGTTGCTGGCCATCAATATCGGTCATGGTAAAAGCAGGACGTTGATCACCAACGCCGGCAGGTTTATTTGCAACGGCTTGTTGTGTAGCAGTAGAACTACTCTCGGCGACTTCAGATGAGACCTTGTCAGTATTTCGATCACAGCCTGCCAATGAAAGACTAAGCAGGCCCGCGAGGAATAAAGTTTTCGTGTTCACAGTGTGTTCCAGTTTTTTTATTTAATCGATGCAATGTGTGCAGAATAGTCTTTTGCGTCTTTAAAGCCATAGAAGTTTTTGTCCTTCAGGCTATTACCATTGCTATCGTAAAACAGGATAGCGGGTGGTGCGAATACACCGAGTCGTTTTTGGACTGCCGATGTTTCTTCGTTAGAAGGGTCCGTGACATCCACCTGCAGCGCAACAAATTCTTTCATTCTTTTAATAACAGCTGGATCGCTAAAGGTACTTTTTTCCATGCGTAGGCAATCGGTACACCAGGTGGCAAAGAAATCAATCATGACAGGTTTGCCGGCGGCCTTTGCTTGTGCCAGTTGACTGTCCAGCTCGGCATTGGTTTTGACCTTGGTGAACGTAACGTGTGCCGCTTCCGTTGTTGCGCCGTGGCTACCTGATGCGACGGCGAGTTTACTGAAGTCGACAGGTTGCAGAGGGTCGCGGTTACCTTGCATGCTGCCGAGTAACGATAGTACTCCCCAGATCAGCAACACTGTACCGATGCCTTTCCAGAACTTCTGCCAGCCACCGGCCGTCTCGGAAAGGCTTTGTGTCGCGCCCATGTAAATAGCAAGCACAATAAAGAAGATACCCCATAACAGCAGAACCGGTACGGCCGGTATGACGGTAAGTACGTAGATGGCGACACCAATCAGCAATACGCCGAAGAAGTATTTGACACTGTCCATCCAGGTGCCAGCCCTTGGGATAATTGCACCGGCACCGATACCGATGGCGATCAGAATGACACCCATGCCGAGCGACATAAAGAACATGATCAGTGCACCGAGTACAGGGTCTTGTGACTTGATGGCGACACCAAGAACAGAGAGCAACACGGGTGAGGCACAGGCACCGACAATCATCGATGACAGGACACCCATGATGAAGACACCGATCATCGAGCCACCCTTAATGCCAGAACTTCTGGCCTGTAAGCGGGATTGGATACCGGATGGCATCTGGATGGTGAACAGGCCAAACATGGATAACGCTAATACGACCAATATCGTACTGACACTGCCAATGACATATGGGTTCTGGAAATAGGCTTGCAACTGTTTACCCGATGCACCCGCGGCCCAACCGGCAGCCGTGTACACCACCGACGTACCCAGTACGTAGCTGAATGACAACATCCCGCCTTTAAGTTTTGTTAATTGCCCATCCTGACTCTGACCAACAATAATGCTCGACAGGATCGGGATCATTGGCAGCACGCAAGGTGTAAACGTCAGCAACAGGCCGATGCCGAATGCCGCAATGATATAGCCGAGGTAGGTTTTCTTTTCTGTGTCCGTGGTTTCAACGGGCGCTGTTTGTGTAGTTGCCGGTTTCTTGGCGATTGCACTCGTGAGGGTAAATTCATTGGTCTTGGTCATCGGCGGGTAGCAGATGCCGGCATCGGCACAACCCTGGAACTTTGCCGTAAATGACAAGGTACCTGCTGCGGGTGCGTTATCAACCGGGAAGATCAGTGTCAGGTTGTTCGTGTAGACCTCGACTTCGCCTTCACTACCATCAGGCAAAATACCATGGTGCAGCGTGCCTTTCGGCATATCGGGCTGGGCAAGTTGTACACCGGCGGTATCACTCTTGAAGCTGAATTTGTCGCGGTACAGGTAATAGCCTTTTGCGATGCGCCAGTCGGCGATGATATTGCCATTGGCATCAAGCTCTGTAGTGAATGCAAAGGCCTCATCCGGTGGCAGGAATTCCTGTTGTCCACCAAGACCGAGACTGTCACCCAATGAAGTGAGTTTTTCCAGCCCGCCAACAGCCGCTGTTTGTTTGACTGGTTTTGGCAGATCCAATGAAAGGGTTTGTTGCATGGGTGGATAGCAGACACCGACATCCGCACAGCCTTGCGAACCTACCTTTAGCTGCAGGTTATTTATGCTTTCATCATTGCGTATAAGCGGGACAGTGACGACGACTGAATGACGGTGGGTCTCAAGTTCTTTTTCAAAAATAGGGTCGAACTTCTTTTTTCCTGCCGGGATTTGAACATCACCGAGTTCGATACCCGGTGTGGTGGATGCAAAACTGAATTTGTCATCATACAGGTAGTAACCATCAGCGACCTTCCATTCTACGGCGACGGTATTTGCATCGACGACTTTTCCACTAATGGCAAAGGCTTGTTCAGGGGCAAGCAGTTCATCTTCACTGATTGCAAAGACAGATGTGCTGAGGAGCAGGCCAAGGGCCAGGATTATAATTTTTTTCATAGTCGTCATTATTATTTATCCACGAGTGCTTACTGTACAGGATTCTGTGACCCAGTCGAAATAGGCCGGTAGTCCGGTCTCTATAGGGACAGCGACGATCTCAGGAAGTTCGTACGGGTGGTGTTTACTGATATGCGCTTCAAGCGATGGATAGGCCGCAACTGTCGTCTTAATAAGGAGCAATTCTTCGGTGCCTTGCTTACGTTCACCTTGCCAACGGTAGATCGAGGTCAGTCCCGGGACAATATTTACACAGCCTGCCAGTCCTGAATCGATGATGCTGTTAGCCATTATAATGGCCGCCTCATGATCGGGGCAGGTGCAGTACACCATGTATAAACTGTTCATTTCCGCACTGTTCATGACGCATACGATACAAGATAAATAATGATTCTGCTTGTAATTTGCGGGGATGGCCTTATTTTATGGGGCATGCGTCCGGGCCACATACTATTAATACTCTTTCTGACCATCCCGCTGGTCGAGATTTACCTGCTCATTGAAATTGGCAGTGTGATCGGTGCGATCGCGACGGTGTTCCTGGTGGTATTCACCGCTGTATTGGGTGCCATGCTGTTACAGGCACAAGGTATATCAACTCTGCGACGTGTCCAGGAAGCGATGGCACGTGGCGAAGTACCCGCCATTGAAATGGTTGAAGGGGTGATGCTCGTGATTGGCGGTGCATTGCTGCTGACCCCGGGCTTTTTCACTGATATGTTCGGTTTTATCTGCCTGATTAGTCCACTCCGAAGAGGACTCATTCGTCTCTGGTTACGTCGTTATGGTCAGGTGAACGTACATACCTCGGCAAGCCAGTCACCGCCCAAGGACCCGAAAACGCTTGAGGGCGAGTACTGGCGTGATGACGACAAGTAAGGATATTGCTGAGTAATGATTGCTGAATGATGATCGGAAAACCTAACCCGGTTACCCGAAAAGCCGGTTGAACGTGTAAATCCCTGACCTCTTTGCCCTTGATTTTTTCCGTTTCGCCCCTATCATTAGCACTCATCGAAGGCGAGTGCTAACAGTATTCGGCGAAAATAATTTAACTAACTGTTTTTTATATAAATTTCCTACCAGGAGAAATGATTCATGAACATTCGTCCCTTACATGACCGCGTCATCGTGCGCCGTGTGGAAGAAGAACGCACCAGTGCCGGCGGCATTGTGATCCCTGATTCAGCCACTGAAAAGCCTGCCCAGGGTGAAATTCTTGCCGTGGGTAAGGGTAAGACTCTCGACAATGGTGATGTTCAGCCGCTGGACGTGAAAGTGGGTGACGTTGTGCTGTTTGGCAAGTTCTCAGGCAACGAAGTCAAGGCCGATGGTGAAACGCTGCTGGTTATGCGCGAAGAAGACATCATGGGTGTGATCGAAGGCTAAGCCTGGATCCCGGACATAACAGAATTTAAAGAGGAATTATCATGACAGCTAAAGACGTACGTTTTGGAGACGAAGCCCGCCAGGGTATGGTCCGTGGTATCAACACACTTGCGAATGCCGTAAAGGTTACGCTCGGTCCTAAAGGCCGTAACGTGGTTCTGGAAAAGAGCTTCGGCGCGCCGACAGTAACGAAGGATGGTGTTTCTGTAGCCAAGGAAGTCGAACTGGAAGACAAGTTCGAAAACATGGGTGCACAGATGGTGAAAGAAGTTGCTTCACAGACATCTGACATTGCCGGTGACGGTACAACAACGGCGACAGTCCTGGCCCAGGCGATTGTCCGTGAAGGCATGAAGTCAGTGGCAGCGGGTATGAACCCGATGGATCTGAAGCGCGGTATCGACAAGGCAGTAACATCGGCTGTTGAAGAGCTGAAAAAGATCTCTGTACCGTGTGATGACAACAAGTCGATTGCACAGGTGGGTACGATTTCAGCCAACTCTGACAACAACATCGGTGACATCATCGCTGAAGCCATGGAAAAGGTTGGTAAGGAAGGCGTTATCACCGTTGAGGAAGGTTCAGCACTGGATAACGAACTCGACGTTGTTGAAGGTATGCAGTTTGACCGTGGTTACCTGTCACCGTACTTTGTTAACAATCAAAAGAACATGACTGCCGAGCTGGAAGCACCACTGGTTCTTATCCACGACAAGAAGGTCTCTAACATTCGCGACCTGCTGCCAGTACTGGAAGCCGTTGCCAAGGCAGGTAAGCCACTGTTGATCATGGCAGAAGATATTGACGGTGAAGCACTGGCGACACTGGTTGTGAATAACATCCGCGGTATTGTGAAGGTTTGTGCGGTCAAGGCACCTGGTTTCGGCGACCGCCGCAAGGCCATGATGCAGGACATCGCTATCCTCACCGGTGCAACGGTTATCTCTGAAGAAGTCGGTCTGTCACTTGAGAAGGCGGGTATTGATGAGCTCGGCAGTGCCAAGCGTATTAATGTTACGAAGGAAGAAACCACGATCATCGATGGTGCCGGTAACCCTTCAGAAATTGATGACCGTGTTAGCCAGATCCGAGGCATGATCGAAGAATCATCGTCTGACTACGACCGTGAGAAGATGCAGGAACGTGTGGCCAAGCTGGCCGGCGGTGTTGCAGTGATCAAGGTCGGTGCCGCAACTGAAGTTGAAATGAAAGAAAAGAAAGACCGTGTTGATGATGCACTGCATGCAACACGTGCAGCCGTTGAAGAAGGCGTCGTCCCAGGTGGTGGTGTTGCACTGATTCGTGCTCTGCAGGCCATCAAGGACGTCAAGGGTGACAATCATGACCAGGACGTCGGTATCAGCATCGCCGCCCGTGCCATGGAAGAGCCACTTCGCCAGATCGTCAGCAATGCCGGTGGTGAAGCCTCTGTCATCCTGAGCAAGGTCGGTGACGGTGAAGGTAACTTCGGTTACAACGCTGGTAATGATGAGTTTGGCGACATGATCGAAATGGGTATTCTTGACCCAACCAAGGTCACACGTTCAGCCCTGCAGAATGCTGCATCAGTATCAGGTCTGTTGATTACAACAGAATGTATGATTGCTGAAGCACCTTCAGATAATGCTGGTGGTGCGCCTGCTCCAGATATGTCTGGTATGGGTGGTATGGGCGGAATGGGCGGCATGATGTAAATTGCTGTCCTGAAAAATGCCGGAGACGAGCATCTGCTGCGTTCACTAAGCGCTTCCGTTGCTCACTTACTTTACGTAAGCTGCGCGACGGGTCACTTAGCTGCCTTGCATCTATCTCGTCTCCGAACATTTTCAGACCACCAGAATTAAATAAGGCCCCATCCGGGGCCTTATTTTTTGCGCTGCTCGCTTGTAGTAGCGCGACCGAAGCGTAGCGCAGGAAGTACTTGATGAAGCCCGAAGGGATTCTGAAGTGCCTTGCCACACGACAAAATCCCTGACCCTGAAAGCCCTGTCAGAAACGACGGGGCTTTCTTGTTTTAAGGGTCACTTTCCCTGACGACATGGAACATGTCGTAGGGTACTCATAATGAAACCCGAAGGGATTCTATGAGCAACTGCCTTGCATCTATCTCGTCTCCGAACATTTTCAGACCACCAATATTTAAAAAAGCCCTGCTGTTTTCAGCGGGGCTTTTTTATTGATGATTGATACTGAATTTCGAATTTATTGAGGTATAGTGAGGACAGGCCGCTTCCGACTCAAAGCTGACTGTTAGAGAAATATAATATTGTCTGGGTACTGTCTTAAAAAAGTGCAGATAAAGCAGGTAGTCACTTTTCATTGTAAAGTTTGATTAATAAGGAACAAGGATGACGTCGAGAATAAAAAAAACAATAACTCACATGGCTCTTTTTGCGTCCTGCTTTTCACTACTTTCATGTTCAACAACATCAGGACCTGTTTTTAAAGGTACGGTACTCAAAGAACAACAAGCCATTATTTACTTCTATCGGGAATTTGCTGTAGCGGGTGCAGTGTTGTCAGCCTATGTTGCTGTAGATGGTAAAGAGGTCGCCAGCCTATCAAACGGTGGCTATTTTGCTTATTTAACCAGACCAGGACAAGTGAAGATAAAAGCCACAGGCGGTTTTATGGAACGTAAGTTGGAGCTAAAGGTTGAGCCGGGCCAGAGTTATTACGTGAGAACTGGCGGTGTTATGAGCGAAAATGACTTTATCCTTGTACTCATGCAGCCAGAGGTTGGCAAGGTGCAAATCATGGATAATCATTTGCAAACATTGAAATAAAATTTTCTATTTGGATAAAGGGTGATGACACCTTTAATCAAGGAAATTATATGAGTATTTTGGGTCAGCGTAAGAATATGAATGTCCGCTCCTGGCCGGAAGCGGTCTTAGACAACCAAAAACGAACATATTAAAAAATAGAGATAGAGGGTGCTAAGAGGATGAAGCGCGTAGATTCATTATCAGTTTTTATGATAATGCTTGGACTTTTATGTATAGCGCAAGCTGCAACATCATTAATAGACTATAACTCCACAAAAGACTGGAGTGTGACTACAGGTTCAATTATTTCTGCAAAGGATATAGCGCAAGGCGAAAGTCTATACGAGGGAAAAGGGCCAGTGTTTATGGTAAAGATCGAAACTGTAGCATACGCTTATGAAGTAGAGTCACAAACTTATAAAGGCTTAGGTTATACGCAGGGCACGGAAACACCTGCTTCTGGCAATAGCGTTATAGTTTACTATGATCCCGAAGAGCCACAGAAAAGCACAATAGATCCAACATTTGATTGGGCTTACTTAATAACATGGATTATCCTAAGCGTTTCAGTATTTGCCGTAGAACATTTCTGGTTTCGACTACGAGTAAAGCATCGTCCTAGGCTACCATTTCGGAAAAAACCTAAAAAATGAGTGTCCGGTTCTGGCCGGTAGCAGACTGGAGTCATTCCTGTGAAAGCAGGAATCCATATGAAACTTAAAAAAACACCTGGATACCAGCGTCCGCTGGTATGACGAAAATTGGCCAGAAGCAGGCTGTCGTCATTCCTGTGAAAGCAGGAATCCATATGAAATTTAAAAAAACATCTGGATACCAGCCTCCGCTGGTATGACGATTGTTATTTTTTTTACTTTGCGTAACGTCGTGTACTTTGTGGATAGAAGCTTTTTTCAGTAATCCTGTTTTTCTGTAAATCCGGCCAACTTTTTCTGGATTCTGGCCTGCGCCGGAATGACGCAAATTGTTATTTTTATTACTTCGCGCCCTCTGCGTCTTTGCGTTAGATTCTCAATATTTATTATTTCTCTTCCTCATCACCCGTCGGTTCAAGACTCAAACTCATTCCGCCCAAGCCCATATCCGCTTCTTCCTCGTCCTCGGGTTCGTCTTCTACGAGGCTCATACTGGCAAGTGTTTCACTTTCTTCAGATACGCCATCGGCGAGGTTGATCTTGAGGCGAATGTTATTAGCGGAGTCGGCGTTGCGGATAGTTTCGTCTTCACTGATGCGGCCTTCCCTGAATAATTCGAGCAAGGCATGATCAAAGGTCTGCATGCCGAGGTTGACAGATTTTTCCATGATCTCTTTGAGCTCACTGACACCACCACGTTTGATAACATCACGCACGATTGGGGTGCCAAGCAAGACTTCGACTGCGGCGCAGCGTTTACCATCAACGGTCGGTATAAGTCGTTGAGAGATGAAGCCCTGGATGTTCAGTGACAGGTCATTGAGTAGTTGCTTGTGACGTTCTTCCGGAAAAAAGTTGATAATGCGATCTATGGCCTGGTTGGCGTTATTGGCATGCAGTGTCGAAATGGCAAGGTGGCCGGTCTCGGCAAAGGCGAGTGCGTGTTCCATGGTTTCGGCATCGCGGATTTCACCAATCAGGATGACATCAGGTGCCTGGCGCAGGGTGTTCTTTAGCGCATCTTCGTAGCTGTCGGTATCAACCCCGACTTCACGCTGGTTGATGATCGATTTTTTGTGGTTGTGAACGTACTCGATCGGGTCTTCAATGGTAATGATATGTCCGGCGCTATTCGTGTTGCGGTGGTCAATGAGCGATGCGAGTGAGGTGGATTTGCCGGAACCGGTACCACCCACAAACAGGATCAGACCATTCTTGGCCATCACGAGTTTCTTCAGAACGGGGGGGAGCCGCAGGTCATCGAACTTCGGGATATCGGTGACAATATTACGGATCACCATCGACAGATTATTGCGCTGCTTGAAGATGTTGACACGAAAGCGACCAACGCCGCTTTCCGAGATGGCAAGATTCATTTCCGGTTTGTGTTCAAAATCGGCAATCTGGCCTTCGTCCATAACCGAGTAGGCTATCTCCTTGACGTCACTACTGGTAAGCGTTTTCGTGTCAATGGCCTTGAGGGTGCCCTGAAATTTTGCTGAGGGTTGTGCGCCGACTGCCAGGTACAGGTCAGAGCCGTCTTTCATGGCAAGCAGTTTTAGATAGTCCTTGAACTCCATTTCCGTCTCCCGTCGTGTAGTGATACCTTTTTATTACGGCATCTGTAGAGAGTTCTTTAGCACAAGTTGCCGCTTGAATGACAGGGGCCGACACACATATGCTGCAATTATGAAACAGGCACAGATAAATACGCCTCTTGCTTTACCGGAACAACTGCTTGAAGAGGCACAAAGTCATTGGCAGGCATACCTCGATGCACTGGCCGAGGCCAGCTTGCCGACACCAACCGATCCGATACTCTGTCGCCAGTTACAGAAGCTGTTTGTGTGCAGCGAATTTGCCCGGCAGCTTTGCCTGCATGACCCGGTTGTACTTGACGAGCTGCAACGCAGTGGCGACCTGTTTCGTAATTATTGTTATGGCGAACAGCTCAGGGAACTTGCCCATCAGGTCATCAAACTTAAAGATGAAGAGGCGCTGAAAGCGACGCTGCGCAGCTACCGTAACGCGCAAATGCTACGTATTGCCTTCCGCGATATCGCTGGCTGGAATGACCTGGACAGTACCACCAATGAGCTGAGCTGGCTTGCCGAGGCCTGTATTGAATGTGCGCTTGGCGTGCTGACACGTTGGCAAAAGAAGGATTACGGTCGTGCCTGCAACGCAGCAGGCGAAGAGCAGGAGCTGATCGTCATCGGCATGGGTAAACTCGGTGCCCATGAGCTCAATTACTCGTCCGACATCGACTTGATCTTTGTCTACCCTGAAGAAGGTATGACACGCGGTAAGCGCGACAAGCTGGAGAATGCCGAATACTTTACCCGCCTCGGCCAGCGGCTCATCAATGTCCTCGATCAGACCACCGCAGATGGTTTCGTATTTCGGGTCGATATGCGCTTGCGCCCGTTTGGCGAAAGCGGTCCGCTGGCAATGAGTTTTGATGCCTTTGAGGATTATTACCAGACCCACGGTCGGGAATGGGAACGCTATGCCATGATCAAGGCACGCATTGTTGCCGGTGACCGAATACGTGGTCAACAAATCATGGATACGCTGCGGCCCTTTGTATACCGGCGTTATATCGACTTCGGGGCATTTGAATCACTCCGCGAGATGAAGGGGCTGATTGAGAAGCAGGTGCTTCGCAAGGGGATGAATAACAACATCAAGCTTGGTGCAGGCGGCATTCGCGAGATTGAATTCATTGGCCAGGCGTTCCAGCTCATTCATGGTGGGCGTCGTCGTGCACTCCGCCAGCGACCGATCCTGGTTATTCTTGATTTGCTTGTCGATGTAGAGTTGTTACCGGAGTACGTGGCCGATGAATTGACCGAGGCCTACATCTTCCTGCGGAATTGTGAGCATCGCCTGCAGATGTGGCGTGATGAACAGACACATGACCTTCCCGCGGATGCGTCTGCACGGCAGCGACTTGCCTGTGCCATGGACCAACCTGATTGGGACACCTTGAGTCGCCGACTTGAGGATTATCGGGCGCACGTGAATAACTACTTCAGACAGGTATTCGAGGCACCGCAAAGTGAGCAACAGGAGCTTGAGGGCGCGCATCGGGATCTGCAGTCTTTATGGCAAGACACACTCGATAGTGAACAGGTGACGTTGACGCTAGAGAAAGCCGGTTACGAGGACACAGGCGAGATTATTCGTCGCCTGGAAGGCTTACGT
>Ga0316207_10003046_pt1 | contig 16110 bp, 11 predicted proteins | sample 6weekpyrite_MG_FD_204943 | JGI IMG/M metagenome (GOLD analysis project Ga0316207, IMG submission 204943) | Microbial mat bacterial communities from mineral coupon in-situ incubated in ocean water Damariscotta River, Maine, United States -... | ecosystem: Environmental > Aquatic > Marine >... | reverse complement strand
ACTTTCTCTCCCCATTACACAAGCTGATGAGTGAGTAATTTTTGTGGGGCTTTCTGCGAGGATGTTTGAGCGAATTTGCTTTTTAATTCGTGAGTTCCGCAGCAGCCACAAAAATTGGGAGTGAAGAGGGTACTTTTATTTGTGCTTTTTACAAATAAAAGCTTGTGTTAAGCGGGGCGGCGTTTCTTTGGTTACTTTCCCATGTCAATAATTATGGGCTGTAGAAAAGAAAGTGACTCGCCAGCGCGGCGACACCACAGAATTCTAATTCCCGTGAAGATAAGAGCTTGCGAATACTTCATCAGGCGAAACCATAGAAATCCAATTCCCATGAAGCCAAGGGTTTGTAAATTTAGTCCAAAACTAATAAACACAAAAATAAAAGCTCTTAAAAAAAGATCAATCGTGTTATTTATAAGATCAAGCCTGGCTTTATCTTTAATAAAATTAAATCAAAACCACCACACATTAACTAACAGGAATATAAAGTTTTTTACCCACACGCAATTGATCACTACGAAGTGAATTACGTGTACGCAAATGAGACACAGGCAAATGATACCTGTCACTAATCTGTGCCAGGGTATCACCTTTCTTAATGGTGTAATGATCCTGCGCTTCCGATAACCAGGTGCCAGGAGGCGCCTTACGGGCAAAGTAATCATTTACACCACGCAATATGGCTTTTGCCAGTTTACTCTGATGTGCGGTGCTACGAAGTTTACGTTCTTCTTTTGGATTCGAAATAAATGCGGTTTCCAGTAGTATTGCCGGGATATTAGGTGCTTTTAAAACAGCAAAGCCCGCCTGCTGAACTTTCTTTTTATGTACTCGGCCCACACGACCTAGTTCTTTCAGAACTTCGTCACCAATATCCAGACTGGATTCAATCGTGCCGGTGAGGGATAAATCTAATAAGACCTGACGTACCATTTCATCTTTGTGGTTAAGGTCCACATCACCAAATAACAGATCAACCTTATTTTCTTTTTCCGCCAGTAAACGCGCCGATTCAGAACTGGCCCCATCTACGGATAAGGCATAAACAGAAGCCCCCCGGGCACGTTTATCGGGGAATGAATCCGCATGTATAGATATCATTAAATCCGCATTCAGTTTATGGGCGCGTTTAATTCGATCACGCAAACGCATAAACCGATCGGAACTGCGTATCAATTCAGCTTTCATGCCTTTGGTGCCATCAATTACTTTTTTCAGGCGTTTGGCAATTTGCAACGTCACGTTCTTTTCGTGTGTGCCTAAACGACCTGTTGCACCGGGATCATTTCCACCATGGCCAGCATCTATAGCGACGATGACATCCCTCAGGTTTTTCTTTTTGGTTACTTCCTGTTTTCGACTGCTAGTTGGCTCTTTTACATCGATCACCAGACGATAACCATTTTCGCCCTTAGGCTCTAACAGGAAACTATTTGGAGTGGTGCGTGATTTAAGGTCCAGTACAATGCGTAAATCATGTAATTTACGCACACCCGTGCGAATGCCTTTTAGCTGACGACTGTGTAATTCTTCTACTACACCGGCGTTCATTAAACGGGTTTGCTTTAAATCGATAACCAGTCTTTCCGGTTTATGCATGCTGAAAAGGGAGTAATCAACCGAACCATCCAGATCGAATACCAGACGGGTTTTATTCGGCTCGCGGGAAATACGAATATCCTGAACTTGAGTATAGGAGCTGGCAGCTTTTGTTAAAACCGGCACGGCAGCAAGCGAACTAATACCGGCTAGCTGACGGGTTAACTGTGATAAAAATTGTCTTCGCTGTTTTTCCATCTCACACCTCAAAACATCTGAGTTAAATAATTTTTTTCATTTTTAAGCAGGCACACCTTCAGGCACATCTACATTAATTACCGACACTTAACACACAGTGTGGCAAATATTCTGAAAAATGCAAGTATGAATTACTATTTTTATCAATAATTTTAATAAGATAGGCGATATATCTAATCTAATTAGTTAGATAAGCTTTGTATAATAGCCTGGCCTTTCTCCGTATTCCCACTAAGAATACAGTCCCTGCCCTGCTCCCCGGCCTGATTTTTATAGCTAAGCTCACAGAGTAAATCCGCTGTCGGCAAGTAACCCTCAGCTTTCTCTGGCCACTCAATCAGGCAGATGGCCTGGCCATCGAAGTAGTCACGTCCCCCCGCATATTCCAGCTCATCCGGGGTGCCTAATCTGTAAAGGTCAAAATGATATATTTGTTTATTATCAATAAGATAGGGTTCAACTAAGGTGTATGTCGGGCTTTTTACATTACCCTTGAAACCCAGGGATTGCAGAAAGCCCCTGACCAGGGTTGTTTTACCCGTGCCCAGGTTTCCCTGCAAAAAAATCACCGTGCCCGGTGGCGTGTTTTCGGCAATGAAGGCGGCCAACTGAAGCTGGGCGGCTTCATTTTCAAGAAAAAAATTAAGACTTTTCATGTGTGTTCATCAAATGTCGTATATGCCCATACAAATCACTGGCCAACAAACCGGTTTGCCCATCGGCTGCGGCCAAATCACCGGCAAGACTATGGATACACATCCCTAAACGACAGGCTAATGTCATATTATAGCCTTGGGCTAACAGGCTAGCGATAATGCCACTTAGCACATCACCCATGCCCGCAGAGGCCATGCCTGGATTTCCATAGGGGCATAACTGGATTAATTCTTCGGGGGATTGCAGCAAACTACCCGCACCTTTTAAAATAATATGGCCACCAAATTTATATTGCAGCATCTCCACGCTACTAAATCGGGATTCCTGAATAGCAATCGAACTCTCCCCTAACAAGGCCGCCGCTTCACCTGCATGGGGTGTTAGCACCCAGTCATCCCGGTGCGCGGCATTTTCACCCAGTAAACGCAGGGCCCCCGCATCTATCACCTTGAGTGCAGAGCATTGCAGTGCACTGGCCATTATATTTTGGGACCACAGGCTATTAGTTAAACCGGGGCCAACTACAATAGCTGAAGCCTTGTTAAGCAGATCAGTTGGCACCTGCCCATCATTACTGGCAAAAATCATTAATTCTGCACGACCGGCAAGTAATACAGGCGCATGCTCACTGTGGCTAACCACGGTGACCAGACCCGCCCCGGACCGCAGGGCCGCTTCGGCAGCCATGCGAATCGCGCCGGGCATGCCCTTATCTCCACCGAGAATAATCACATGTCCTAATTGATGCTTATGGACACTGGCTTTTCGAGGTTTGAGCTGTTTTTTTAAATATTCCCAGTCGAGTAATTGAGCCTGTTCAGCCTGCCGACTATAAACACCCGATGGCAGTGACAAATTGTCAAATATAATGTCCCCACAGTGATCCACTCCCAGATGTGTAAACAGACCTTTTTTTAATCCGATAAACGTCATGGTCGCGGTTGCGCTTATGGCATGTCCGGCAATTGACCCGGTATCTGCACATAAGCCCGATGGAATATCCACCGCAATAACGGTTTTACCACTGTTATTAATAGCGTCTATTAAATCAGCCCATTCACCTTCAACCTGTCGTTGTAAGCCGGTTCCTAATAAGGCATCAATCACAATATCCGTTTGTTGTAATAATCCAGCAGAGTATTTACTTAACTGATAACCTAATGAATTCCAGTCCTGCCAGGCGGTTTTAGCATCCCCTTCTAACTTGGCGGTATCAACCAGACTAATCACTTTTACATTTAAGCCTGCCTGTTTTGCGAGTCTCGCAATAACATAACCATCCCCCGCATTATTGCCTGCACCACAGCAAACGAGTATTTGCTTAGCTAATGGGTAGGTGTTTTGCAGATGATTAAAGACCGCTTTGCCCGCACGTTTCATTAACTCGTAGCCGGGAATTTTAAATTCGTTGATGGCGATGCTATCGAGTTTGCGTGTAGCTTCGCCACTGTAAAGGTTTATAGGATGTGGATTAACTGGCATGGAATTCATTTGTTTATGATGCTTAATTTATAATTTAAAAGCAATCAAACAACACTAATATGTTTTCTCAGTAATCACTCTAGCGAATGTACGTAGCCCGAAGGAAGCGAAGTGGAGCCCGGGAATGCATGTTTTTTATGCATTCTTAATTCTTTCGAATTCCCATAATATTAATATCTTTATTCCTGAGATAGATTATGAGAATTAGTGGGTTTTAGAATTCCGCTTCGCAGAATTCCCGGACTACGCTTCGCTTCCTCCGGGCTACTTTGTTTCTCGTTCCGGTTAGAATGGCCGGCCTGATTTTGACTTACAACTTACGACAGACTCTCAAGCTACGGAAATTTGATCTCGTCCATCATTCTTTGCTGAATACATTGCAGCATCTGCACGATTAAACAGACTCTCGCCATTGTCCTGAATATTTAGACAGGCCATGCCAATACTTACGCTAAGATCCAGTACCTGACCTTTAACCTGCATATTAATTCCTCTAACTGATTCTAAAATACGATCCGCAATGCAATAAGATTTCTCACAATCTGTGCTGCCTAATAAAACGACAAATTCTTCACCACCATAACGAAACAGCATATCCGTTGTGCGAATCGAATTTTGTATGGTTTTTGCAATCACTTTCAGGGCATCATCACCCACTTTATGACCATATGTATCGTTTATCTTTTTAAAGAAATCGATATCAATTACCAGCATAGTGAAATCCTGACCATATCGTTGGGCCAGATTAATTTCACGTACTAAAGAATCATCAAATGTGGAGCGGTTTTTAACCCCGGTTAATGCATCAGAATGCGCAAGTAGAACTGCCTGATTATATTGAATAGCATTACGTAATGGATAAACCAGAATACCCAGCAAATTCTCCAGTAACATCAATTCAGATTCAGTAAATTTACGTCCACGGAATAATTCTAATTTACCCAGACCAAACTCTTCCAGGCTTAAATTATATGAAGAACTATGCCCCTTTTGACGCGCAATTTTAATTTGAGTATTAGATTCAGAATGGGTATACGCGAAGCCATCAAATAAAAAATAGGAATGAATGTGTTCCATGAACTTGTTAATTATCCAGTCCAGATCAAGTGACATTTGCAGTGACATGGCCAGATCAAGTCTTGCCTGTTGCTCTAGTTCATAGCTAAAGTCTTTAGGCTCTAATTTCTCGCAGTTACTAAAAATATTTTTGACCTCTTTCAGTTCTTTGATCATTTCCTGTGTTGCGGTTTGGCTCTGCATGCTGATGATTCCTGTTTTAGTCTTAATCACCAGCAAAGCGACAATTATGCCAACTCATAAACAATTTTAATTATGATAGATATTTCAATTAGTTAGCCGTTTCTGAAGGTTTTCATTTTATTAAAACAATAGCATTTTAGATGTATCAGAATGGGTTTTGACAGAATTATGACGGCAATAAGTTGCCGTTCCAGCGGGATAAGAAACACTTAAGACAGCGTTTATTCTGCTGATGGTAACAGGCAGGCGCCCACAGATCCGGCCATGCATTTTTGACCATTAACCCATATGGCATGGTCAAAAATCGCCTGTTTTAAATTAGCTCCCTGTAATTTACTGCCCACCAGTTCAGCATAGGACAGATTAGCCGCTGACAGATTAGCTCCCTGTAAATTTGCCTGGCGAAGATTGGCACCTTTAAGATTGCTGTTCTGGAGTTGTGCCGAAATGAGTATTGACCGTGACAGATCAGCATAGGCTAAATCAGCTCCCTGTAACTGAGCTGCAGATAAATCTGCCGACTGTAGTTTGGCACTTCGAAAATTAACCTGTGCTAAATTACGCTTGCTCAGGTTCTCACCCTGTTTATTACAGGCGGACCAGTTAATACCAGGCGCTGCGGGGGAATTGCAATCAGCCAATTTAACATCGTCACTATTATTACTCACATAAATCCCGATCAGGGTGAAAAATAATAAGCCGGCAATACCGATGTAAACCGAGCGTTTATGGGACTTAGTAGTATAGGCTTTTGAAACATCATCACGAATTTGACGATGTAGCTGCATCAACTGTTCTTCGTCTTCACGACGGTTTTCGAGATTATCGTCTTCATTTAACTTTGAGCTGCGTTCATCTTCACGAATACGCGCCAGCATTAAGGCACGATCTCCCTGCGCGGTACCCGCCTCTTTCACTACCTCCGGCACCATGGCTGGATAATGGCTCACGGGAGACCAGTTATTTTTATCCTGGCTGACAAGTGTATCCTGGGAGATTCGTCCAAGTATAAGATACGAGCCAATCAGTTTATTTGGAAATGGCCCCTGAATACTTTTACCCAGTTTGATATACCAGCGGCCTTTGTTCGATTTAATCATGGATGATCACATTTACTATTCGATAAGAAAATCATAGCAATAATTGATCCAGTGTGCCGACATAAAGATTTATGGATTTAAAACCGTAACCCCTCCCATATAAGGCTGTAACACCTCAGGCACCTTGATACTGCCATCAGCCTGCTGATAGTTCTCCAGTACGGCAACCAGGGTTCGCCCAACGGCCAGACCTGAACCATTTAATGTATGTAATAATTCTGGCTTGCCGGTTTCTGGATTACGCCAGCGAGCTGACATACGGCGTGCCTGAAAATCCTGAAAATTACTGATTGATGATATTTCACGGTATGCCTGCTGGCCGGGTAACCAGACTTCAAGGTCATAGGTTTTTGCAGATGAAAAACCCGTATCTCCTGCGCATAAGGTTAATACGCGATAAGGAAGATTTAGTTTTTGCAAAATAGCTTCCGCATGCCCGGTAATTTCTTCAAGGGCCGCCCAGGAATCTTCTGGTTTTACCAGTTGCACCATTTCCACTTTTTCAAACTGATGCTGGCGAATCATGCCCCGGGTATCCCGGCCATATGAACCGGCTTCAGATCTAAAGCAAGGTGTATGTGCCGTGAGTTTAACCGGCATATCTTTAGCATCAATAATTTCACCACGAACAATATTGGTGATCGGCACTTCAGCTGTTGGAATTAAATAGTATTCACTGTCACCGTTTAAGGCAAATAAATCTTCCTCAAACTTGGGTAACTGACCCGTGCCTTTTAAACTATCCGCATTCACCATAAAGGGCACATACACTTCCTGGTATCCATGTTCACCGATATGTAAATCCAGCATAAACTGAATTAAAGCGCGATGCATTCGCGCCATGTCACCCCGCATTACAACAAAACGTGAGCCAGTTATTTTTGCAGCGGTTTCAAAATCTAACCAGTCATTGGGTGCACCGAGTTCAACATGGTCTTTAGGTTCAAAGTCCAGAGCGGTGGGTTCCCCCCATTTCCTAACTTCAATATTATCGTCTTCACTCTTACCTTCTGGCACCGAATCATCCAGTAAATTCGGCATGCCCATCATCATTTCATGAATTTGGGCCTGAACCTCATCCAGTTGTTTTTTTGCTGCATCGAGATCATCACCCAGTGTTGACACTTCAGCTAACAACGGCGCTATGTCTTCGCCACTGGCTTTGGCTTTGCCGATGCCTTTGGATTTTGTATTACGCTCATTCTGTAAGTCCTGTGTTTTTACTGACAGGTCTTTACGTTGTGTTTCAAGTTCGTTGAACTTGTTTATATCGAGTTCGTAACCGTGTTTTGCCAGGTTTTTGGCTACGGTTTCTATGTCTGTTCTTAGTTTTTTTTGGTCTAGCATTTTTTACTCTATATTCTTTTAATCTTGTCATTCCCGAATGCTTCTATCGGGAATCTAGTGTCCTTAAAGCCGCTGGATCCCCGATAGAAGCATTCGGGGATGACGGGTTAACCGTTAATTTCATCCCATAAATCCAACCAGTATGGGTTCTCTTTCTCAATTAAATGTAACTTCCAATCTCGATTCCACTTTTTAATTATTTTTTCTCTACTTATTGCTGAATCTATATTTTCATGTACCTCATAATAAACCAGCAATGTTGCATCATGTTTTTCCGCAAAACCATCAACAAATTTCTGTTTGTGTTCCCATACTCTCTTTATCAGGTTACTAGTAACACCAATATACAATGTTCCATTTCATTTTGAAGCAAGGATATAAACTACAGGTTGTTTTTCACTCATACAATTTCCTTTTGCTTTTTCCTGTCATTCCCGAATGCTTCTATCGGGAATCTAGTGACCTTAAAACCGCTGAAGCCACAATAGTTGCATTCAAACCATAGCCTTAGCCCAAACAGTCCCAACCCACACAGCACCCACACAAACCACAACATTCAACAAAACATTCAACAATGCCCGCTGAATTAAACCCTGTTGCAGCAAATCCACCGTGTCCCAGGAAAAAGTGGAAAACGTAGTCAGTGCTCCCAGCACCCCCACCACTAATCCCAGCTTAATATCCTGGGATACATTGAATTTTTCAACCAGCAGAATAGATAACAATCCAATTGCTAACGAGCCAATCACATTCACCACCAATGTACCATAGGGAAAACCACGACCAAACCAGTTATAAATAGCGGATGAAATCGAATAACGAAGCACCGCACCCAGTGCTCCGCCCATGGCTACAAATAGCAGGGTTTTCAAGGTTTATTCTACAGTGACAGGAATAACTTTATCCGCTACATCTTTATATTCCGCAATCTCATGGAAGTTGAGGTAACGATAAATATCATCCGCCATCGGTTCAAGGTGTTTAACTTTCTCTAGATATTCAGCCGGTGTTGGTAGGTAACCAAGAATTCCAGTCACCGCACTTAATTCGGCAGAGGCTAAATATACATCCGCATTATTACCCAGACGGTTCGGGAAGTTACGTGTAGAGGTGGAAATAACCGTAGAGTTATCTGCAACCCGTGCCTGGTTACCCATACATAATGAACAACCTGGCATTTCTGTACGCGCTCCTGCCTTACCGAATGTGCTGTAATATCCCTCTTCCGTTAACTGACGCTCATCCATTTTAGTAGGTGGTGCAATCCACATTCTGGTTGGAATATTGGATGCGCCATCTAATACTTTACCCGCCGCACGATAATGACCAATATTCGTCATACAGGAACCAATGAAGACTTCATCAATTTTTGTGCCCTGAACTTCGGAAAGTTTTTTCACATCATCCGGATCATTCGGACAAGCAAGAATCGGTTCATTAATTTCGCTTAAATCAATTTCGATAATTTCTGCGTATTGCGCATCCGCATCCGGTTCTATTAATTGCGGATCCGCTAACCAGGTTTGCATGGCATCTATTCTACGCTGCAAGGTGCGCTGGTCTTCGTAACCATTGGCAATCATCCATTTCAATAAAGTGATATTTGAATTTAAATATTCAATAATGGGTGCTTTATTTAAGCGCACTGTACACCCATTAGCAGAACGTTCTGCTGAGGCGTCTGATAATTCAAATGCCTGCTCCACTTTCAAATCAGGCAGGCCTTCAATTTCTAACACGCGACCATTAAAGACATTCTTTTTGCCTTTTTTCTCAACGGTTAATAAGCCTTTTTGAATGGCCACATAGGGAATGGCATTGACCAGATCACGTAGTGTAATACCCGGCTGCATTTCGCCTTTAAATCTCACTAAAACCGATTCAGGCATATCTAATGGCATTACACCTAAGGCAGCACCAAAAGCCACCAGTCCAGAACCTGCGGGGAAACTAATGCCCATAGGGAAACGGGTATGGGAGTCACCACCGGTACCTACCGTGTCTGGTAAAATCATTCTGTTTAACCATGAATGAATAACACCATCACCCGGGCGTAAAGCCACACCTGAACGTGACTGCATAAAGTCAGGCAGGTTGTGTTGTAAATTTATATCGACGGGTTTGGGGTAGGCCGCCGTGTGACAAAAAGATTGCATGACTAAATCAGCAGAGAAACCTAAGCAGGCTAGCTCTTTTAATTCATCTCGGGTCATCGCTCCGGTTGTGTCCTGTGAACCTACCGTCGTCATAACAGGTTCGCAATAGGTGCCCGGGCGGATACCTTCAACTCCACATGCACGACCAACTATTTTCTGTGCCTGGGTAAAGCCTTTACCCGTATCTTGCGGATCAACTGGCTTAAGGAAAGTGTCGTTAGCTCCAAGCCCCAAATGTTTACGCGCTCTTGCAGTTAAGCCACGACCGATAATTAATGGAATTCGTCCATTAGCACGAACTTCATCTGGCATGGTAGATGGACGTAAATCAAACTTACAAATTTCTGTACCATCGTTTTTTTCAATAATGCCATCATAGGGGCGAATGGTAATAACATCGCCGGTTTCCATTTTCTCCACATCACACTCTATTGGGAGTGCACCGGAATCTTCCGCAGTGTTAAAGAAAATAGGCGCAATCTTGCCACCTAAAACCACACCACCTTCACGTTTGTTGGGCACAAACGGAATGTCTTCACCCATATGCCACAGCACAGAGTTAATCGCAGATTTACGTGAAGAACCGGTGCCCACCACATCACCCACATAGGCGATGGGATGGCCTTTCTTTTTCAGCTCTTCGATGGTTTCTAAGGGGCCCTTACCATCTACATTGGGCATCTTTGTTATTAACATGGACTTCGCATGCAGTGGAATATCCGGGCGACTCCAGGCCTCAGTCGCTGGAGACAAATCATCTGTATTGGTTTCGCCGGGTACTTTATAAACAGTCACGGTTATTTCCCTGGCCATTTCACTCCTGGCTTCAAACCATTCCGCCTCTGCCCAGGATTCAAGAACCTGCTGGGCAAAGCTGTTGTATTTTGCTTTTTCGGCGATATCGTGAAAGGCATCATAAATAAGCAGTGTGTGAGATAGTGCTGTGGCTGCAGCCGCTGCCGTTTCATCATCATCCAGGCACGCAATGAGAGGCTGAATGTTGTAGCCACCTAACATGGTGCCTAATAATTCAACTGCTGTGACACGTGAAATCAACTCACAGCTGGTTTCACCCCTGGCAACCGCGGCCAGAAATGCCGCTTTAACATAAGCAGCCTGGTCCACCCCCGGTGGCACCCGATGCACCAGTAAAGCCAAAATTTCCTGGGGATTTTCATCGCCGGGATTTTTAATGATTTCAATCAGATCGGCGACCTGTTGAGCATCTAACGCTAATGGTGGGAGATTTTCTGCTGCGCGTTCTTCAACATGTTTACGGTAGGCTTCGAGCACGGTTTGTTCCTTATTAATCAGGTTTAAGCTGCAAATGTCAGTCGCTAGTTAAAGCAATGTAAGCCATCTAAATCAATGACTTACGCCATATATTTACTGGCAACTGATTTTCCAGACTTTACAATTGGCGCATAGTATACAGTGTGCGGAGAGCAATTTCCTGTGTGATATCAATGGGCTAATCATATTATCCATTTCTGTAGGTAGAAATCTAATTTAGCATCCACTAATAAACCGATACTTCGTATGCTATAATCCGCAACCTAAAAATCACAAGCCACAATGGATCGTACCCTAATACATGAATTTGTTAGCCCTATTCCCTTTTCTGTCCTGGTTTAGATTAACCAGCAAAGACTCACTCAAAGCCGATATGATGGCGGGTATTACGGGTGCGGTTATTGTATTACCCCAGGGTGTCGCCTTTGCGACCATCGCAGGGCTTCCCCCTGAATATGGTCTTTACACCGCCATGGTGACCCCGGTTATTGCGGCCCTGTTCGGCTCTTCCCATCACCTGGTTTCCGGCCCCACCACCGCTATTTCCATTGTTATATTTTCTGCGGTCAGCCACCATGCCGATCCGGGAACCCCGGAATTTATCTCTATTGCCCTCACCCTGACATTTCTTGCGGGGGTATATCAATTGTCATTTGGCCTGGCCAGACTGGGTGCACTGGTTAATTTTGTATCACATACAGTAGTCATCGGCTTTACTGCCGGTGCTGCGATACTCATTGCCACCAGTCAGATGAAACATATTCTTGGCATCGCCATTCCCAAGGGTGAGTCATTTCTACACACCTGGTTAAATATTTTTAATGGCGTCGGCAGTAGTAATGTTTATCTGTTATTGATAGCTATCTCAACCTTACTAACCGCACTGTTAGTAAAGAAATACCTGCCCAAAATACCGAACCTGTTAATTGGTATGGTTGTGGGCAGTGTCATTGCCTATTTGTTGAAAGATTCCGTAGAGGGTATTGCCCTGGTGGGTGAAATTCCTGGTCGATTACCCCCCTTATCAAAACCCGATTTTTCTTTTGAGACAATCACCGCACTTGCCCCCGAAGCCTTTGCGGTCGCCTTACTTGGCCTGATTGAAGCGGTATCTATCAGCCGTGCGGTCGCCACAAAATCCAATCAACGGATTAATTCCAACCAGGAATTTGTCGGCCAGGGCATGTCCAATGTTGTGGGTAGCTTTTTCTCCAGCTATGCGGGCTCCGGTTCATTTACCCGGTCGGGCATCAACTATGAAGCCGGTGCAAAAACCCCCATGTCAGCAATTTTTGCTGCGGTTTTTCTGCTCATTATTGTGTTATTGATTGCGCCTTTAACCGCTTACTTACCCGTGGCTGCAATGGGCGGCGTGATTTTACTGGTGGCCTATAATCTAATCGATTTTCACCATATTGAAATGATTCTGAAAAACAGCAAATCAGAAGCCACTATTTTAATCGTGACTTTTTTAAGTACCCTTTTCCTAGAACTGGAATTTGCGATTTATATGGGCGTTTTACTGTCACTGGTTTTCTTCCTGAAAAAAACATCAACCCCGGAAATACCTACCCTGTCTATTAATGTTGATGAGAAAAACAATCGACGCTGCTTTATTAATATTCAGAAAAAACCCCTTAAGCAATGCCCACAATTGAAAATCATACGCATTGATCGCTCAATTTATTTCGGCTCAATTAATCACATACAGGATCGTATTTCACATATCGCAGAAAACGAGCGTATTTATCACATTATGATTGATGCTTCGCGTATTAACTTAATTGACCTTGCAGCTGCTGAGGCACTGGTATCTGAAAACAGCATATTAAAGAAACAGGGTGGCGGTCTGTATTTTGTAGGCTTAAAGTCCTCAGTTTATGAGTTTGCCGCAAAATCCTGCTTTATCAAGAAAATTGGTGCAGATCATTTCTTTGACTCAAAGAGCACAGCCATAAATGCGATTTACAACAAACTGGATCGCAATGTCTGCGCAACCTGTCAGTCACAAATTTTTAAAGAGTGTAATGAATAATAAAAGTGCATAAGGAACTTGATAGCATTTATATAGCTAACAGTTCTTCCGTGTTTTTTTATGCCTGGCTATACATTCTTAACCCATATCACCAGTACAAAACAATGTAATATCGTAGCCAGGTTAGCGGATTAATTACACCTCAATACCCCACAGCCCACTCTGTAAAAACCTGAATTTTAGACTATTCTATAACTTAAAGAATATTAACCCTTACAGGGAAAACAGGATAATGGCGATACCTTTAAGACTTCGTTATATGAGCATTAAGGCAAAAATATCGCTGGTGATTGTGGTGCTTATACTCGCTTTAGTAACCAATGCAGGTTTTAGTAGTTATAAAATGAACCAGATTGGCGAGCAACTGGCCACTATCGCGGAAGAAGATATTCCCCTGACTCGATCACTCACTGAAATAACCCTCAACCAGCTAGAACAGGCCATTAACTTTGAACGCGCTCTTCGCTTTGCATATGAGGAGAAAAACAGTTCGGCGGCGGGTAAACACGCTAAACATGCGCAAAGTGAGTTTGATAAGCACTCAGGAATAATTTCAACTGAACTCGAACATGCAATTAGAATTGCGAAAAATGGTATAAAGCAAGCTCATAACAAAACGGAGCTTCAGGAGTTTGGGCATGTTAAACAGCTATTAGAGAAGATTAACAAAGAACACAAGGAATATGAAAAACACGTTCATCATACCTTCGACTTAATTAATAAAAGGCAGATACAGCAGGCGATAGAATTTTCAGAAATAGTGGAAAGTGAAGAAGAGCAAATCGACCATGAGCTAGAAGGACTGTTGCTTAGAATTGAAAAATTCACCGAAGAGGCGGCTTTACAGGCTGAGCACGATGAGCAAAGCGCACTTAAGTGGCAGTCAATTATTGCCGCATTGTCTCTATTAGTTTGCCTGCCCCTGGCCTTTATTATCATCAAAGAAATATTGCGCGGACTTAATAAGGCGATATTCCTGGCTAACCATATTGCTACTGGCGACTTAACCCATGAAATTGAATTTGTGCGTACCGATGAAATTGGTCAGCTATTAAAAGCCCTGGTACAGATGCAGGATAATTTACGTTCATTGGTATCACGTTTAAATGACTCATCATCCCTGCTCGCAACCTCATCAGAAGAGTTAGCCGTCGTAACCCAGGATACCAACCAGGCACTAATGCAGCAAACCTCGGAAATACAGCTTGTCGCAACCGCGATGAACCAGATGAATGCGACCGTACATGAAGTTGCCAGTAATGCCACCCGCACCTCATCATTATCTAATGATGCTGCTCGTGAATCATCAGATGGCAACGTCACCCTCCAGGAGACGATTAGATCTACCGAATCACTTGCCGGTGATGTGGGAAATGCCGCGAATGTTATTCATAAACTCGAAGCGGACAGTGAAAATATTGGAGCGGTACTTGATGTCATTAAAGGCATCGCTGAGCAAACTAATTTACTGGCCCTGAATGCCGCAATTGAAGCCGCACGTGCAGGAGAACAGGGCCGTGGATTTGCTGTCGTTGCGGATGAAGTACGCACCCTCGCCAGCCGTACCCAGGATTCCACAACTGAGATAGAAGATATTATCGATACGTTACAAAAAGGCACTGTCTCTGCGGTGAAGGCAATGGCCTCAGGTGAAGCACGTGCTAAAGCAAGTGTTGAAAAAGCAATTAAAGCCGGCGAAGCTTTAAAAAACATCACCACTGATGTCAATAACATCAGTGATATGAATACACAGATTGCAACAGCAGCAGAAGAACAAACCAGTGTCGCTGAAGAAATAAATCGTAATATTAGCAATATCAGCGAAGCATCCGATAGAACTAACCGCGGTGCAAACGAAACATCAGCTGCCAGCGAATCCCTGGCCAGAATGGCCGTTGAACTTCAGGATTTAATTGGTCAGTTTAAAGTGTAATTATCCGTATTTTATACATGCTTTCATATTCAGATTTTGTATGATGGGTTACATCACAACATTTACAAGCAAAAGCAATTTCTCCGCAAATAAACGCGAATAGACGCAAAAAAAGCAAAACATTAATTAATGTGTAGTGCGCCTTAGACGCACAAACAAAACATTAGTATTTGTTGGCGTGTATTTGCGGACAAATTGCTTTTGGTATTAATATTTTGAAAATGCTTTTAGAATATTCATATTAGATTTAAAAAGCGCTATAACTCTTGCACCACTAATCACGGGCTCATCAATATTTTTCCATAGAATCGTCCCATCACTATTAAATATCACCGCCTGTTTAGCGGGTGAATCGGGATGATGCAGCGTTTCTTTCAAATATTTTATGAGGTGTTTATTATTAAAATAATAAGAGTACTGGCTTACAAATATTTCATGACCAACACTAACCTGTAGCATAACTAGTTCCAGGTTATCTGGCTTGTAATAATAAGTGACCTCAGGTGGAGAAGACTCAAACTCACCTGTATTTAATTTTAATTCCAGCGTATTGAGGCGGTTTTTGTTTTTTTCTATCTGCGCAACCCTGTTATTTACCGCTTTAATTTCAATCTTGCTATCTGCACAAGCCAGATCATATATTGAAAGGCAGCTGATTAATAAAACAATTATTTTCTTCATTGAAATATATTCATTCACTGATTAGTTATTAGTCTGGTTATTAGTCTGGTTATTAGTCTGGTTATTAGTCTGGGTTTTAGTTAATTTTAAATTTTCCTAAAAAAAAACCGCTAAAAAGCGGTTTTTTAAGAACTGAAAAATCCTTATCAACTCTCTTTCTTCTTCATATAATCTTCCACCGCAGCACTAATTGCATCTTCTGCCAGTACTGAACAATGTACTTTTACCGGGGGTAACGCCAGCTCTTCTGCGATGTCCAGGTTTTTGATTTGTTTGGCTTCATCTAATGTTTTGCCTTTCATCCACTCGGTTACCAGGGAGCTGGAGGCGATGGCCGAACCACAGCCGTAGGTTTTGAAGACGGCGTTT
>Ga0316207_10003045_pt1 | contig 16113 bp, 17 predicted proteins | sample 6weekpyrite_MG_FD_204943 | JGI IMG/M metagenome (GOLD analysis project Ga0316207, IMG submission 204943) | Microbial mat bacterial communities from mineral coupon in-situ incubated in ocean water Damariscotta River, Maine, United States -... | ecosystem: Environmental > Aquatic > Marine >... | reverse complement strand
ACAGGCCGGCAATCATGCCGATCAGCAACGCGTAGTTAAGCCCGGCGATCCACAAACCGATTGAGTAGATAAGTCCAAGCCCGAGCATGACCAATAACTGTCCGCGCATAAAGGCGCCGAGAACTTCATCTGCATCTCGTGAGAGTTTGCTTATTAGCGGCTCAATATGACGTGGTAACAATTCACGTATACGCGCCACCAGGACGTCCCAGTCGCGCAATAGGTAAAATGTCAGAACCGGTACAAGTACAAGGTTTGCAATGACCTGTAGCAATGTATTACCTGACTGCGTGATTGAACCGATCAGTTTCACTGCAATGCCACCCGCGCGCTGCCAGTTTTCCTGTACGGCCTGCTTCAGATCACCGACATCAGGCACTTCGGCAAGGCTCAGGCGTTGTTGTAACCATGGCATAGCCGTGTGTTGCAACCAGTCGATGTAACCCGGCAAGCTGCCAAAAAACGCGCTGAGTTGTTTTTCAACCAACGGTAAAAGAATAAGTAAAATGATTAGAGTAACCAACGTCAGGCTGGTAAACACAAGGGTGACCGCAAGAGTGCGTGACAACTTTCGTTCCTCAAGCCTGTCAACCAGGGGATCACCAATGTAGGCTAACAATGCAGCCATCAGGAAAGGGGTCAGCACGGGCGCAAGCAGGTAAAACAGAAACCCTGTCGCCGCGATCAATGCCAGTATTAACCATGAACGTGTGTCAGTCACAATCCTTTCCCTTTTTATTTTTGTACAGTCTACGCGATGAAGCTGCCGTGTGTCAGCCTGACTTGTGCTGCATCGCCCGCTTTCCCCAACGGATAACATAGTCAATGCCACTGTATAGCGTTGTAATCAATACAATCCCGATCATGACATCAACGATGATCGTCGGTACCGCGTATACGCCGACATGCAAGACCACCAGCAACACGAGTACGATTTGCACGAACGTATTGAACTTACTGGCTAGGCTTGGTTCAGCCTCGAACAAGTTCACAGTATGGTGGTAGGCCAAGGCCCCCGCCACGATCACCACATCACGTAACACGATTACCGCAACCAGCCACACGGGTATATGCCCCATCCAGGCAAGCGTGATGTAACAGGAAACTTGCAGGAGCTTATCGGCGAGTGGATCGAGCACCGAGCCCCACCAGCTTTGCCAGCTGAAATGACGAGCAAGAAAACCATCAATTGCATCACTGATCCCCGCCACAGCAAACAGGATTAGCGCAGTGGTAAAATCATCGTTAAGCAATAACCAGATAATTGGCACAATCAGGATGATGCGCATGACCGTGATGATATTCGGTAATAAACTCCAATTCATCGCAATAACCTGAAACTGATATCCGGCCCCGTGTTATCAGGCAGTACCTGTCCAGGAAGCGTTTGCGTTGGTGTCGATGTGGCTGGTTGTACATCGACGCTCAGCACCTGCTGACTGCTCAGGCGCACAGCCTGGATAAGGTTTTGTAAATCTCCCCGCAATTGCACATTAAACAGTATGCGATCACGCTCGACCTGCGCTGCCTGAACATCAACCACACCATCAAGCCCTGCCAGGTAACGGTCACTGCGTGCATAGTCATCCAGACTTGTAATACCCGTCACCAATACCTTCAGCTGCCCCGAATCGTTGCCCGATGCGCGCGCATAACTTGCAGCAAGGTTTACCGCCATGCCGTCCACGGCGAAATCGATCACCGTCACCAGGTCACCCTGCTGGCTCCAGCTATACTCCTTGCCAGCAGTATTCAGCGTCCAGCGCCCTTCCCAACGTTCAGGTGCGACTTCACGGATACGCCCGAACATCACCGCATCGGCCGGGTAACGTATCGAAGCCTCCATGACAGGTTCTTTAAAGCCTGCAATTACATCGCTAACAGCTACACGCTGTTGATCTTCAAGATCGAACAACGGCAGTGCAATCGGAATACCACGTCGCTTTGCCTGTTTCAGGAAGGTATCAGTTAACATCGCAAAATCACTGCTGCCAAGTAACTGGCGTGCGCCCTGCTGATCGCTGGCCATCCACACCAATGTGACGGGGCGAGTGTGTCCCCAGATTGGCACCGCGATATCACGCAAAGATTTATCCAGTGCCACCTGGTCAAACCGCACCCACAACAATTGTTCACTACCCACGATGCCTGTCTCGGGATCGGGAGGTAAGTCAACAGTACTGTAACGGTATTGCTGCAAGTATTGCTTGCTGCGCTTCAGGATCTCGGGAATACCCGGCGACAGACTGACCTGGCTATTACCAGAGACCTTGATAATAACCTCGGCAAGCGCGGCCCGGATGACCTTACTGCGTTCTGCCCTGCCCTGACTGGTCACCGACATTTCTGCCTCGTACAAGCCATCGACTTCAATGGCTGAAAGGCGGCTGTTTCCTGCCAGTAAGCAAAAAATCAGTCCTATATAAGGTATATATCTAATAAACGTACGCACTACATATCCCCAGGCAGGCACTTTGGCCTGTACATATTGAAGATTAACCTGTTTCGCTTTTGGCCGCACCATGAACACTTCACACATTGCACTGTACGGATAGCCCCGATACCATAGCGCCTCAGAAATCACCTCTCCCGCTGTGACGGGACTTTTGGAGCCACTGACGTGAACCACGATGACAAACCATCCACCGCAGATGAAAATTCTTCATCTACATCATTGAGTTACCGCGATGCGGGGGTCGATATTGATGCCGGCAATGCACTCATTGATCGTATCAAGCCGATTGCAGCCGCCACCAAGCGCAGCGGCGTAGTGGATGGCTTAGGCGGCTTTGGTGCCTTGTTCCAGATCCCTGAACACTACAAACAACCCATTCTTGTCTCGGGCACCGATGGCGTCGGTACCAAGCTGAAACTCGCAATAGATCTTGGGCTGCACGATACCATCGGTATCGATCTTGTCGCGATGTGTGCCAATGACCTGATTGTGCAGGGTGCTGAAGCACTTTTTTTCCTCGATTACTTTGCTACCGGCAAGCTCGATCTGGATACCGCCAGTGATGTCATCAAGGGCATTGGGACCGGTTGTGAGCAGGCTGGCTGTGCCCTGATCGGTGGCGAAACCGCAGAAATGCCTGGCATGTACGGTGAAGGCGACTACGACCTGGCGGGTTTCTGCGTCGGAGTCGTCGAGCGCGATGAAATCATTGATGGCAGCAAGGTCACACCAGGCGACGTCCTGCTCGGGATTGCCTCATCTGGCCCACATTCAAATGGTTATTCGCTGGTACGAAAAATCATTGAAGTCAGTGGTGCGTCTCTGGCGGATGACCTTAACGGCAACCCGCTAGGCGAGACCCTGCTTGCCCCAACCCGTATGTATGTGAAACCCCTGCTTGAACTCTGCAAACACGTCGATGTGCATGCCATGGCCCATATCACCGGCGGTGGCCTGCCTGAGAATCTGCCACGTGTGTTACCGGCAAATGCCGATGCACGCATCGACACCTCAAGCTGGGAACGTCCGGCAGTATTTGACTGGTTGCAGAAAAACGGCAATGTCGAAGACTTCGAGATGTTGCGTACCTTCAATTGCGGAATTGGCATGGTCGTGTGCGTACCGGCCAGCGATGCCGACAAGGCAATTGAAGTACTTACCGCGCAGGGCGAGAAAGCCGTCAGGATTGGTGAGATCATTCCGGCCAGCGGTGATCACTCACGGGTCATTCTCGACTAATCACGACCACGATGACTTCAACAATGACACCACAGCCAATTTCCGTGGTGGTGCTGATCTCTGGCAGTGGCTCCAACCTGCAAGCGATTATTGATGCCACGCGTAATGGTCAACTTCCCATCACGATCAGTGCTGTCATCAGTAACCGTCCCGATGCAAAGGGTCTTCAGCGCGCACAACAGGCAGGTATCGAAACACGCGTCGTTGACCATAAAGATTTTCCGGACCGAGATGTGTTTGATGCAGAACTTAAGCTGTGCATCAACAGCTTTGCACCAGGGCTCGTAGTGTTGGCTGGTTTCATGCGTATTCTGACAAAAGACTTTGTCGAGCATTACCACGGCCGCATGTTGAATATCCATCCTTCACTGTTACCCAACTTCCCCGGGCTGAATACACATGAACGTGCGCTCGAAACTGGTGTCCAACAACACGGTGCGAGTGTGCACTTCGTTACTACCGAAGTCGATGGCGGTCCAATCGTGCTGCAAGCCAATGTTGATGTGCTCGATGATGACAATGCTGACAGCCTCGCTGCACGGGTCCTTGAACAAGAACACAAGATCTATCCATTGGCCATTAAATGGTATGCTGAGGGCAGGTTAACATTCAGGGACAACCAACTCTTACTCGACGGTACGCAACTGCCAGCAACGGGTATTGAATATGCTGATGATAAGGCCAACAACTAGTCACTATCCCCTCACACCTGGCACACTGCTGCTTGGGTTACTGCTAGTACTGTTATCGCCATCGTCACCGGCCAATGATAGCCTTCCAAACTTCATAGCTGAGTACACCGTCAGTCGCAACGGCAATGATATCGGGGTCCGTACACACCGCCTGTTCCACACTGGACACAATTACCTGTACGAAGCCACGATGCATACAACGGGACTGGCAAGTCTTTTTAAACCCGGTACCATTACCGAACGCAGTCACGGGCGCTTGCACCAACAACGCATCGTTCCGCAAAGGTACGAGTACCTCGACAGTAGTAATACTGCACGCAATGCTTATCTGAAGTTTGACTGGAACAGACTGTCCGTCACCAACCATGTCGGCAACACCCCTTGGCAGATGTCCATTCCACTTGGCGCACAAGACAAATTTGGTTATATGTTGTCCCTGATGCAGGATCTCAAACAAGGTCAAACCACAACGGAATATAAAATCGCAGACGGAGGGCGCTTAAAGACTTATCTCTTTACCGCCCTTGGCAATGAAGTCATTGTTACACCTGCTGGAAAATATACCGCCGTTAAACTTCGTCGTACACGCCTGGGCAAGAACAATCGCATCACCTACATTTGGTGCCTACCAGAAAAACATTACCTGCCAATCAAAATTGAACGCCACAAAAAAGACACCATCTACACAATGCTACTGAGTCATGTCAGTGGGCTCTAATCCTTCTCACCAAGACTTTATTCATATCTAAACATTCAGTTATTGCAGGCTGCAATCTTTGACGACCGCAATTGAATAGGGTTTAATTCGCCTCCATTACCTCATTCTAATTGAGGTTAATATTCATAGGAATGACGTATCAGCATGGATGTCATCAATGGATCAATACAATAACTATCAAGGAAATGGAGAGAAATATGAAAAAGTCTATGACACGTAAGCTGTTCCAGCTTGGTCTTGCTTCTTTATTGGTCGCGACACCCCTTATCAGTTCAGCCAGCCCAAAGGGGGAACCCCGTGGTGTTAGCGGTACCCTGTCTTGCGGTGGCAACCACTTCGACCGTAACAGGATCAACGGTCTGAATGAAGAGGCTCATCGCACGGTGTATACCATCCGCAATGTTAATGCATCACTGCCAATCCGCATTAATCGCCTGACTGTTTATGATGCACGTGGAAATATCATCGTGGATTATGACGGTGTAACCCTGCCACTTTCGCGTAACGAGGTCATTGGTAATGGTGATAACAGTATTGAGCCATTCCAGAGTGTCCAGTACCGTACCCAGGAACTTGTGGGTGCCCCACTTGGAAGGACAGCTCGCCCTATACAGACACGTATTGAATGGGCGGCTGATGACAATGCAATAGTTCCTATCGCCGTTTCTGTGCGTACATCAAGACGACAAGAACTCACTACAAGCATTAAAGTACGTGAAGAACGTGCACGCCACAGTGGTCGTTGCCTAAATATCGAGCTCAATAAAGCACGTGGCCACGATGACGACGATGATGACAAGAAAGGTGAAAATGATGACGATTAAGTAATCGTTTCTCGTATGCGGGTAGAGCATTCTACCCGCGTATTTTTCCTAGTTGGCCAGCCTTGTTACAAATTTCTTATCTGCAAACAAGTTACCCACCATATTTTGTATGCTCTTTGTTGTCCCATCCTCAACGCCCTTACTCCTGACCTCACGAGAGAAATACAAACCACTGTGATACCCCTTTGTCTGTCCCTGGTAGGCGATATCTCCTGTTTTGTTATCGAATAATGTCCAGGTTGCAGCGAATAAGCTCGATAACTGATGTTTTCTAACGGCTATATAGGTTTTTTCACAACTGTTTATTTCAATATTGTCGAGCGTCACTTTCAAGCTGTAATCTGCACCTTTAGAAAATGAAAGGAATGAACGTTCCTCATTGGCTTTGAATAAAGTATATCTGTATTGCCTAAGGGCCTGCAGGAAATAGACTTTTAAACTATTGAGCAGCTCGTGCATATCATTTCCGTTTACCATGTAATGATAACGAAAATATTTACACTGCTTTCCGCTTCTTGCACGCCCGACGGCCCCATTGCCGGAGATACGCTGTCGATCAAAATCCACACTTATTAACTCAAGACTAAGTGATGACTCAGACGTGTTAGCAATCGGCTTATGAATGCGTGCATAGTGAGTACCGTTGGCATCACGTGCTTCACTCGTGACAGTATCTATCGACAACCGTGTTGCTTCGGTTAAATCCTGGTTCGGCTTGTTATCTGAATAGTGAACGTTACCTTGATCATCAATCCATTTGAACAACTCAGCATTCAACGTCGGCGACAGTAGCAGACCTACGATGAATGCAAAGCATGAAAGGAAATTGCCGGTCATATCTAGACTCCCCGGGCCTTGCCTCCAAATAATACGGCTATCGACAGGCAGACAATAATTGCTAATATGTATAAAAAGACATCGTCATTAAAAGGCCATATAACTGATGGTAATACCTCTCGGCACGATTTCAAAATATCTCCTGCTGGTCATGGTCTTGTTTATGACCATCGCGGTTAACCTGCCGGATAATATGATCAGTCGTCTTGGCTTTGAACCTGACTATATGCTCGCTGCACTGGCGGCAATTGTCATTACCGGGCTGACCGCCTTTCGTAGGCTTGCTGCGATTTCCCTCGTTGTGCTTGTTAGCCTCGGTGCAAACATGCCTGAGGGCTTCCTCCTGCCTATAGATGTGGACCGCGATATCCTCACAGCCTGCCTGATGGTGATTGTTTTCACGCCTGTTATCAGTAAGCATTTATTGTAGAACAAACATAAAAAACGCCGCCTGTTACCTACCGTCACTTTTAGACAATCATATTCATAATAGACTCAGCCCATTATCCACATTACACTTCTTCTCCAATGACTCCCGTATTTTTGATTAGACATGGACAATACTGACGACCCAAGTAGCCCGCCACAAACGACTGAATCCAGTTCAGCCGACGAACTGGCGTTAATTTCTGAGCAACGTGCGGCCATTGAAGATGTCATCAAGATCAGTCTTGCCATCACCAACCTGCAGAAAGGCCTGAATGCGGTCTTGCTACTCGGCAAAGAATCTTCAAAAATCCCCAAGGCCTACCTGCAACGCTACGATCTCATCAAGACCGGGATCATGAATCAGCCCAGCACCAAGCTGAAAGAATCACTTAAATTACTCGACGACTATATTGATAACGCCATTCAGAACGTAATGGATATCGTCGACCAGGGTGAGCAGGCACTGGCAAGCAGTGACTCGTCCTCGACTGCCCTGGGGGATATACACGAGAACATCCACAACGAACTTGAGGACTTCAAGCGGAAATCACAGACTGCCGTGGTCATCCGCCTGCTACTACGCGAACGTGGTATTGGCACCAGGGAAATGCCTGTTAGTGTGCCGAAGAAAGTACTGACCGCAAAAATCTCCGAGCTCGATAAGAAAGAAAAAACCTGCCGTAAGCGTATTCATAAAGAACTCAAGGTCATGGATGGCTATGTCACGAATGTGTTGGATAACCCTGGTTTACCTGACGCAATCAAGCAAGAAATGCTTGCCACGCGGGCATCCATTCAAATGAATATCGAACACCTGGAAACGGGTAAAACCATTGATAAACTACCGGTTGTTTTCGATATTGTCGAAATGGGTTCAGAAGAAGACCATAAATACGCGTTTACCCCGACCAGCCTGCTTCCTGAAGCACCCTCGGAGAGTGAACCAGTCAGTGAAACTGATCACCCCTTTACTGAACTTAAGCGTCGTAGCTTTTTTAGTCGCCTGTATGAATGGGCTACCACACCGGTGGGCGTCAGCTGGAAAGACATCGATAAATACAAATAGCCATTCTCAAAAGGACATACGCAGATGGATATTGCAGCCCTTGTTTACCCAACTATTGTTCTGATCACACTCACATTTATTGTCAGCATCGCTCTGGTGTCTTACCGCTTCTACCTTGTCAGGACGGCCCAGGTCCACCCTGGCTATTTCAAATTAAATAAAGGTGGAAAACCACCAAAGCGGCACGATGCATTACATGACAATTACAATAACCTTTTCCAGGTTCCCATTCTTTATTATTCAGCTGTCGTCCTGGCAATCTCCACACAGCACATCAATGAGACCCTCGTGATCGCGGCATGGGCGTTTGTCTGCCTGCGCATTATCCATACACTTGTACATGTAATTTATAACAATATCCTTCATCGCTTAACTGTATTTTTTCTGGCATACGTCGCTGTTGGAGTTATGTGGATACGCCTGGTTAATGATATTATCAACGCAGCCACGTAATCCACATGCAAGCGGAACGCCTACATGAATAACCCTTCTGACCTGCCAGACAGGAAAAAACTCACCGTAATATACCGTGTTGAGCACGGCTGCCTCGGCCCGCAAGGAAAAGACCATGTTGATAAATTCTGTGACTTTGCACAGAAATCTTTCACCGGCCCATGGTCAGCATTTATTGAGTGGAGGTTTATCCCGCGTAACGGGATCAGTCAGCCAGAAATACAGTATGAAATAAATAGCCGGCTGTTATCCAATGACAAAGCCGAGAAATACCTGGAGATGTTCGAAACCTCTGTAGAACACTTGGAAAACCACTTGCACGAAAAGATTGTGGCATTGATAGAACAATACATGGGACGCGAATAAGGCTACCCAGCAGCCTATAGCCATCATTTCACAACACCGACATGTGTCCTTGCCAATAAAATGCCCTTCTCAACCCAGATCGTCACCTTGATACCCCGTTCATAGACAACCTGCGACTTTTCATTTTTTCCGACATCAGGCAGGTCGCAGAATGAAACAGCAATTTGATTGCAGCGATCGTGGTGTTTTTTATAAAACGATGAAAATCATTGCTTTAGTCGATACCCGGATTTAAACATCCACCAGACAGTAACCAGGCATATAGCAAGGAAAACCAGTACCATTGCCAGGCTCAGTGTAACGCTTACATCAGAAATTTCGAAAAAACTCCAGCGAAAACCACTAATCAAATAAACCACCGGGTTAAACAGCGCTACTGTTTGCCAACTTGCCGGCAGCATATCGATTGAATAGAAACTGCCACCAAGAAACACGAGCGGTGTAATAATCAACATCGGGATGAGCTGGAGTTTCTCAAAATCATCCGCCCATAAACCAATAATAAACCCGAACAAGCTGAACGATATACAGGTTAACAGTAGGAATACCAGCATCCACACAGGGTGGGCAATCTCCAGCGGCACGAAAAAGCCTGCCGTGGCAAGAATAATTAACGCAATAATCACAGACTTGGTCGCCGCAGCGCCGACATAACCGATCAGGATTTCTACAAACGAAACAGGCGCTGATTTTATTTCATAGATCGTGCCCGTAAACTTGGGGAAGAAGATGCTGAATGAAGCATTCGCAATACTCTGGGTCAATATTGCTAACATCATCAGGCCAGGAACAATAAAGGTCCCATACGATACACCGCCCACCTCTTCAATACGTGAACCAATCGCGGACCCAAACACGACGAAGTACAACACTGTTGAAATAATAGGTGATGCAAAACTCTGCGCAATGGTATTGAATGCGCGCAACATTTCATATTTATAAATGACGCGAATAGCATAAATATTCATGGCTTTGTCTTGACCAGATCTATAAATATTTCTTCAAGTGAGCTTTGCGAGGTTTCAATATCTTTTATAACAATCCCGGCTTCACCAACAGCCGCCAATAATTCTGCAACCCCTGTATGTGTCGTCAGCGGATCATAGGTATACACAAGTCGATCGCTATCCAGTATTTCCAATGACCAGCTCGAGAGAGTCTCAGGGATAACATCAATACGCGTTTCAAGATCGATAAACAATTGACGTTTACCCAACTTATGCATCAAGGCTTGCTTATCGTCAACAAGTAGGAGTTCTCCTTCGTTAATGACACCGACTCGGTCAGCAATTTCTTCTGCCTCTTCGATATAGTGCGTCGTCAGGATAATCGTCACGCCTGATTCACGCAGCTGCCTGACCAGTTGCCACATATCCTTGCGTAGTTCCACATCAACACCCGCTGTCGGCTCATCGAGAAACAGGATTGTCGGCTCATGTGACAAGGCCTTACCAATCAGCACACGCCGCTTCATACCTCCCGACAGTGACATCAGGGCACTGTCCTTCTTATCCCAAAGTGACAAATCTTTAAGCAATCTCTCAAGATAGGCAGGATCGGGCTTTTTGCCGAATAACCCGCGGCTGAAACACAAGGTATTCCAGACCGTGTCGAAGGCACCGAGTGTTAATTCTTGAGGCACTAACCCGATCAGGCTGCGTGTCATTCTGTAGTCAGTCACAATATCATGCCCAGCAACTGACACAGCACCTTCACTGGCATTGACGATGCCACAAACAATCGATATCAGTGTTGTCTTACCTGCTCCATTTGGTCCCAGTAACGCAAGAATCTCCCCTGGTGATATATCCAGGTTTACATCCTTAAGCGCGGCGTAACCATTCTGGTAGGTTTTAGACAGATTAGAGATTGAGACAACTGGTTGCATAGTCCCTGCTTTATTAATGTCTATTATTCAGACTTCCCATTTGATTTATCTACAATTTGCATCGCAGTACATATTTATACGGGCAAGATACTCCCAATTGAACAGGCAATCTATAGTAGAGGTATGACTAACGCACTGATATAGCTGACTCTACACGAATTCACCTGACATGAAGGAGCGCAAACGACTCAAAAAACACCTCGTTATAGATGGTTGATTAGGTATCGATAGCTACTATCCTTTTGTAATCAGGCAAGTACAATAGCTACATATACCCATGGACTCATAACAAGAATAATCACCATTGAACATGCAGCAAGCATCAAACAAAGACCAACACAGTGATAGCCATTATATTGGCATCCTCGATAAACGTCTTGTACTGCTTGTCTTTATTGTCATTGCCGGACTGGTACTTTCTTTCTCTCTGCTTATATCAGTCAGTAAAACTACCGAGAGTCGCGATCAATTGCGCGACGTTAGTCAGTTACTGTTAAAAACCCAGGATCTACAGATCCAATACAATATCGCACGCGATGCCATTACTACCTTTATGTTCCTCGGTAGTAATGAAACCTGGAGAATAGCCGTACAACAAACAGAGAAGCTCGTCGAGAAAGCCAACAACCTTTCCATGCTGGATAATCAAAACACTGCTCAGCAGGATGCATCTGTAAAAGCAGTTACCAAACTGGTCAAAGCGTTTTATTCGACTCTGCCTGAATTAAAGACCATTCGCCAAAGCCCACGTGGTGTTGTATCAGGTATCGTTTCGTCGTCTATAAACCAGGCGAGCAGTAATTATGCAGTGATTTCAGGTTTTTCACAGATTGTCGAAAACCTCATACAGGAAGATGATAATAGTGAATTGCTCCTTAAAACACTTAAGGTACAACGACTCTGGTTACGCATGATCGCTGAATTTCGCGCCATGCTACTGATACGCAACCGTAATTCACAAGAAACAGCAAAAGTTTTCATCGAACAGTTTCAAATAGAGTGGGAAAGATATCTACAGGATTTCGACAATCTTGATTTTTACGTCCAGGAACTTGTCGAAGACATAGACAAAAACCAACGTAGTTGGATAGCAAATTTCCCATCAGTTGTTGAAGTCCACTTGAGTAAACGCTGGCGGCTTGATCTTCGTTACATGGAGGAGAGCGTTAATCCTATAACCGCTTCCATGCTTGTTTCATTAAACCACTATGAAAACAACCTGAACGAACGAATAAAGACCATAACTTTTGAGAGCCGGGCTCTTGAAAGCGCGACTATCACCTGGGTGTTTGTAGTAATGGGCCTGTTAACAGCATTCTCAGTGACGATGCTTATCATTTATAAACGACTGCTGGTATCACAACAACGTAAAAGGATAGATGCCGAGCGTATTAATAATCTGAAAACCGACTTCCTTTCAACAATCAGTCATGAATTACGTACGCCCCTCAATGCGATACTTGGATTTGGCCAGCTTATCGCCATGAATAATGAAAAAACACTGACTGAACAACAAAAATCCAATATTGAAGAAGTCAACCTCGCAGCGACTCACCTACTCCACCTGGTCAATGAAATCCTTGATATCAGTTCAATTGAGTCAGGGAATATAAAATTGAATATTCATAAAGTGGATCTTACTGCAATTCTCGAGGAATCATTGTCCATCTCCAGTAAGATGGCAGAAGAGTCTGATATCAGTATCGACAACCAGTCAGCACAGGAAGGTGACTGTTATGTAAATGCCGATCCATTACGCCTACGGCAAATTTTTATAAACTTGATCACTAACGCAGTAAAATATAACAGTAAAAATGGCAGCATCCGTATCAATATTGAGCGTAGCCCCGATAAGTTCAGAGTGAATATAAAAGATACCGGGCATGGAATAAATAAAGACGACCTGGAAAAGCTGTTTCAACCCTTTGAACGTCTTAACAGGGGCTATGAAATTGATGGTTCTGGTATCGGCCTGGCAGTCACTAAAGGCCTCATACAATCAATGAACGGCAATATCGGTGTTAACAGCAAACCCGGTAAAGGCAGTACATTCTGGATAGAACTTCCTGCAAGCTGATAACCGTCATCCTAATCGACTAAGCTTATCTAAAACAACCTGCGCATGGCCTTCAGCCGTCACGCCATATTCAGCATCAACAATCATACCTTCTTTGTTTATTACAAATGTCGAGCGGACGATGCCCATTTTTTTGATGCCGTTCTTTTCTTTTTCCTGCCACACACCATAGGCCTCACACAGTTTACCGTTGGTATCAGCCAATAAATCCACCTTAATAGAAAACTTATCAATAAAGGCCTGGTGACTCTCACAGGAATCCTTACTCACACCCAATACAACCGTGTCGAGCTTGGCAAACTCACTGGCTCGTTCGGTGAACTGGTTTGCCTCAATCGTACATCCAGGTGTGTCATCCTTGGGGTAAAAATATAAAACAAGGTTTTTATTGCCTATGTAGTCCGACAGGCTAACCATGTCATTAAGTTGATTCGGTGCAGCGAACACTGGTGCTGCCTGATTGGCTTTAAGCATGATAATTTCCCGCGAACTCTTGTTATACTGCTTATCATTCTACTGTTTAATGGTGATAGATAAAATCACGTCTTCTGTGTGTCATTTCTTACCACAGGTGATGAGACAAATAAGTCGAAAAACATACAGAGACACATAATGGGTATCAAATTCCGCTCAGCACGTATAATCAATTCACCTTCTGATACCCCTGAGCCAAATCAGCAAAATAGTAATAAACATAGCCGCTGGGGCATCATTAAAGTCCTGCTGGTTCTCGCCTGCATTATCCCGACACTCTGGCTCGTTTATGACCGTGCCAGCCTGCTACTACATGCTGAACGTCAGCAGGCCACGATCATCGGCTGTGATAGCAAGTGGGTCAAATACACCCCAAGGCCGGGCACGACCGGCACAGCCCGGAGCAACACCCTGCATACCCCTGTCGCAAAATCTGAACAGGGCGCCCGGGCGCGCGGCACGCTATGGTGGCCATCGAAAAAACTCTGCCTGAAAAGCCTGAACAAGGATGTCTCCATCCTCGTGCATCCGACAGAACCAGAAAACAATCGTATTTTTAGCTTCTTCCAGTTCTGGTTGTTACCGGCAGTTGCGCTCTATATCACCCTGCTGATTCTGTCTAACATCAACCGCCCGAGTGTTGGCAAGAACATCATTCTGACACTGGCGATGCTTGGGCTGGTGACGACCAGCTTCTTCAACGAGATGTATAGTCAGTCGGACATTGCGCACAGTAGCGGCAAGACGGATCGTTCAGCAAAGGCGCTCGATCGGTGTATCTCGGCCAGGATTGCTGAAGAGGGCCTGCAGGCACGCAAAGAGGTCACCTACCTGCTCTGCCAGAACCTTGGCATTAGCGATCTGTCCTCGCTGTCAGACCTGGTCAACCTCGAGCGACTCTACCTGCAAAACAACGCGCTGACCTCTCTGGAAACCCTGCCAGCGCTATCGAAGCTAAAAAATATCTCCGTGGCTGGCAACCAACTAAACACCCTTAAAGGCGTTGAGCGTCTGCCAGCGCTTGAAGAGTTGCAGGCCAATAAAAACTCCATTATTGAACTGTCGGGTGTTGAACAACTTGCCAATCTTAAGGTGGTTGGTCTCATGTTTAACGAGATCCACAGCATTGCCGCATTTACCAACCTGCAACAACTGGAAGACATTGTTCTGAATTACAACGCGATCAAGGATATCTCACCACTTGCCAATAAACCGAAACTAAGAAAACTGCAGGTCTACTCGAATAACGTTCGCGATATCACGCCCCTGTACAGCAATACAAACATGACGATCGCTGGCATACGCGGTAAAGGCAATGTTCCCTGTGAACAGATCCGGACTCTGAAGAAAAAGCTAAGCCCAGCAGCGAAAGTATGGGGCCAGAAAGGATGTTAGGCCCTGGTAAACAGGGCTAGCAGCCATATAGTCCGTTTACCTGTCACAATATCTGATTTTTTGCGTTCGAAATACGGTGTGGCTATACTCTTTCCCCATGAAGTCTTTGCGCTGTTACCGGGGCTTAATCGCCTTTATTATTCTTTCATTCCTGGGAATGCAGGCCTCCTCGGCGCATATTCACCTCCCGGCGCACCACGATCACGATGGCAGTCATCATCAACACCAGGCCCGTGGACACGCCCACGACCTTGCCAGTCATCACCGCGATACCATTGATGTTGCCCCCGGCGGTGACGAACTCAATATCGTCGAGCTTTGTGACGCATGCACAACGTCTGGTTGGGGCAAGCAGGATGAATCGGCTGATGTTTTTATCGCCACTGTCATATACTTCGATCTTTCTACCCCGCTCACCCAGGCCGTTCTCGCCAGTACCAATAAACAAGTATATTCACCCCCAAACCATTCTAACTACCGACCCCGCGCCCCTCCCCTGTCTGTCCGTTTATCATAAATAAAACAGAACGTTTTCCCGGGACGTGTGTCCCTACATAAACAGACAGAGGTAATTATGTTATCTGAAGTAAAGAATGCGCGATGGCTGCTCGCCATCGTAACCATGTTGTTTGTTAGCCAGGCATTTGCCCACGGCATGTCCGAGGCTGAAAAACAGGCCATTATTGATGGGGGCAACCTGAGCTACCTGTGGATCGGTGCGACCCACATGCTCTCAGGCTATGACCACCTGATGTTCGTGTTTGGCATTATCTTTTTCCTGACGAAGTTCAGAGATATCGTCAAATACATCACCGCATTTACCGTCGGTCACAGTGTCACCCTGATATATGCCACCTTTAACGGCATCCAGGTGAACTACTTCCTGATCGATGCAGTGATTGCACTGAGTGTATGTTACATCGCCTTCGCCAACCTTGACGGTTTCCGCAAGTACCTGGACGTTAAAGCACCGAACCTGCTAGCCATGATTATCGGGCTGGGCTTGATTCACGGTCTCGGCCTGTCCACGCGCCTGCAGCAACTTCCGCTCAGCGAAGACGAACTGCTCATGAATATCATCTCGTTCAATGTCGGTATCGAGTTTGGGCAAATTGGTGCGCTCACCGTCATGCTGTTGCTGCTGGCTGGCTGGCGTAAAGCGGCGTCGTTTGGCACATTCAGCAAGGTCTCAAACTATGG
>Ga0316207_10003044_pt1 | contig 16113 bp, 18 predicted proteins | sample 6weekpyrite_MG_FD_204943 | JGI IMG/M metagenome (GOLD analysis project Ga0316207, IMG submission 204943) | Microbial mat bacterial communities from mineral coupon in-situ incubated in ocean water Damariscotta River, Maine, United States -... | ecosystem: Environmental > Aquatic > Marine >... | reverse complement strand
GCTTCCAGTGCAACATCCGTTATCGTTTCAGGAACGTCTGTAATAAAACGCTCAATGTTCTTCTGATCTTCTTTTACCAGATTTTCCAGTAACCGGGTGTACTGCCTTATAAAAGGTAAGTACATCATAAGACCAAATAAATTAAATATGCTGTGAAATGCAACCAGAGCAAATAACGGGTCTTCGATACTCAGTATTTCAATTAAACCCAACAAAGGCGTTAAAGATATAAAGGCAACGATATCGATGCTCACATTAAATATAACATGCGCCATAGCCAGCCGCCTTTTAATCACTGCTCCCTGAAGACTGCCTAACAAGATAGTACTGATGGTTCCCAGATCCGCCCCTATTACGATGGCCGCGGCAGCTTGTAACGGAATTATTTCTGCGTACAGCGCACTAAGCGTCAGCATCATTGTTGCCGAGCTCGACTGTATGATGGCGGCAAAAAATACACCAATTAACAAGTATACAATTAATGGATAACCTTTGAGGACATTGATATCAACATGCTTAGTTAACAAGCCAACACTGTCTTTCATGAAGTCAAGACCCATCAACAAAAAAGCAAAACTAACCAGTAGTAAACTGAAATATTTCCAGTGCCCTTTTAAAATTCCATAACTTAACCCACCGAGAGCCATAAGCGGATAAACAAGCATGGTTAAGTTTAATTTGAAACCCAGAGTAGCGACTATCCAGCCAGTGAAAGTAGTTCCCAAATTTGATCCCAGAACAATGCCTATTGCATTTACGAGTGGAATAATTCCCGCACCGACAAAAGCCAGAACAATCAGGCCAATTAATGAACTGCTTTGTACTATTGCGGTAGCCACTATCCCGCCAGCCGCGGAACGTATAGGATTATCGGTTGACGATCTCAGGATTTGCCTAAAGCGTTTACCGGCCAGTTTTTTTAATGAGAATTCAAGTTGAGTCATAGCGAACAGGAATAAGCCAAGCCCAGCCACTAATTTCCATAAATCAAAATATTCAGTCACTATAAATTCACTTTATGAAATAAACTTTATTCTAAGTTAATCTAATTCTTAATATTAGTTTAACTTTTTTGTCATCTTAATTCTTTCATTAATTAAATTTATTTTCACATACATTTTAGAATTTAGCAGCAGAGTTGATCCAGCTCATTGCAACTTTTCCATAACCTTGTATAGTTTAATACGTAAGTAGTCATGTTTTCCAACCACAAAAGGAGGATGTAATAATGAGTCATACGACTAAACAAACTGATTCCAGTATCACTAAACTCCATAAAGAGTCACCTGGATCTTTACGAAAAATGTTTACTCCATTTGACGAACTTGATAGCTTATTTGATCAATTAAGAGCCCGGGACTGGATGCACCCATTTCACTGGAATAATGAACCTACTTCAAGAATCCCTATGTTTGCTGAAGGCAGACAGCCCAAAGTTGATATTCTTGATCGAGATAAAGATCTGATGATTCGGGCTGAATTACCCGGTGTTGATAAAAAAGACTTAGATATTTCCATGACTGATAGTTCTGTCACTATTAAAGCAAGTAGTCACTACGAAGATAAGGAAGAAAAAGGAGATTATTATCGTTCTGAAATCGCCCATGGTGAGTATTCTCGCACAATTGGTTTACCCGCAGATGTAAATATTGATAAGGCTAAAACACACTTTAAGAATGGTGTCCTGGAACTTACCGTTCCAAAATTAGAACGTTCACAACGGCGCAGCATAAAAGTGGATTAAGAGGATTAGGAATATCATGCTGTTCCGTTTAACCGGTGCATCCCCTGCACCGGTTTTTTCTTTGCAAATTTAAAAATTTTTTCTATAAACTCAATCTACATTAAGCATAGTATGTAAAAATTGTGTATGCTCAGCTGCTTCACGCCCCAGATTCGTTAAATAACCACCATCAACTTGCGTAATAAACCCTTTAGCGTATAAACGCTCGGCAGCAGAAATTTTATTCTGATCGGCTGCTTTATGAATTTTAATACCTTCCTGAGTAGTTGACAGGTCATAAAGCATGAGTACTTCCATCTCTGAAATAATGTTTTGTGTGTAGAACATAATTACTCCGACAGCGTCTGTTCGTAGATTAAATTGCTTACATAAAAATCAGGTTATTATTTCAGGATATCATTTGCAGCTTTTTCTGCAATCATTATTGTCGGCGCATTCGTATTTCCACCAATTAATGTTGGCATTATCGAAGCATCAACAATTCTCAAGCCTCTAAGGCCATGTACTCTCAATTCAGAATCAACTACTGCAAGTTCGTCTTGCCCCATTTTACAACTACCAACTGGATGAAAAATTGTACCAGAACCAATATTCCTGAAATAAGCTGCCAGCTCATTATCCGTTTGACAATGCTCACCTGGACCCATTTCAGTCGAAATCAAACTTTTTAAAGGATTTTGCTCAACAATATGTCGTAACCGATTAAAAGCAGTAGTATATTTATCAATATCCTTCGGATCATTTAAGTAATTTGGATCGATAAGCGGTTGATCTAATGGGTTACTCGATGCCAATGAAATCTGGCCCCGACTGTCTGGACGATTGACATAGAACACAATACTTATACCGTGAGTATGTGGCTGAAAAGAATCGATTGGCGCATCATTTAATAAATAAGGTAAAAAGAAATACTGTATATCAGGTGTTTCATTAGCCGCGTCTATCGTCATAAACCCACCTACTTCTGCAATATTGCTTGTGAGAAACCCAGTTTTATTTTCGACATACTCTTTTTGCATTTGAGCAAGCTGTCGTTCAGATGTACCATACAATGATATCGGTTTATTAATCTTCCAACGCATATAAGCACCAAGGTGATCCTGGAGATTCTTGCCAACCCCGGGAAGATCATGCTTAACCTGTATTTTATGCTGCTTAAGTTCTTCTTCTGAGCCAACCCCGGACAGAAGTAACAAATGTGGCGAATTAATTGCACCGCCACTTAAAATAACTTCCTTATCGGCATAAGCATTAACGATATCGCCATGATGCAGGTAACAGACGCCTATTGCGCATTCATTTTTAATATGCACTTTCATCGCAAGAGCATGAGTGACTATTGTTAGATTTTCACGCTCCAATGCAGGCAGAAGGTAAGCATCTGCTGCACTACAACGCTGACCGTTGATTTGATTAACCTGATAATATCCACAACCTTCTTGCTCCAGGCCATTAAAATCTGCATTGAAATCTATGCCTGCTGCCTTTGCGGTGTTAATAAAAATTTCAGATAACGGGTGACGAAAGCGGTTATCAGCAACATTAAGTAAACCACCCTGGCTATGAAAATTATCCTGCATGCGTTCATTGTTTTCTGATTTTAAAAAATAAGGTAATACATCCTCATAACACCAACCTTTATTACCTAATGAATACCAGTGGTCATAGTCATTACGGTGGCCTCTTATATAAATCATATAATTAATAGCACTTGATCCCCCCAGGGTTCTTCCGCGTGGCCAGGGGAAACGCCGCATATTACAATGTTTTTGTGGGACTGTACGAAAACGCCAGTCAAATTTTGAATCGGGCAACATAGCCATCATCGCAGGTGTCGAGATTAGTGGAGAATCATCAGAGCCTCCGGCCTCTAATAATAAAACTTTACAGTCAGGATTTTCGGATAGCCTGTTTGCCAATACACAACCTGCTGAACCCGCACCAACAATTATAAAATCATACCTGTCCATTTTATGTTTTTACCTGCGATACTATTTGTATTTCGAGGTTTACATTTATGCAATCTAAATTTGACACAAAATTCCAAACTGTTTCATCAAGTAAGAACCATTAAAGAATTAAACAAATAAATATTTGAATAACATTGCCAGACATATTGTAACTACCAGATATCTTAAAAATACGGGTTGTATCCGTATTAAGCAATGTGAACCTAACCAGGCTCCAATAACTTGTCCGGCAATCATAACTAAGCCTGCCAGCCAGACAACCTGTCCGGCAAATATAAAAACAACTAACGAGGCTATGTTAGACGCAAAGTTGAGTGCCTTTGCCCGTGCGGTTGCTTTTACAAATCCCTGTCCTCTTAAGGATGCAGCTGCGGTCGCAAAAAACGAGCCGGTACCGGGACCAAACATACCATCGTAACAACCTATTGCGGGTACAACACCATACTGAAATCTGACGGAAGAAATTTTGGCGGGATGATCTTGTTCGTGCGTTCGTGGCGAAAATACGAAATAAACAAGAATAGCAAACAAAACGACCGGAATAATAAACGATAAAAAATGTACATCAATAAACTGTACCAATATTGCGCCCAGCATTGCACCAATTAGCGATGCTAACATAAGAAATTTTATATCATGCCACTGGATCATTTTTTTTGTAAGCATCATATAGGTTGACGTTGCGGTGCCAACACTGCCCTGTAATTTATTAGTCCCCAATGTCGCCAGTGGTGGTACACCACTGATTAAAAGTGCGGGTAAGGTAATTAAACCGCCACCACCGGCCAGGGTGTCAATAAAGCCGGCGAGGATTGCAACCAGGAATAAAAATAATTCGATGGGGATAACTGAAAAATCCAAACTACATCCTTATCAAGTTTCTAAAATTAAAACGCTAACGTCCCTTTGTAGCAAAAAAACGTTGCGCATTGGTTAATCGAAGTTTTAATTCAATGCTTTCTGGAAATTGCTTCATCCAGTTACGCTGAAAATGGTGAAACTGTGAATAATGCGCCCAACCTTCATCCGCTTCATACCAACGATATATGTCCTGTGCATTCCAGACCGGGTCGGTTCCTGTCACGATACGATCCTGATATTTTATGATCAACTCTCGCCAACCTTTGACTAAACTATAATCGTCATAAGCAAACTGATCATAATGCCAGGGATCACGTGCGGCCAGATCCAGCCAGACATTCGGGCATGCTTGCATCAATGGTTCCAGCTCCGTCGGCCCTAACACACCACCGGCATGTGCCCAAAGAAAACGAATCTGTGAATATTTTTTACATAGCGGTAAAAAGTAACGATGATTACCTGCATCGGTATGAATAAGAAACGGTACATTAAACTCTAATGCCAGATCCAGTAGGCCGGTAAAAACCGGGTTATCTCTTCGCGGTCCAATACCCGCAGTTAGGTGCACTTCTCCAATGCCCGCATATTCACCGCTTTCTAATAGTGTACGCACTTTTCTAACAAGCTTTTTATCGTAATACCAGTTAAGCCGGTTACCGGCATGATAATACGGCGAGACAAAAGGAATAACCCAGTTACCGCCCGCTTTTTTTAATTTTAATGCATAATCTGATGGCACACTGGAGACAGCTGCCAGCACAACATTATGCGACTTCAAAATTTCAACGGCCTGTTCGGCAGATAACAGTTCTTCATGATCCCAGTTAAAATGTAAATGCACATCGGCAAAGGGTGATAAACCCAGTTTAATGCTGGCACAGGAGCAAACCAGCGATAAACCCGCCAGTAGAATATAGCCTTTTAACATTTGGTTCGCCTCCCGCTAAAGTACGGTTATTTAACCAGCTGATTTATCATAACAATTTACATAATTTACGCAAAAGACATTCACGAGTTGACAGATTTTTCATTCGCGACTATATTTAACCACATGGTTAAATATAGTCCATCAAATCTCAATAGTGTTTTTCATGCCTTAGCCGATGGCACTCGCCGAGCTATCCTCGCAAAACTGGCGCAGGGTGATGCTCTGGTTACCGAACTTGCCGAACCCTTCGATATGTCTTTACCGGCAATATCCAAACACTTAACCGTTCTGGAGAAAGCCGGATTATTAAGTCGACATAAAGATGGCCGAATTCGTCGCTGCCAACTGAATGCAGCCCCATTGGAATCGGCATCGGAATGGATAGCGTTTTATAAACAATTCTGGGATGCACAACTGGATTCCCTGACAGACTATTTAGAAGGTAAGGCCAAACAAACAACAAAATCCACACCAACCACTAAGGAGAAAGAACATGGAAACAGCCGCTGAAGTTCAGGATTTTTCGTTAACGATGAACCGACAATTTAAAGCTTCAAAAAAAGAGGTTTACCTTGCCTGGACAGATAAACAGGCACTAACTGAATGGTTTGCACCAACCCAGGAAATGACGACCGTCGTACATCAACTCGAGCTCCAGGTAGGTGGAAAGTACCGCATCGAAATGATAGAGCCAGACGGAATGACGCACAAGATACACGGCGAATACCTTACATTAACCCCCTACGACCAGATAATTTTTACCTGGGAATGGGAGAGCGATGAACACCAGGTAAACTCGTTGGTAACTATCGACTTGAAGACTAACAAAGGTTCCACCGAAATGACATTAACCCACGAAAAACTCGATTCGCAGGAAATTGTCGATATGCACTCGGAAGGCTGGACGGGTTGTCTTGGCGAACTTGACCGCTATATTAACCAGTAACATGAGGATAACATCATGAAAATATTTATTCTCAGTCTTATTATCAGTATCTTTTCTCTGTCGCTCGCGAATGCAGAAAAGCCAGCCAGCAAAACTTTTAGCCCTGAATTTAATAAAATGAAAGCCTTAAGCGGTAACTGGCAAGGTAAAATAAAAGACAAAGGCAAAGTTTCTACCATTAATGTAAATTACAAAGTCTCATCAGGCGGTAGCTCCGTAGTTGAAACATTATTTCCCGGCACCTCCCAGGAAATGGTTTCAATTTATACTGAAGTCGATGGCAAGCTGAATATGACACATTATTGCGCTTTGCAAAATCAGCCTACTTTGAGGTTAATGAATTCAACAGCCAATACGTTTGAGTTTGACTACGTTAATGGACAAAACCTGAGTGTTAAACAGGATGCTCATATGCATAGCTTGAAGTTAAGCTTTAAGGGTAAAAACACGCTTTTGCAACAATGGACGCAATTCAAAAACGGCAAGGCTGTTGGAGAACATAACGTTACACTTTCAAGGGCGGCCACGAGTAACCGGTAGTTTAATGATTTTTTACGGTAATAAAAAAGGCTGAGCATCATCAATGCTCAGCTTTTTATTTTACTGAACTGCTTTATTTAGTAAACAATCGTACGCGCAAGAAAAATCATCGCAAGAAAAAAACCAAACAATGTTGTCATTAAAATAGTTAACGTACGTAATACTGACGAATCAGTCACATCTGCATCTGAACTCATAAAACACCTCTACAATAATTATTGTTTAAGCCATTAGCCGGCTCGTTAAAATTTCAACATTAGTTTACTTATTTACCGGGTTACTGGATATTCGAGATAACTAATGCATCAATAAGATAAATCTTGAGTAAATTTATAAGATATTATAGGGTTATTTAAGTGTTTGATTTTATGGTTGAATTACTAAAAGTAAACCTATTTAAGCGCTGCATGAACTGTTTGCACACTACCGAGTCTACAAAGCATGATTAAAAGGATGACATCACTACTCTTACTGGCTTTCAGCTTAAACTTACAAGCTGAAAACCAGGCGCCGGATATCCAATTTGTCAGCATACCTGCAGGTCACTTCATAATGGGCACAAGTGATCTCGAAGATGCATTAATTGAAGTTCCGCCTGATAGCAAATTAATCATCAGTGATGAACAACCCGCCCATAAAGTAGCACTTTCAAGTTTTGAAATAGCTAAATATGAAATAACTCAGGGGCAATGGTTTAAATTAATGGGCACTAAGCCCGGCCCGGAAAAATACTGGCGACATAAGCACTGGCAAACACTCCCGGTTGTTTCCGTTAACTGGCAAATGACCGGACGTTTTATTCACAGGCTTAACTCGATAGACAATAAATACCGTTATCGTTTACCCACTGAAGCCGAATTTGAATATGTACTGCGTGCGGGTAGTAATCAGTTACGTCCATTTCCATCGGAAGATATGAATGAATATGCCTGGACTATTACTAACTCGGGAGATGTTACCCATCCGGTAGGACAACTTAAACCGAATGCATTTGGTGTATACGATACATTTGGTAATGCATGGGAATGGGTATCTGATTGGTATCAGGCAAATGGCTACGCCAAACATGCCGCACGTAATCCTGCCGGCCCCACTCAAGGTTTTAAAAAAATCCGCCGAGGCGGCTCCTATCATTGCCCGAGCCATATTGTTCGCTCAGCTTATCGCGCAGCCGATAAGCCTGAACAACGTTATTCTGTATTAGGTTTTAGATTAGTAAGAGAAAAAAGTAATAACGAGTAATCTATTTATTCGGCAACGAAATAACAACTTCTTTTGCATTAATCACTTTCCATTTCATCTTCCAGGTTTATTTTATTCAGATTAGTAACCGGTTGTTCTTTCAGTTTGTCAAACAATGCTTGTTACTCCAGAATACAGGGTTCCGCATTGTCATCCTGAACAAAGGTTTCTCAGGGTGCGAATTTTGTCAGAGGAAAACGCTGACTGGCTTGCAGAGAGATATCAATATTGATCCCTGAAATTAACAATAAATTTTTCTATAGCTTGTATCTTTAATCAGGGTTCGATAACTACGGTCAAACTTAACCAGGGTATTCAGAATTGTAGCTATTAAGATCGGTACGTCAGACATCTCCCCGACAGGAATCTCAGGTAATAAATTTCGATCAAATAGTCGGAAAACCCTGATTCTCATCCGAACAAAGAGCTCTTGAAGGTAATATTTTATCGGGAGTAAACCCGAGTGACAGGCAAAAATATAAAGTTTCGGAGTGAAGATACTATACCCAAAATATCATACCTTTAATCTTGAAGTTAAAGACAGCAGGCTATGAAGCAATGTAATCAATTCCATAGAGCAGACTTTAATTGACCTTATCATTGACTAATAGTCCATAGTATAAAAACTACATCCATTCATTCTTTTAAACTGCTTTCAAGCTCATTAAATTGACTATCAATAACTTTGATATAATCATGAAGAGTAATGTCCTTTGACCATTTAGCCAACGGTGGTTTAACCGAGTTCGAGTAGTCGGGATGGCTGTTAAACTCTTTTTTTCCCAGATTCATTATCGAAAAAGTAAATAGCATAGTAAGGGCGACAGCAGAAAATGCGACTCTGCTGCAATGTTTTAGTTCTGTCGAAAATAACAGGTTATATTTGAGCATCATTCCAAGAATAAGTAATAAAAAACCAGACTCCAGTATTAAACCGAGTATTTCAGAAGACATCGCATAGCTGGTATAACCATAAAATAACATGCCCATATTAAGCACGGCCAAAAAGAATGCCGTATAGAAAAGCTGAGCCATAAAATTTGGTTTATGCCGTAATATACGTCCAACCATAGACCAGATACTTACCCAGAAAAGAAGCATCACTACATAACCCAGACCACTTGCAACAAACAATCCCCAACGTATTTTAGATGTTGCTTCCTGGTATTCGGTAAATACCGCTAATATTGTCGACAGTAACAACATAATGATCGGAATAATATAGTGTAAATTCCGGTGATACATCCAGTTTGATATCAGTAATTTTCGTGTACGCTCGACAGGATGGTTACTTAAAATTAATGTGAGATGGGTACGCCCCACGGTTAACTCATCGCCACTACTTATCACCACACTGGCATCTGTAATGGATTTATTATTAACTAATACAGGATTAGTCTGGTCGAGTACTTTTAATACCCACTGGCCATCTTCATAATCAAATCGAAGTTGTTCAGCAGCAATAAAGTGATCAGACAAGATAACATCATTATGAAAGCCACGCCCCAATGTTACCGTATTACCGACACTTTTGATAAACTCGTTAAGACGGCCATGCCTTTTGTTCTGTTGGATGATTAATTCTTCCATTTAATCCTGCCCAGAAAGCTTTTAATAAACTCAATACTGTTTTCCTTGCTTACACCCGACATCGCAGCTTTAGCTAATAAGGTTTTATCGTTTTCATCCACGGAAGTAAGCAATAATAATACGTCATACAAACCTTTATATTTTTTATAGGCTCTGATGCAGGAGGATATTTTCCATGAATGACCGGTTAAACTGACAAATTTTTCCTCACAACTATAGTTGGTAACATTTTCATTTTTACGTACATTATTAAAACTTCCATGGGTGAATCGGTTTTCGACCTGAGTATAAAACTGAAAACGATTTAATTTCCTGCTTGTTATCCATTCGTAATCATAGGAAAACATTCCGGTCTGCATATCCTGACTAATGTATAACCTGTCCTGAGAACGGCAGTGTTTATGGACACCTTCATAAAGGATATCTTCGTCATCAACCGTATGCCCCCAACATTTAAATGATTTATCCAGCTTTCCGGAAATTTCTACAAAGCCAAGCGATTCACTGGTCCATTTCTTTTTAAGTAGTTTTTTATAAAAATGATCTTGATCCCGATATAAATCAGCCTGGATAACCTGATTAAAATCTTTTACCTTGCCATTTTTTTTTGCCCGCCTGAATAACGCATCAAGCCTGGCGGCTGGGACCAAAAAGCTTATTTGCTCACTGCCCTTGGAAACATTAATGCCAATTAATTTACCCGTCTTATCAAAAGCTGGCCCACCACTCATACCAGCGTTAAGACTGCCGGAAAATAGTATTTTCTTGAAACGGGATTCCTTTAATAGGCCGCTAAAATTCCCTTCTATTATCAACATGGATAAATCATGCGGATTACCCATGGAAAAAATACGTTCGCCTTTAGATAAATTTTTTAAATTAAATGTGAAATACTTGTCCTGTAATGGCTCAATTTTTAGAATCGCAAGATCATGCACTACATCAATATCATGTAACTCCGCATTTCCAGTCGTGCCATCATGATACACATACTCCAGACTAAATTTATCCGGTTTGTGAACATAGGACGATACCACATGGAAATTTGTCGCCAGATAACCATCCTTACTTATCTGGAAGCCCGAGCCTATTGTACTTTTATTGCCCGATGCCTTATCGATAATCCGAATTTGATAGACCTGTTGCTTTAATGTTTTAAATAACTGGCTGGCTGTTTCTGCCGCAAATGTTTGCAATGGCACAACAAGCAAAAGAACAAGCATCGGCCACTGCACTAATCTATATATACCCATGTGTCTGCTAAAGTTAATATTCACACATACTATTGTATAAGATTTAAAGGAATAATCATTGCTTAATTTATATTATTATTCATGACAGACGACTTTGCTTAATCTATTTACAGGAAATAGTGGCAAGATATGTTTACAGGCTCACCTTCCAGTGCTATCAACAAATTATGATTCTGACCTTACTGCCGTTCCAGTACCATATCAAAAGTAATAGTATTTACTCGCTGGTGCCCAACCCATTGGGTTTCCAAAACACTAAATCCATCAGCATTAATGATAAAATGTATATGCGGTGGAGTCAGATTAGGCCATTCTGTCTTAAACTCGAAAACGCCTTGTTCATCGGTATAAAGATAAGCCCGAAGGTGATCACGATAAATACCGTTCTCACCTGCCTGCCAGTGAGCCACTTTTGCATTTTTCACCGGTCTGCACTCAGGCATCGCTAATATACGACCACGGACAACGACTGAATTTCCTATATCTTTTTTCTGAATCGTAACTGGCTCGTAATGCGTACCGGTTGTACGATGTGCGGTGGGGATACACTCATTAGCATTAGCTAAACCTGTAGATAAATAAATTATTGAGCTGATTAGAAAACTATTCTTAATCATTTAGACACCTCCTCCCTGTTGATAAACGGTCGTTCTTTATAAGCGCATTTGCACCTTTATCTGGATGCCAGATAAAAATTAAAGTTCAATTTATAAGCATGAAAATTTTGTGCGACTCTCCATAAGCTGTCTATACATAATTTGATGAATTCCATTCATTAATATAATTTACACAATAATCAATAAACAACCGTCCCATTCTTGATAGATTCTTATTACTAGGATATACAATCGACAGTTTTGTAGAGGGTAATTGCCACTCGGGCAGTACTTCGATAATACGACCCGTTTTTAATTGCTGATCACAGACGATGGAAGGTATCTCTGCTATGCCCTGTCCTTTTTCTATAACATAAAGAATACCGGCATAATCATTGATGCTAAACATCTCGTTCACCTTAATCTTATGCGTTTTGGTTTTATTCTTTAATTCGAGTAGAAACGGTGAATTCCACCCGCCAAACGTTATTAAATTATGATTATTTAAATCTTCCGGTGTTTTCAACTCATCCGCCTGCTGCAGATATTTTTCTGACGATACCAGTAAGTGCCTAAAATTAAGTAGCTCGCGAGCGATTAAATTACTGTCCGCCAGCTCACCTACCCTCAGTGCAATATCAACGCCGTCTTCAATAAAGTCGAGGTTTCGTTCAGTGATATACACCTTAATTCTTACTTTTTTATAACTCGACTGGAAAGCGGTAATCATTGGTGCTATCAGTACTTCCGCTAAATTTGGCGGGGCTGAAAAACGGATAGTACCCGATATCTCTGTTTGCTTATCATTAATCATAAGGTTGCCAGCTTCAAATTCTTCCAGCCCCCTCCGACAATACGCAAAATACTCCTGTCCTATTGCAGTCAGTCGTAACTTACGCGTTGTCCGTTCTATTAAACGTATACCAAGTGATTTCTCCAGTTCACTGACTTTCCTACTAACGGTTGAAATTGGAACACCAATGCGTTTGGCTGTTTCAGAAAAACTTTTATTTTCAATAACATGTACAAATAGAGCCATTGCATTCAAATCTAGAGCCATATTATTATTCCATATATAGAAATGTATTTTACTATTATAGATGCTAATCCCAAATATGAAAATAATGTACTCTTATTTTCAGCTGCAAATCGGATAAAAATGGAGAGTGTTATGAGACAAGTTCGCCCAAGATTCAATTTGATTTCCGTCATAGCCATTACTATCGGAATTTTAGCCATTAATGATTTCGTTAAAGCCGGTACAAATGAACGCTGCGAAAATGACATTAAAACGGTTATCAAATCTTACGAGAAAGCACTAAATAATAGTAATGTCGATGATGTAATTAAGCTCTACGCCAAAGATGGTATCTTTATGCCATCAACCAAGCCTACGTCTGTAGGCCACAAACATGTAAGTGCCGCATATAAGCGTGTATTTACTGCACTCGATCTTAATGTGCAGTTTCATTTTGATGAAATTATAAGACGAGGCAATCTTGCTTTTGTCCGAACCACTTCTGACGGAAAAATAACACTTCTCAACAAAGAAACAATTATTAACAACCATAGTCGAGAGCTGTTTGTTATGAAGCGTATCAATAATGACTGGAAGATTTATCGATATATGTTTAACGAATCAACTTAAATCAGAGTCTGGTTTTATATGCAGTATTTAAACAGTAAAACTCATTGGGGAATAATTTCTATTCTTCTCCATTGGTTTTCTGCAATCACTATTATTGGATTGTTTGTGCTTGGACTTTGGATGGTTGAACTCAGCTATTATGACCATTGGTATAAAACTGCACCTGCATTACATAAAAGTTTTGGAATTGTTCTATTAATAGTAACATTTTTTCGGATCATATGGCGTTCATTAAATATCGTGCCGGAATCATTGCCCGCTAAAAATAGTACAGAAGGAAAAATAGCCTCACTGGTACAACGACTACTTTATGTATTGCTTATCAGTATAATGGTAAGTGGTTATTTAATTTCAACTGCCGATGGACGAGCTATCATTGTGTTCAACTGGTTTGAAGTTCCTGCGACGCTGCAAAATCTGGAACAACAGGAAGATTTGGCTGGCATAATACATTACTGGTTAGCTCTTTCTTTAATTAGTTTAGTTATTTTACATACCCTGGCTTCTTTAAAACATCACTTCATTTATAAAGATAATACTTTAAAACGTATATTAGGACTTAATTTTAAATCAACTCAACAGGAATAATTATGAAAAATAAAATATTATTTTCAACATTACTTGCTCTGTCATTTGCAACAAGCCCAATAAAAGCCGAAGAGTATAAAATAGATACGAGTGGTGCCCACGCTGCCATACAGTTTAAAATCAAACATCTTGGCTTTAGCTGGTTACTAGGTCGTTTTAACAGGTTTGATGGTCACTTTAACTACGACAAAAACAATCCTGAGAACTCAAATATTGAAGTCAATATTGATACTGCCAGTATCGACAGCAATCATGCCGAACGAGATAAACATTTACGCAGCAAAGATTTTCTACATGTCAAGAAATATCCTACAGCTAAATTTGTGAGCACTTCTTTTCGAGAAAAGAGCAATGGCAAAGCAGAGTTACAAGGGAAATTATCTTTACGCGGGGTTACTAAAAGCATCACTATTGATCTGGAACATATTGGACATGGTGCAGATCCCTGGGGTGGTTACCGTCGCGGTTTCTCAGGCAGTACCGTATTAACTTTAAAAGACTTTAACATACCAATGGATCTTGGCCCTGCTTCGCGACAAGTAGAAATGTTTCTCTCCATTGAAGGCATACGTACAAACTAATTTTTATTAATTATTGTTAGACAAGTATTGAGCCAGAGCATTATTGCGTAGTTATTTTAAAGTAATGTTCTGGCTATTTTTTAACACACACACTTTAAATTTTATAAAATACTTTTAACAGTACCTTCCAGAAGCGCTTTATCATTCTGTAGCACCGCCGAAAAATAATCCATAAATGCTTTTACTCTGGCGGTACGTTTTAAATCCTGATGCGTTAACATCCATAGTTCGCTGGCCAGTTCTGTCTGTAAAGGCAAAAGACGCTGCAGTTTTTTGTCTGTATCAGCCAGAAAACAGGGTAACGCGGCTACACCCAGGCCATTCTTCACTGCGTCATACATTCCTAACAACGTATTACAACGTAAAATCACTGATGCGGCTGGATAATACTGCTGCAACCATTTGGTTACAGGCAAACGTGCGAGCACTTCATCGGGCATAACCCAGGATATTGTTTCGAGATTAGCCGACTGAAAGTTTTGTGCTATTTCGGTCATCGCATAAATAGTTGCGCCTATCGTACAAATTTTCCGCCCGACTAAATTCTCTGGCGGGGATTCTGTAACACGTATGGCAATGTCCGCTTCTCGTTTGGTCAGGTTTAAATAACTATTGGATACTTCAAGTTCGATTTGTATCTGAGGATATAGCTTTGTAAAACCCGCCAGGTGCTTCATCAAGATATGGCTTAACAAGGCATCCGGAACGGCCAGTCGAATAATGCCATTTAATTGATAGTCTCGACCAATTAATTTTCGCGAAAGGCGATGAACTTCGTTTTCGATTCGCTCACCCGCCTCTAAAATTGCTTCTGCCGCGTCTGTCATCACATAACCCGTCGCCAGACGCTCGAATAAACGAGTACCTACTTTTTCTTCGATTACCCCTATTCGCCGAAAAACAGTCGAGTGGTTCACCCCGAGCACTCTTGCCGCACCTGACAGCGTCCCCTCCCGACATACAGCTAATATCAGATATAGGTCGTTCCATTCAATAAGCTGTGCATTCATGCAATACTTGTTTTCATAATTTGCTAATTTATTTGCTGTAATGCACAGGATACTCTTAAGCTCAATTAAATAAAAGAGGAAATAGTAATGAGCTACTTAAATTACACCAAAGACTATGAAAACTTTATGCAATTATTACTTAGAGATCATAAGCGTTACTTACCGATTGTGAGCTTTGTAGACAATGTGACCCAGCAACACTCTGAACTCACATGGCAAGAACGAGAATACATTGCCACCGATATATCCCGCATTAATGGCTCCGGTTTTTGTGCCGGGATTCATAACAGCGTTGCCAATGCCCTAAGAAGGGCATCACAAAACATTAATAATAAGCGACTCGAGCCCATCGTTGAATTAGCTCGAAAATTTAATGATAAAACACATACCGTGCAAGAAACCGATTTACAAGCTGCCAGGGATAGTGGCTGGAGTGATCAAACCATTGAGGATGTGGCAGGACTGGTTGCAATCATTAACTTTTATAATAGTCTGGCAAAAAGTTTAGGCTTTAAAGCACTGCCAAGTAAAATATTTGATGAAATGGGGGCGGGAACAATACAAATGCACGGTTATGAACCCATGTTTCATCATTACATTAATGAAAACAGTCAAG
>Ga0316207_10003043_pt1 | contig 16118 bp, 20 predicted proteins | sample 6weekpyrite_MG_FD_204943 | JGI IMG/M metagenome (GOLD analysis project Ga0316207, IMG submission 204943) | Microbial mat bacterial communities from mineral coupon in-situ incubated in ocean water Damariscotta River, Maine, United States -... | ecosystem: Environmental > Aquatic > Marine >... | reverse complement strand
GCCAACATTTTTAACTGCATTAATGGCACCTATTCTTTTGTTTGCTTATGTTCGCTTAGCTATGACTGAAGAGAAACGCGCAATGAACGAATTTGGTGAGCTATACAGTGAATATATAAAAAACACACCAAATGGTTTTATTCCACCAATTGCTCAATGGCATGATTTTTTAACGGTCAAAGTTCCTGTCGAGGTAAAGCAATAACTACTCAAATTTAAAGGAGAATAGCTATGGAAGGACTGGTTTCGTTATTGATATTTGCTGGGTTATTTTATCTTATGATGCGTTTTGGCTGCGGTGCCCACATGATACATGGGCATAGCTCAAAAAAAACAGAGGCAAGTCATATAGATCCTGTTTGCCAGATGAAAGTAGATCAGGAAAAAGGATATGGAATGATGCATAAGGGAATATTGCACCGATTTTGTTCTCGACAGTGCATGGATGAATTTGAAAAAGAGCCCGAAAAATACTTATCACAAAACCAGAAGGAGAATAGTCATGAATAATCGTTTATCACTTTCTGCAGTAGGTCATGCCACTAGTTTGTTTATATTAATTACATTTATGCTGTGTGTGGGTTTCGACTGGCTTTTCCCAAGTCACGCAATGTACGAGGTATGGCAAAAATTATTACCCGGATTCAAATGGCTTAGTTGGGAAAGTTTCTTTATTGGTTCTCTAGAAAGCTACAGCTATGGCTGGTATTTCGCAGTAATATGGGTGCCTATCTATAACGTGATAATTGCCAGAAAGGAGACCGCTGATGATTAGTGAGTTTTCATACCATATATGGCTGGAGAAAATACGTCAATGACATTTATGCTCCATGGTCTGAGTGGCCATGAAACGATGCCGATGAATAGACTGTTTGCTAAAAGGCCAGTAAATGAGCTAGAGCAGATCGATGCGTATCATAAAATTGATCCGAAACAGCCTGACGATCTAGCTGATGCAAGTAAAGATAAACACTTGCATCGCGGTATTGCGAACAGTGCTTACAAAGAAATTGACGGTACGCACGATGATAAGTCAACGGTACTGGCTAGTGAAATCATGTCTTCACCAGTAGTTATATTGTCTCAAACAAACAATATTGATGAAGTGCTAGAAATATTTCACGATAACAGTTTTCGCCATTTACCGGTTGTATCTCCGAATAAGTCGCTATTAGGCATCGTTTCAGATCGTGATGTGTTCCGCTATATGAGCGGAATAACAGATGGCTATAACGATCAAAAAATAAAGCATAAAGAAAGTGACAACGTTGCTGAGCTTATGAGTTCAAGCGTTTTATCGGCAAGCAGTGATACTGACGTGAGATATATAGCGAGGCTTTTTGTAGAAAAACGTATTGGAGCCATGCCTATTCTGAATAATGGTCATTTAGCCGGCATTATTACACGCAGCGACATCCTAGGAGCTGTAATGAGACACTTTAATTTAGAACTTTGGGCGTAATAACGATATTCATACAATTGTATTGAGACGATATGGTAAATATTATTTGGAGAAATCATGAAGACAGTCATAAAAACGATTATTGCTAGTGCTTTAGCAGCTATTGTAGCCGCGGTATTCGTTATCTTTTCTGGTGTTTTTAATGTATCAGCACTATGGGAAGACCCTTCGTTATTAAGAGAGATACTCGTCACGACGCGTGAAGCGTCAATTGAAAAACATGCCGAGGGAATCGTTACCCCGAAGTTGGGAGAAGCAGGGCAGATCATAAATGGGTTTCGAAGCTATCGAGAAATGTGTGCGGTTTGCCACACTCCACCAGGCCAATCAGATTCACCAATTGCTCAGGGGTTAAACCCATCACCTCCTGATCTCTCTATCGCCAATGATCACGCGATGAATAATTCTGAAATATTCTGGGTCATTAAAAACGGAATCAGAATGACCGGCATGCCCGCCTGGGGACTTTCCCATGATGATGCTGAAATTTGGGATATCGTTGCTTTTGTAAAAGCCCTACCGGGCATCGATGCTGAAGCATATCGTGAACTTGATAAGAATAATCAGGCAGGCCATGGGCATTCTAGTTCTACAAAAATAAATTCAGATAATACCCATATGCAGAAGAATGAACATGGGAACCATGCTCATTAATAGTATTGAAAGAGCATAAACACTAGTTTTAAACAGGTAAAAATGTATGCCGAATGAAAATAATGGCAAAACTGATCCTGTATGCAAAATGACTGTGGATATCGATTCACTTCATGTTGAATATCTTGGTTCCCATTTCTACTTCTGCTCGGAGCAATGCAAAGAACGATTCAACAAAAATCCACACCTTTATGTTGGTAAGACTGGGACTCCATCACCAAAACAACAAGGTATGCATATCATTAAACGCCGTTCCATACGGTTAGACACTCCTGTTACTACGGATATCCGGCAGCAGCTTATAGAAGTTCTCATGGGTATGATGGGAATAAAACAGGTCAATATCGAAGGCGATCTTATTCAGATCCACTATGATCTTCTTGAAGCGACAGCAGAACAAATTGAAAAGGCAATTGAACGTTCAGGTGCGCAACTTGAAAAAGTTTGGAAAGAAAGATTAAAGCGTGCTTTTGTTCATTATATAGAGGAAACAGAGTTAGAAAATCTTGAACACCAGAATGAGAGCCATGGTTGCCATCACTGATTATTCTAATGAGGCTGTCAGAAAATGAGTGACCAGTATATATGGCTCTTGTGGGCAAGTATTTTTCTAATTCCATGGGTGATTATTTATATTGTTTTTCCACCTCACAGACGAGCAATGTTATGGGCCAGCCTTTTTACGATGCCATTTGGTCTTACCGAGCCTCTTTTTGTACCGGAATACTGGAGTCCCCCAAGCCTATTTAATCTTGCATTAACGACTGGCTTTGATATCGAAAGTCTCATTTTTTGTTTTGGAATAGGGGGTATAGCTGCAGTTATGTATAACCTTGTTACTGGAAGTACAACTATGCTAGTAACGGCCCACGATCGTAAGCTCTCTTTGCATAGGCATCATTATAAAGCCTTATCAGTTCCTTTTATAATATTCCTTTTGTTATATTTTTTCTCATGGAACCCGATCTACCCCGCAATTATCGCTATGACGGCAGGTGCTATTGCCAATATATTATGTCGTCCTGACCTAAAAAGAAAAACATGGGTTGGAGGTGTCTTATTTCTAATTTATTACAGTATTTTTTTGGTTGGTCTTGAGTTAAGTGCACCAGGTTACATTGATCGCGTTTGGAATCTTGAAGCTTTATCTGGGTTAACTGTTATATTTATGCCGATTGAAGAACTGCTATTCGCACTTACATTTGGAACATACTGGTCGGGTGTCTATGAGCACTTTACCTGGAAAGAATAGGCATTCATTATTTTGACCAAAAGTTTATAAGCAATATGGCTACAATACATAGATAATTAAATGGATACTGCAATAAATATAGTTATCATCCTCATGCTCGGGATGTTAGTGAGTTGGTTAGCAAAACGCCTTAACCAGCCTGCAGCCGTGTGGTTGGTTTTATTAGGGGTTGTAATAGGGCCACCGATGCTTGGCTGGATAGAAACAAACGATACGAATTACTTTATTGGTGAACTCGGTGTTGTATTGTTACTTGGTATGGCTGGATTGCATATAGGCCTTGGCCAACTAAAGGATGCAGGCATGCCCGGTATATGGGTTGCTTTATCAGGAATACTATTTTGTTTTGCAGGCGGCTTTGCTTTTACGTCATGGTGGGGCTCACCCTTTGAGGAATCTTTGTATGTCGGGACTATTCTAACAGCGACAAGCATAGGCGTTAGTGTCCAAGTTCTTCAACAATACGGGCTAATTGATCACAATATTGGAAGGGTGGTTATTGCTGCTGCTGTTATTGATGATGTGATCGCTTTGTATCTTCTTGCTGTAGCACATGGCGTATTAACTGATGGGTTATCGGTAGGTGGTTTTGTTAGTTCAATTGTTATAGCTGGAGTGGTTTTGGTAGCAGTTTTCGTATTATGCAGAACTCTTACAAGAGCCCTTGTAATTAAACCGGTATTGCTCAAGCCGGGTGTTACGTTATTTTATGCAGTTGTATTAATGATCGTTACCGGACTTTTAACCCAAAAGCTTGGATATTCTGCAGTTGTCGGTAGCTTCTTCGCTGGATTAGGAATTGGTGAGGTTTTACCCGCCAACATAAGACAAAGGTTGCTAGATCAGTTCTCGAAATTTATATTTATTCTCGTTCCATTTTTCTTTGTGCTTATTGGGGCTCGTGCACAATGGGACGTCCTCCATGATCCAGACATGCCTACGTTATTCATTGGTCTAACGATTGTTGCCATCATCGGTAAAGTTATTGGTGGCGCACTGGGTGCCTACTCTAACCGAAGAGTCGCTCAACGCTTATTGATTGGTGCAAGCATGGTGCCACGTGGGGAAATTGCGCTGGTTGCTGCCGGTTTAGGGTTTACGCAAGGACACATCACGCATCATGTTTTAATCGCTTTAATACTCGTTGTCATTACAATCGCGGTTACCGGGCCATTGATAGTCGCTGTACTGGCTCGGTACTCAGAAGACTTGAGGAATTAATTATAAATAAAATTTAATTAGGTTGCCAAAGAGCTATGGCTAAGAAATGTGATTGATTCAGAATCTCCCGTACATCCTATTTCAGAAGCTAATAATCGGTTCTGATCGTTCATAGACTTCTGTAATTCTATTGCCATCCCAAACATAAACAAGGTGAGCTCCTTGTGTCGGTAACGTGACAGCAGGAGGGCGGAGGGCGGCAATACATTCACCATTTTCATGACGCACGCTACGATAGATTATTCCCCATGCATCACTATCCTTAGCCATGGCACCAAAGGCATGGGCTACCGGGTGATCCTCAGGGCGGTCTTGATCATCATGCAATACGTCATAATCTGACTCCCGAACATCAAGCAGCGGTTTTGCTATTTCGTTGACCCACACCCGCATGGAAAAGTTATCAGGGGGAAGTTTTGCATCTTGACAGATAATTTCACGATGATGGACGGTTTCCCATATTGCTGTCTCAAGCTTACGAGATGCATAGTAGACACCATAAGTGCCTGACGAAAATCGCGATGCGTGCCCGATATACGTGAAAGATGCCATAACAATACTGGCGCCAGCACCAGATACCCGGTCTTCCTCACGGACAAGGTTGAGATCGCCCGTTTCCTGAAGTAATCGAGGGTTTGTATCGGCTTCAAGCGCCCATAGTGCCCCCATCATTGCAGGCGGCACATGCCGTTCAAAGAAATCTATTGGTGGGTAGCAAGTAGCAATTATTCTATGCAGCTTTCCTCTGACTCGTTTGGTTTCAGGGAGAGCGGGTAAATTCATCGTTATCCGCGTGCCCAGTCTAGATACCTACGTACATCAGACAACGCAACAAATCGACCACTTTTCATGTATTCCAATGGTGACACCCCATTGAACGTAGGATCAGAATTCGCGTTTCGGAGCCACAATGACGCCGTCTTATCGGAAAATAAGATATGGATAGCCTTATAAATGCCCAGTATATAACTCAGTCTATCCAGAGTATCTTTTGATAACTGGCCTCTGAGGTTGCGCTTCCAGTCAAAAAAGGTCGTCCGACCTGGGGTACCTAACAGAACACGCATTTCCTCATTCGAAAGTCCCCATTCCTGCGCAATGGAGAAGAATGCGGTTAAACCGGCATGACCTTTCTCTGCATCAGTATACTGGTGATTCTGGTTATCATTTTGGCGATGATCGGCAACTAACATGATGACCTCCTGAGTAATCAATATATTCATTATGCTAGTACGATATTGCATTTATTGCAACAAATAGTACGAATGCGAACTTACATTTAGTGGTTCATTAAGACAAAATATCGCACCATTATTTGAACATCCTGTCTCTAGTTGAGGTTTAAGTCATAATATATCGTCAAATATCAATGAGTTAAATAATATTTCATTTTTAGCTTGACCTGGAGTTGACTCTAGGTTGTAACATGTTTGCTCAATACAATGAAATTAAGCGGTGCAAAGTAGTGACGCTAGAATTTGTATGCGCTGAGAGGATATATGATGAATCACAGACAAATAACCATGGTTGCCCTGATTCTTTACCCGCTATCATTGATAGCTGCAGGAGAGCAGGTAGTTGATATTAATATTGAAGGAATGAGTTGTAAATTCTGCGCTCACAAAATTCAAAAAGAGCTGACTTTATTGCCAGGTGTAGAAACAGTGTCTGTCAGTATCGACGATAAGAAGGTTCATATTGTGATGTCACCAGGTAAAAAGGCCAATGTAGAACAGCTAAAAAAGAAGATTACCGCTTCCGGTTTTACACCCGTGGAAACAACTACTGAGACACGCGATTAATTATCGTCTGTCAGGAGATATGTTATGAGCATCAATGTTGAAGTCTTTTCATCCCCAGGTTGCGGTAAGTGTGGCCATGCCAAAGAAGCGCTGTGCAAATTAGCTAATGAACTAGGTAGCAAAGAAATCCAGTGGCGTGAAGTGAATATTCTCGATGAGATGGACTATGCCGTTGAATTGGGAGTGATGTCTACTCCGTCAATCGCTATTGATGGTGAGCTGATTTTTACAAGCCTACCTTCACTAAAAAATCTTCGAATAGAGCTTGAGAACAGACTTGATCTAAACAGCCAGGGGGTACAAGCATGATTACGATGTTACTCCTTGCCGCTACACTCTTGGGTCTACTAGCCTTTTTCGAACCGTGTACGATTGCAACGCACACTTTGTTTTCTGTGCGTGCACATCAATCAACTAACAAGCAATCATGTTGCCAAAGTTTGTTGGCAGTCTGGCTTAGTCGAACAATCTTGGTGGTGGGTATATTTACATTTTCGGTATTGTTAACTGATGCGCCAGAGTGGGGGCCTTATACGCCCAGTATTATTCTGTCTGTTATGGCAGTGTTATATGTAGTGTCACGCTTTATGTATATACCGGTACCTCACCTGGAGTTCTTTAAATTACTTCCTGGCGGTAAGAAACTACCTTTTTCTTTGCAACTCGGACTGACATTACCTGCCTGCACCTTGCCTTTGGTCGTTGTGACTGCGGGTATGGCCATCACCGCAGATTCAGTGAGCATGGCAATGTTAGCCGGTGTTCTTTTTGCTACATTTTTTACCATGCCAATGGTTATTGCATCGTACAAAGGCGTCCATGAAGATGCTCGACAATTTCTTAATCGAACAGCAAAAGGTAGCCCCTATTTGACAGCCGTGTTGTTGTTCGGAACTGCTTTATATTTACTGGTTCCATCATTAGAGATCAATGCTCAGATGTTTAAGGATACGCTGCAAACTGCTAGCTGGGCAGGGGTGGGTTTAGCATTTCTTGCTGGATTTGTTTTCAGCTTCAACCCAGTTTCATTTGCCTCTGTACCGGTGATGTTAGCCTATGTGACTAAGGCACACGAAGAACGTCGTGCGATTTTGATGGGCGCGGCATTTGTCGCAGGACTTATAGCAACACATGTGGCTCTAGGCGTGGCTGCAGCACTTGGCGGTGAGTGGGTACAAGGCATTTTGGGAAGGCAGTGGGGGTTATTACTTGGCCCAGTACTCATTTTGATGGGACTGATGTGGGCTGGTGTTCTGAACATACGGACAAGCTGGTTTGGTGTAAGAGGGCGTAAGGTCACAGGGCTATGGGGCGCATTTTTATTAGGCATCCCTTTCTCCGTTGCTGTTTGCCCATTTTGTACGCCAGCATTGTTAGTTGCACTGACTGCAAGTGCAGCAATCGGTTCTGTTAGCTTTGGTTTTGCTCTTTTGTTTGCCTTCGCGCTAGGGCGTAGTATACCCGTTATATTGGGTGCGTGGAGTATGGGTTGGCTTGAATCTTTGCAAGTATTATCTCGCCATCAAAAGGGTCTAGAGGTGATTGCAGGGGCTGTGCTTATTTTAACTGGGCTTTATATGCTTAATGAATATTTTTTCATTATTAAATACTAAGTAATTATCATTATGAATACATACCGGATTGGAGATATTACAAAGTTGCTTGGACTGAGTACTGATACCTTACGCTATTATGAAAAAATAAAGTTGTTGCCAAAGGTGTCACGTACACAGTCAGGAATTCGTCAGTATGATGACAAAGATATTTCTCGACTTAAATTTATCCAACGTGCACAAAAAATGAATTTCTCCCTTGCGGAAATAGGTGACCTTCTGAAAATGCGAGAAGATCCACAGCATGCACGAGACGATGTTCGTGAATTAACACATCGCAAGCTTAAAGAAATTGAAATGCATTTGAAAGATCTCGATACGATGCGCAAAGAATTGTCACTTCTTATCAATCTCTGTCGCGGTACGGAAGCAGGATGTCCCATTATCGAAGATCTGGATAGTCAGGATAAAATAAAATAACCTGGAATGCAGGCAAGGGTATTGATTAAGCGAAGAATCATTCAAATCACACAAATCTAATCATAGTTCCATCTGGATACGTTTTAACTCGATTCCTGGTATCTGGATTAATTTCTATTAATTCTTTTTCTTCAAGCCATTTTAACGCGTTATTCTTTACCTGGGTACTATGAAAATCAGTTTCATCCGACATCACGTAATCGAGGATATCTTGTATAGATACCCAGCCTCGTTCTTGGAACCGCATTTGCAATGCATTAATTAAAGGTGAGTAATCTGAAAACCCTAATCCAAGCGTCATCTGCTCACTGTGTGTGCCTCGAAATGAAAAATCACCGAATGGATCAACTTTCCATATTGCCTGTTTCATTTTATCGCATCCGGTTAAAGACTTAGTACCAAAAAATATGGCATAAACAAGACGGTTACCTTCATATAGCTCAAAATGAACAACATATTTTGCGCCAGATTTTTTTAATTGCGATTTATATAAATTAAATAGGTATTTCTTCCTTTCTATGAGGAATTCATTTATTCGATCACACCAAAAACAGATAATAGGCAGATTTATGTCTCGTGAGCATGCATTCCATGGGATCACAAATGCTGACGATATCAGTGTGTTTCTTGAGTCATTTGATGGTGTCCACAAAGGGACAGATTATCCCCAATTTAGCGGCTGGTGTTACACGAGATATTATTTCACTAATGCATATGAAGAAGGGTGGCGCTTTTCTGAATTATCTCAGCTAATTTGGGAAGCTTTTTCCTTAGTGCGAAAAAAGTATCGTTTAACATCCGATTTTGAAATACCAATGGAATATCTGTGTACAACATTGGAATTTTTGTTTATCAATTATTCTGATCTGTACTCGATTCCACCCGTTATTAATAAGGAAGCTATTGAACAGGCTATATATAACAGTGGTTACATTGAGTCAGAATTGTCCTTTATCATTACAGAGGACAATCATGCCAATTTTGCTTAGTAAGTTGAATGTTTTGATCTTTACCTAAATATTTTGATCTTTACCTAAGTAGTGGGGCTTTTTAAGTACATAAGTTAAAAAGCATTCTTATATTTACCTCACTCGGTCACTAAGCGTATTACTGAATATTTATACGAAGAAGCATCCTTATCTCCAAGCAAAAACTTAATATTATTCTTAGATGATGCGCACAGACTTTCGAGACATCAATATGAGTGGTTAATTGATATTTATAATGAACTTGATCGATTATCGATAAAGCCATTCTTTTTGTTTTTTGGACAGCCTGAACTCTCACATATGAGGAATTCATTTATTCGATCACATCAAAAACAGATAATAGGCCGATTTATGTCTCGTGAGTATGCATTCCATGGGATCACAAACGCTGACGACATCAGTGTGTTTCTTGAGTCATTTGATGGTGTAAACAAGGGTACAGATTACCCCCAATTTAGTGGTTGGTGTTATACGAGATATTATTTCAGTAATGCATATGAAGAAGGGTGGCGCTTTTCTGAGTTATCTCAACTAATTTGGGATGCTTTTTCCTTATTAAGAAAGAAGTACCGTTTGACATCAGATTTTGAAATACCAATGCAATACCTGTGTACAACATTAGAATTTTTATTTATTAATTATTCTGATTTTTATTCGGTTCCACCCGTTATTAATAAAGAAACTATTGAGCAGGCTATATATAACAGTGGCTACATTGAGTCAGAATTATCCTTCATCCTTACAGAGGATAATCATGCAAACTTTGCTTAGATAGGCTCAAAAGCCAATTTTCTAAATCTTTGTCAATTCAGTCAGGATAACTGCTCGATTATTAAAGATTTGGATATCGAGCCTATGAATAGATTATTAATGCAACTGATAATATTGTTATGGGAAGTTATATTATTTTCGCGCCTTAATTTCACGTGATTTATAAAAATCATTTCCGGCCAGATCAAGTTCGCCGCAAAAGAAATACACCATTCCACGATTAATATATGCCTCGATACATTGTGCATCTAATTCAATCGCTTTTGAAAATTCAACAATCGCTTCCTGGTACTGCTCATTCCCACTGTACAAAAACTCATTACCTCGTTGTATGTAAAACGAGGGGGTGCCTTTCTTAGGGGAGAAAAACCATTCAAGTAAATTCATTTTATCTCCTGTGTATATTTCTTTAAAAAGTTTCAGTTAATTTACACTTTTCTTCATTGGCATCATTAATTATATGCAAACCGCCTCGAATAACAATAACTGAGATCATAAAGCCGATAAGTAAATCAGGAAATCTGGAATTAAATGTATACACAAGTGCACCAGCAGCTATTATTCCTACATTTGCGATAACGTCATTTTTAGAAAAGATCCAGCTTGCTCGCATATGTACTTCACCGCTTCGATGTTTAGAAATTAATCTAAGGCAAATAACATTAGCAATAAGGGCAGCGACTCCTACCGAGATCATCAGGAATGATTCTGGTTCACTACCCCATACAAGACGCCGAACAACATCCGCAAAAACAGAAATGCCTAATATTATTTGAAATATACCGCTTGCATGGGCGGCGTTGATTTTTGCCAGCAATGGTTTTCCAACGGCATATAAACCTATACCATAAACTATCGCGTCAGCTAGCATATCAAGTGAATCGGCGATTAGTGCTGTTGATTCGCTTAAGATACCGAATGTTATCTCTATTAAAAACATAAATGCATTTATGCACAAGAGTATGACTAAGACTCGTGCTTCTTGTTTGTTGGATATTTCGATTTCGCAATCACAATTAGCCATCATTTCCTCTTATAAAAATCTCTAAGTGATTGTTGCAACGCGATACATTACATCTCAACGCTATATGATAATATCAATACCCTAAATAGGCTGCTATTTAATATTTAGTTGATAGAACGGGATAAATAGTAGCAGTTAATACTTATTTTTTATTGATATAGCCACAATTTGGTGCCATGATTGCTATCAAATGCACAAAATTATACTGACATTGTTGTTATTCGCTACGTTATCTTCAAACCTTTCGTGGGCAGGAGATACCCATGCGGAGTCTTTCTTTGGTCATAATTCCGAAATGACGCAAGAAAAGTCGCCTGCTCACGATGAGCACGAAGGTGGTGGGGATGATGATCACTGCTGCCATGGTTTAGCTCATTTGTTGGGGCTTTCATCAGATAACAGTATTTCATCTGTGCCAAGCAAGTCTCAGCGTATAGCTTACATACTTCATTACCATACTCGTTCTCAATCACCACCAACACCTCCTCCTAATATCTAAATTCCAGTGTTATGACTAAACCACGTGTCGCCGATTATGCGACGTGTTGTTGTTTCTTCTCGTCAAGGGAATTAGATCTATGTATAAGCAATTTATTTTTTCGGCCGCCTTAACAGGGTGCGCATTAGTTATTCCATTTCAGTTAGCGTGGGCTGAAACATCTATTGTCCGTTCAAGTCAGGTATCTGAACATATGCAACTTGCTGATCTTGTGCGATTGGTTATTACTGAGCATCCGCGTGCGCGTTCTATTGATGCTACTCAACAAGCTTCATCAGCTCAATTTCAGGCAGCAGATCAGCCACTTTATAATCCAGAATTAGAACTGGATGTGGAGCGCACAGATACCAACACTACCAGTTTGGGTATAAGCCAAACGATTGATTGGAGCGATAAGCGTGATGCTCGGGTTAAAACTGCCAGTCATAAACGTAATGCCGCTACTGCGACAGCTGAATTGAATCGACAGCATCTGGCTATCGAGCTACTAGAAGCACTTCAGGAATACCATACTGCTGACACACTCAACAAACAGGGAAATCAGCGGCTACAACTCATGCAACAGTTTGCTGCCGTCGCAAAAGAACGAAATTTGGCGGGCGATTTAAATCAAATTGAATTGGATCTTGCTAAGCTTACGGCTCTTACTACTAAACTTGAATCAACAGAACTTGCTGTTCGGTTAAGTGATGCTGAGCAAGTATTACAGGCGCTATTTGGTAAACTGCCAGCGCCGACTTCCTGGCCAACGTTACCACGATCGCTACCCACTATTTATCAATCTGAAATTGATACAGATGAACTACTACGTGGGCATCCAACTTTTCGCACGCAACAAGCGCAAGTTATGGCTGCTCGAACAATGATCGAATTACGTCGGCGTGAGACTCGTCCGGATCCTACTATCAGTGTTCGTACTGGACGTGATGATAATGAAACCCTGACGGGCTTAACTCTGTCTGTTCCTCTATTTGTTCGTAACAGTTACAGCGCAGAAGTTGATGAAGCAAGCGCCAACTTGATACAAGCTGAGCGGGATACGCAAACCTTGTGGTTAAACTTAAACAAGCAACTTAAAACAACGTCTCAACGTTACGCTTTAACCCACGAAACCTGGATAGAGTGGCAACAGTCTGGAGAGACATCCCTTAGTAGCCGAATCGTTCTATTAGAACGGTTATGGAAATCGGGTGAATTGAGTACGACCGATTACTTAGTGCAGGTAAAACAAACCCTTGATACACAAAGCGCTGCAACAAAGTTGCGTGGTCGCGTTTGGCAAGCTTGGTCAGATTGGCTTGCCGCCAGTGGCACAGTATTCAAATGGATGAATATTGACGACATAGCCTCGCCGCTGAATTAACAGAATTTTTTGGAGTAATACAAATGAAAATGCAATTTTATATTCCCTTGTTCGGTTTACTGTTTTCAGTGGCAACCGCTGTGCATTCTGAGGACGAACATGGTCATGAGAAACACGAACAATCTTCGAGTCAAGAAAAAAATGTAAAACATGGTGACGCTGATCCCAAAGAAGAACACAAAGAAGGAATTGTTACTCTCAGTGCCGTGCAACAGCAAAGAGCAGGGATCGTAATAGAACCATTACTGAAAAAGGAGCTTTTCTCAGAAACACGCGCCCCAGGTGAAGTTAAACTAAATGGTTATCGCACTGCAAAGGTGACAACCCAGATCAGTGCACAAATAGTCAAGCGACATGTCATTCTTGGTGACCATGTCAAAGCAAGGCAGCCATTGGTTACATTATCTAGCGTTGATATGTCTGAAGCTCAAGGTGCTTTAATGGTTGCTGATCAAGAATGGCGCCGTGTAAAAAAATTAGGATTAAAAGTGACATCCAAGCGTCGTTACACTGAAGCACGTGTAGCCCGTCAACTGGCTTATTCCAAGGTCAGTGCTTATGGTATGACATCACAAGGCATTGAGTTCTTCCTTAAGTCAGGAGATGCACGCAAAGCCAATGGGGAATTTAAATTACTCGCGTCACGTGACGGAACTATCGCTCAGGAAGACTTTATTGAAGGTGCTGTGATCGAACCAGGGCACGTATTGTTTGTCATTACTGATGAAACATCGTTATGGATCGAGGCCAGACTAACACCGCAACAGTTGACTGGCATTAAACAAGGGACTGCTGCACGTGTAAAAACTATCTCTGGTTGGTTGAATGGTAGTGTTTCGCAATTATTTCACTCGCTGGATGAAAATACACGCACACTTGCTGTCCGTTTAACCGTACCGAACCCTAATGACCGACTACATGCAGGTGAGTTTGTAGATGTTTATCTGCAGAACGAACGGCGTGATGCGGCGATCGCGGTACCGGAAACAGCCGTGGTGCGTAGTTCTGATGGTGACTGGCAGGTGTTTATTGCTGAACACGATAACGAATTTCGTGCCGCGGAAGTTGAAGTCTTTAATACTAACAATGGGTACACCCGTATTGAAGGACTAGAACCAGGTACACGTATTGTCACCCAAGGTGTTTTTTTCTTGCAATCAGAACTCGCTAAGAGCGGGTTTGATATTCATAACCATTAAGGGGCGAGCGAAATGTTAAATCGTATTATTGATATCGCTATAGCCAACCGGTTATTAGTTGTGTTGTCTTTATTTGTTTGCCTTGTCGTGGGAACACTTATCCTGCCTCGTCTAAATCTGGATGCCTTCCCAGACGTTACCAATGTGCAAGTAACTATCAATACAGAAGCGCGAGGACTGGCCTCTGAAGAAGTAGAGCAACTCATTACCTATCCGGTTGAGGCTGTTATGTATAGCTTGCCTGATGTGAAAGAAGTTCGTTCTATTTCAAAAACCGGTCTATCAGTCATCACCGTTGTATTTAAAGAAGGGACGGATATCTATTTCGCTAGACAGCTTGTGTTTGAACAATTACAGGTAGCTCGGGATCAAATCCCTGAAGGAGTTGGTTCACCTGAAATGGGACCGAATACATCAGGTTTAGGTCAGGTTTACCAATACATGCTGCGTACGCAAGACACCAAAAAATTTGATGCGATGGCCTTGCGTAGTCTTAATGATTGGGTCGTTAAACTATTATTAATACCTGTTGATGGCGTTACTAATGTGCTCTCGTTTGGCGGTGAAGTTCGTCAATACCAGGTACAACTGGATTCCAAACGCTTGTTGGCTCAAAAGCTGTCATCTGCTGATGTAATCGAAGCCATCGAAAAAAATAACCGTAATGCCGGTGGCTGGTACATGGACAGGGGAGCAGAGCAGTTAGTCATCCGTGGTGTCGGGTGGGTTAGAAGTGGTGATGACGGCTTACGCGATATTGCAAACATTCCCCTCAAGGAGGCGGATGGTATTGTTGTTCGCATCACGGATGTCGCAAAGGTTAACTTTGGCGGTGAAATACGTCAGGGCGCTGTCACTATGACAACACGCAATGGAGAAGGTGAAGCGGAACAACTGGGGGAAGTCGTTGTAGGTATCGTACTTAAACGACTCGGCGCTAACACTAAATCAACTATTGATGGTATCAAAAGTCGGTTATCCGCTATTCAACAAGCGCTACCCGATGGTGTGATCATTGAGCCATTTTACGATCAATCAGAATTAGTAGAAAAGGCGGTGACGACTGTCACCAAAGCACTAATAGAAGCCTTTGTGTTGATTTTTATCATACTGGCATTGTTTCTCATGAACCTGCGTGCCACGTTGCTGGTGCTGTTGTCGATACCCATTTCTATTGGTCTTGCCCTGATGGCAATGGCCTACTGGAATGTCTCTGCCAATCTTATGTCCCTAGGTGGACTAGCTATCGCTATTGGTATGATGGTTGATGGCTCTGTCGTGATGATGGAACATATTTTTAGTCACCTGACTCGTCCTGATGACACTCACCGTGTTGCCAGAGTATCCGAGGTGGCACTCGATGATCCCGATCCCTTTTATAGTGAAAATGATCATCACGGTCTGCCATTGCGTATCCAGGAAGCAGCACGTGAAGTAGGGCAACCTGTATTTTTTGCAGTGCTTATCATCACGATTGTATTTGCGCCATTGTTTGCACTCGAAGGTGTTGAAGGAAAACTATTTCAACCGATGGCTATCGCCATTGTGCTGGCCATGCTTGCTTCTTTACTCACAGCATTAATCGTTATACCTGCCTTGGCAACGTATATTTTTCCTCGCGGAATCAAGGAAAAAGAAAGTCCCATACTTAGACCTATCGGCCAAAAGTATCGTGTACTGCTTACAAAAGCACTGCAACGTAAAAAAGTGATTATTAATAGTGCATTAGCTCTATTTATCATGGCAGTTACTCTAATTCCATGGCTGGGGACAGAGTTTGTACCAGAATTAGAAGAAGGGACACTCAACATTCGTGTAACACTAGCACCTTCTTCCAGTCTTAATACTG
>Ga0316207_10003042_pt1 | contig 16120 bp, 18 predicted proteins | sample 6weekpyrite_MG_FD_204943 | JGI IMG/M metagenome (GOLD analysis project Ga0316207, IMG submission 204943) | Microbial mat bacterial communities from mineral coupon in-situ incubated in ocean water Damariscotta River, Maine, United States -... | ecosystem: Environmental > Aquatic > Marine >... | reverse complement strand
AGTGTACAGAGAAAACTAGTTAAGCTTGGCAAGTTCCTTCTCGGCAATCTTTGCTGAAACCGGTACATAACCATCTTTTACTACGACTTCCTGGCCAACCTTAGACAAAATCATCTTCACAAATTCACGCTCTAGTGGAGCCAATGCTTTGTTAGGGTGCTTGTTAACATAAACGTACAAGTAACGTGAAAGAGGGTATTTACCATTTGCAGCATTTTCCTTGGTAGCAGGAACAAATGGCTTACCTGCTTTTTTAGTCAACGCAACCGCCTTAACGCCTGATGTCTGATAACCAATACCAGAGTAACCAATACTATTAATAGAAGCAGTTACCGACTGAACTACTGATGCTGAACCAGGCTGTTCATTTACATTTGCCTTGAAGTCACCTTTACACAGTGCCTTCTTCTTAAAGTAACCGTAGGTACCAGATACTGAGTTACGACCAAAAATCTGGATATCACGACTTGTCCATGCACCACGCATACCAAGCTTACCCCAACGAACGATATCTTCATCAGCACCACACTTGCGGTTTCTTGAGAAAACAGCATCAACCTGGGGAATAGTCATACCCTCAATTGGGTTGTCTTTATGAACGAATACAGCAAGAGCATCGATAGCAACCTTAATTGGTGTTGGCTTGTAACCAAAACGCTTTTCAAAGGCTTCGATCTCTTTGCTCTTCATCTTGCGGCTCATTGGACCAAAGTTTGAAGTACCTTCAGTTAATGCTGGTGGTGCAGTAGAAGAACCTGCCGCCTGAATCTGAATATTCACATTTGGGTAAAGACGCTTGTACTCTTCTGCCCATAACGTCATCAGGTTAGCCAGTGTATCTGAGCCAACACTAGACAAATTACCAGAAACACCACTAGCACGTTGGTAATCAGCAAGGTTAGCATCCACGCCAGACTGGGCATGGGCATGACTTGCCATGAAAGGGACACTGCATAGTGATAATAATGCAATTACAGATTTTTTCATTTCAGTACGCTCCTTAATAAAGCGAATGTTAAAATTAATTCATTTATGTAACTGGTGCCTATTCTGACCAGGGTATATGACGGTGGTATGAATCATTTATGACAGTTTCATGACACTGCATGCCTGCCTATATGACAATTCTTGTTGAAGGAAAATTACAACGAAATTCACTGCCTATACCAACAGTGCTTTTAATATCAAGTTCGCCATCATGTCTTTGCAATACATGTTTTACAATGGCAAGCCCTAACCCAGTGCCACCTGTGTGTCGTGAACGGGCCACATCTACACGGTAAAAACGCTCAGTCAAGCGTGCTATATGCTGTGCAGGGATTCCCATACCGGTGTCACGAACGAAGAAGTGTGCGCCTTCATCATCTTTAAACCAGCTAATAGTGATCGCACCATGATCAGGCGTATAACGTACCGCATTAAATATCAGGTTCGAAAATGCACTACGTATCTCAACTTCATTACCGGATATCATTAAAGACCTGTCGATATCAGAAGAAATATCATGATGCTGGTCGCCGGACAACTCCCTGGCATCATCTATGATGTTATCTAATAAAGCCGGCACATCTATGGTTTCATTAACCGCGCCCGGACTAGTCGATTCAAGACGTGATAACTGCAATAAGTCATCAACAATAGACTGTAGCCTGCTTGACTGTTCATCAATACGTGACAACATCTCCTGGTTTTCATCACCAACAGATTCTCCGTCCCGCATCATCTCAATGTAGCCATTAATCACTGTTAATGGTGTTCGCATTTCATGAGAAACATTAGCAACAAAATCACGGCGCATCTCTTTAAGCGCTTGTAAACGAGTAATATCACGTCCGACTAACAACGTCTGATCATGACCGTACGCAACCAGTCTGATAGATAGCGTCCGTGTTTTATCAACTGGCGAAAGCATTAACAGAGGGTCTTCAAAATTACCTGCAGCAATATAGCTAACCAATTGCGGTTGACGCACAAGATTCAACAACCGTTGGCCAAGGTCATATTTAGTATGGATACCCAGCATCCTGGTTGACGCGCTATTACACCATTCAATAGTGTTTTCCTGATTCAACACGACAATGGCATTTGGCATGGCCTGGGCAGCTTCCTGGAAACGCGCCAAACGTTGCACCAGTTTCTTATGGCGACGCTTGTTACGAAGCCGAAAACGGTAAAGACTGATGAAAACATCTTCCCAAATCCCGATACTTTGAGGAGCATCTCCCGTTAATCGACGTGCAAGCCAGTTGTTCAAGTGATTTAACTGACGCAAATGCCAGACCAGGTAAATACCTATACCGATTGATAGCCAGAGAAAGAAGTTGCCGAACATGAAAAAAAATAGCAGTACGACTACTAGTAACAGTAGTAGCCTCCAAAATTCTTCAGCCCAGATACGGTTCAAGATTAGGACCGGCTAGAGAAACGGTAACCAGCACCACGTACAGTCTGTACTAACCCGTTGAATGTCGGCGTTAGTGCCTTACGCAAACGACGGATATGAACATCAACCGTGCGCTCTTCTATATAAACATTGCTACCCCAAACATAATCAAGGATTTGGCTACGGCTATAAACTCGTTCAGGATGAGTTACAAAAAAATGTAGAATTCGAAACTCGGTAGGTCCCAACTCAAGTGAGTCTCCACCAGCAAATACACGATGACTATCTGGCTCGATGCGTAACCCACTAATTTCGATCGGTGCATCTGTTAACTGTGGATTCGTCCTGCGCAATATTGCCTTAATACGCGCACCCAGCTCCTTCGGGGAAAACGGTTTACAAAGATAGTCATCTGCGCCAACTTCCAGTCCTCGTACCCGGTCATCTTCTTCAGCCCGTGCCGTTACCATAATCACCGGGATATCCCTGGTCAGCTTTGCAGATTTCATTGACCTGATGAACTCAATTCCGCTCTCACCAGGCAGCATCCAGTCAACAACCATGATATCGGGCATGTCCTCGGTTATCAGCCTACGAGCGACATTAGCGTCTTCAGCTTCGAAAATGACATAACCAGCCTTACTCAGTGCCAGCCCCATCATTTCACGGATAGGCGCCTCATCCTCAACTAATAAAACCTTAGGCTTCATCATAGTCCACTTCCCTTCTTTTCAGGGGATGCCTGCATTTTCATATCAGGGATTCTATGACTTTGATATTACAGTACTATGACAAAAGAAAAATAGTTGTCATATTTCCTGGCGCGCCGGTTTTATGAGTTTCGAAACAGAATAGAGAGCTATACATATACAGCGCAGACTGAGGAAGGAAACTGTACGTTGGGCACACCGAAAATGCTGGTCCAACGTACAGCCAAAATTGAGATCGACTTACTTAAAAAGACTGCTCCGATTCCAGGATAACCTGCCCCTGGTTATAGCGTGGTACGACCAGGTCCAGACAATTCCAATCCCTCATGCTAATACTCAGGGTAGAGCCTTCAACATACTGTATCAGTACTGCTTCAGGGCCCGATTCGCCCAGTAAAACCATCTTGACCTTCATTAACTTACCCGTCCGGTTGATGTACCAGTAACCTGGTCTGGGCTGTTTCAAATCAACACTACTCACATTACCTCTCCCAATCCTGCATGATTCATTTTATGTACTATTTATTGTTTTTCTCAATTGTTAACAATTGTAACGTTTGTAAGCTGCTGAACCAACTACATTTTTCATTATCACTTAGGCGATTCGCTTGAGATCGAGTCTCACCTATGCAGTGCAGGTCATTACTACAAAAGAAATTATTGCCTTTCTATCCGTTAACTTTTGTTACAAATTTGATTAATTTTTGACCATTTGCAGAACAAAATTTCATCCGTACAATGCCCTGCTTGGCTCTATTACAGGATTGTTATAATGGAAATTAAGCAAGGCAATATCATCGATGCCTGTGAAGAAGATTTTGAACAACAGGTCATAGATGCCTCATCAAGGCTGCCAGTCATAGTCGATTTCTGGGCTGAATGGTGTCCACCCTGCCGCGCATTAACTCCCGTGCTTGAAAAGATTACTCAGCAACGCCCTACCGAGATTATTCTGGCCAAGGTAGAAGTCGATGACAACATGCACCTAGCAGGTCGTTATGGGCTTCGTGGTTTTCCAACCGTGATCGTGTTTATCGGTGGCGAAGAACAAGCTAGGTTTAGCGGTTTCAAACCCGAAGCCGAGGTACTCGACTTCCTGGCAGACTGTAACGCCCTTAGCTAGAGCAACATTCTCACTGCAACACCCTTTTTTTCTATATACGATTGACCATATATATGGATAAGTGTATATAGTATGTATGGATGTTAACCCGAACCATCTTTTTCGCGTGCTTGCCGACAACACCCGACTGCGTAGCCTGATGTTACTAGTTGAGCACAGCGAACTTTGCGTCTGTGAATTGACCCATGCGCTGCTGTTGTCGCAACCAAAAATTTCTCGCCATCTTGCTCAACTACGAGAATCTGGCCTGTTAGTAGATCGACGTGAAGGACTCTGGGTTTACTATCGCTTGAACCCCGAGTTACCGGAATGGATTGACACCATCCTGCAGCAAACCCTGCAGGCCACAAATAATACAGAGCCCTTCGCAGCTGACCAGCAACGTCTCAACGATATGCCAAATCGCCCCGGCGCTGCCTGCTGCGCCTGAGCCTAACTGGAGTTTAAAATGTCTGTTCGTGTTGCTATTAACGGCTTTGGCCGTATGGGAAAGCTCGGTTTCCGTGCTGGTTTTGATAATCCTGGCTATGACATCGTCCACATTAATGAAATTGCCGGTGACAGTCGCAGCATGGCGCACTTGCTCGAATTTGATTCTGTGCATGGCCGTTGGGATCGCGATATCAGTTACGAAGATGACGCGATCATTGTCGATGGTAAACATATTAGTTTTTCGTCCCAGGCTAAACCGGCTCAAATTGACTGGCAAGAGCTGGACATTGACCTGGTCATCGACTGCAGTGGGAAATTTAAAACACAACAAAGTCTGCAGGCCTACTTTGACGCTGGCATAAAAAAAGTACTCGTCTCGGCGCCTGTTCCTGATCCGGCAATCAACATTGTTTATGGTATTAACCATGACCAATACGACGCGGAGCAACACAATATTATTACCGCGGCATCATGCACAACGAATTGCCTGGCACCAGTTATCAAGGTCATGCACGAAAAGATCGGTATTCGCCATGGTTGCATGACAACCATTCATGACATCACCAATACCCAAACCATTGTCGATAAGGGACATAGCGATCTACGACGCGCTCGTGCCTGTGGAGAGTCGCTGATCCCGACATCAACCGGTTCAGCAAAAGCGATAACAAAAATTTTTCCTGAACTTGAGGGTCGTCTTAACGGCCTGGCAGTGCGGGTGCCATTATTAAATGCATCCCTAACAGATTTTGTTTTTGAAGCTGAGCGCGAAACCTCAGTCGAAGAAGTTAACAGCCTGTTTCAACAAGCCGCCAATGATCACTTACATGGAATACTCGGCTATGAAGAGCGGCCTCTGGTATCCGTCGACTACCGCGATGATCCGCGTTCATCCATTGTTGATGCGCCGTCAACCATGGTGATAGATGGAAGCCAGGTTAAGGTACTTGCCTGGTACGATAATGAATGGGGTTACGTCAATCGTATGATGGAATTGGCCGCCTTAATCGCAGACAAGTTGTAAACAAGGCCCGTCACCATGATGGAACCAGGCTTACGTAATTACCTCATCATTACCGGAGGCTACTGGGCTTTCACCCTCACTGATGGCGCGATCCGTATGTTGGTCGTGCTGTATTTTCATCTCCTAGGTTACTCACCACTTGAAGTGGCCATGTTGTTTTTGTTCTACGAATTTTTTGGCATCATCACCAACCTGGTGGGTGGCTGGCTTGGCACACGGATTGGCCTGAACCTGACCATGCATATTGGCATGGCTTTGCAGATATTTGCACTAGCCATGCTAATGGTACCGGACAGCTGGCTATCTGTTGCCTACGTGATGCTTGCGCAGGCGCTTTCCGGGATAGCAAAAGATCTTAACAAAATGTCTGCCAAGGCCAGTATCAAAACATTGCTCCCCTCTACCGACCATGCATCAACACTATTCAAATGGATTGCTGTTTTAACCGGTTCAAAGAATGCCCTAAAAGGCCTGGGATTTTTTGTTGGCGCATTATTGCTCGAGCTATTTGAGTTCCGGGGCGCACTCGCCGTGCTATCCGGTTCTCTGTTAATAGTGTTGTTGCTGTCTATATTTGCCCTGCCTACTGGCCTTGGAAAATTAAAGAACAAGACAAAGTTCACAAAGGTTTTTTCTAACAGCCAGGAAATTAACTGGCTGTCAGCGGCTCGTTTCTTTTTATTCGGCTCAAGGGATATCTGGTTCGTAGTCGCCTTGCCGCTATTCCTTTACTCGGTACTGGGATGGCGTTTCTCTGAAGTCGGTGCTTACCTCGCGCTATGGGTCATTGGTTACGGCATAGTCCAGGCGGCAGCACCGCGCCTATTACGCAAAACACACCATGGCCTTGGCCCGGACGGGAGCACTGCTCGACTCTGGGCATTCATACTGGTACCTATACCTGCTCTGATAGCAGTCGCCTTACACTATGACGTCTTCACTCAGCTAACACTGACGATTGGCCTCATCATTTTTGGAAGTGTTTTTGCGATTAACTCAGCCGTTCATTCCTACCTGGTTGTAGCCTGGTCAGATCAGGCCAAGGTTTCAATGAACGTGGGTTTTTACTACATGGCCAACGCGGCAGGACGCCTAACGGGCACTGTGCTCTCTGGCTGGATTTACCAGGATTACGGACTCGAGACCTGTCTTTACTGTGCGACCGGGATGGTGCTCGCCGCCGCATTACTCTCTATATATTTACCCACGTCAGGACAACTGGCAAACCGCTAGGGAATAAGCGCCCCCAGCCAAATAACGATACTTAGAATAACGGCGATCATCACTGCAGCTGATCCGATATCTTTTGCACGACCCGATAGCTCATGCTGCTCACCACCGAAGCGGTCGACAACTGCCTCAATGGCTGAGTTAATTAATTCAATCACCATCACCAATAGCCAGCTGGCTACCATTACAGCCTGCTCAAAAGCAGAATCACCCAGGTAAAGTGCCAGCGGTATCAGGGCCAGGAATATATAAACTTCCAGGCGAAAGGCCTGTTCATGGCGAAACGCGGCTCGAAGCCCCTGAAATGAAAAAAGGGTCGCATTGAACAATCGCGTAACGGGGTTTGTTGATGATGGTTTCATAATGGATGCTTTATAAATTATTTAATACAGTTTTTAGTTTGCGATACCAATCTATCAGATCATCCAGGGAATATACGGCATTCGCTGGACTTGGGTTGGGTGTAACAAACACGCGTGAGGCGCCAATTTGATGTTCCTGCAAACCCCATTCAATATTATTAACTACTTCACCGGTATATTTTAGGAAATTTCGATAGGCAACCTTACCGTGAAACCAGCACAGTTTGGGTTGATAGCGAAGTAACTTTTCCTTTAGCACCGGTGACCATTGCCGGTAATCCTTCGCCCTTAACTGAGCCACACCTGGCGTTGGTGGTTTAACAACGTCTGTAAAACCAATTTGGTACTTATCTAATAAGATTTGCATTGATGCCTTTTCCTGTAAAAGCTCTTCTTGCAGTAAACCCGATCCATTCAATGCCTTCCAGAAACGATTCCTTGGGTTACCATAATAACACTGCGCTTTTATTGATTGTGGCGAGGGGTTACTACCAATCGACACGATATCGAGCCCATGCTTTAAATAATCAGGTAGATTTTCCATATTTGAGTAACAGTCACATAGGCCTTGGTTCATGGCATACTCTATCTTATGAATCAACAAAGCAAACCTTTCTGGGAAACAAAAACCCTTGCACAGATGAGTCGTGATGAATGGGAATCACTCTGCGATGGTTGCGGACGTTGTTGTCTTAACAAACTCGAAGATATTGATAGTGGTGAATTACATTTCACCAATGTAGCGTGCCGGCTTCTTGATGAAGAGAGCTGTCGCTGCCAGAATTACCCCCAACGAAAACAAATCGTGCCCGAGTGCCTGGTACTTGATGCCAACTCAGTCAGTACTTCTACCGCGCTACCATCCAGTTGTGCCTATCGCCGCCTGGCAGAAGGTAAATTGTTAGCTAAATGGCATCCACTGATAAGTGGAAATGATGAAAGCGTGCATCGTGCAGGTATTTCAGTGCGTGGCAAAACCCTTTCTGAAACATTCGTCCACATCGAGCAATTCGAGGATCATATCGTTGACTGGTTTGACTAATGTATGAGCTATCGGCTACCTACAAAATACATCAACCTGTGAGAAATTTCCTACACCAGAGTCCGACTATGCTGACTGGCTTACGCCAGCTACAGATTATATGGTAAAACTCATGCCTGGTAGGAAAGGAGCTTACCTGCATCATTGTTAATAATATAAATAAATAGTTGAAAATTATGGTTAATAAACATGTTTGGATGAACTGCTTTAGTGCGGGAGTTCCAACTGAAGAAGTGTTAACTAGTGAGATTCTGCGTTTGCAATCTCGCCTGGAGCAATTTAACACTGGCCACACAAAAACTAACAAGCAATCATATTCGCGACTTTGTAATTCACTACAACGTCGAAAAAAAATGCTTGCCGCTGTTAAAGACGGACAGCCATGGGCATGGATGCAGTATCCATCGTACTGTCTGGAAAATAATCCTCAACCAGCGACATCTTCATAAAGAAACCTTGGCTGGTGCAAACCCAACACGAGTTCGTAAAACACCTTCAAACTGCGCATTGATCACTACTTGACCTTTTTCATGAGATACCGCCATGCCTGGTTGGCTCGCTGGCACAATTGACACCGGTTGAAGTGATGAATGACTATAGTCAATCTCCAGTTCAAGTTTCATTGGGTAATAACCATCAAGGAAACGACGCTGATAAGGTCCATTACTTAATATGTAATGGCCTTGATCATTTCTTTGCAGTGCCTTTATCTGCATCGATACGCATAATTCTGCACCACGAGTTAAATCAGTCATCTGGATACTTTTACCTTCTACCTCGGCTGTCGCAATCCCTTTTTGCCTGGTCACATGAAGACCACGGATTATGTACTCGGGAAAAACCAGTTGCGCCAATGGCACTGCATCCAACCCACTATGACATTGCGCCATTTCAACCCATCCATCAGTTGCGCTACTAGATAAAATTTTTATCTTATTTTTAGCCCTGGCTTTGTGTGAAACCACCTCTTGTAGATTAGGTAAAAATGTCAATTCCCCTTCGTTAACATCGGCAATCCGAAACTCTGCATCATCGTTAAACCATGCCTCCATTTCTTCCGCTGAGGGACTTGTCCCATCAGCAACAGCTAGTGCCTGAAAGAGCATACTTGCTACTAGCGCAATGCTTAACCTGAATGTTTGCATATCAATTCTCCTTGTCATCAGAATTTGACTGTTGCTTTCATTGGTTGGATTGCAAGGCTAGTGCCAAACTAACAACCCCCAAAAACAAGGCCCTTTAAGCTGAAAAATAATCTGAAAACCGGGTGTATTATTGCGTCTTGCACCAGAACGATTGCAAAATAGGTATCAGCGCACATTTCAACACTTTGCTCACCCTTATCACTGGCGTTCTTTACCAGTAAATGCTAAAAGAATCATAGTAATAGATTGTTTTAGAAAGTTGGAGCAAAGGCATCAGATGAAAGAAAAACTTGAAGTTAGTGAACTGCGCAAAGGGATGTTTGTGTGTGAGCTAGATAGACCGTGGCTCGACTCCCCTTTTCTGTTCCAAGGCTTCCTTATTGACACTGATTCTGAGATGGATGAGTTACAACAGCTATGTGAATACGTCTATATCGACACTGAAAAAGGTAACGATAAGAATGGTAATAAACCTTCAGCGATAACTGCAAAAGCTGAATCCAAGCATCAAGAACAAGACGATGAAATCTCATCACAACGAGCCTATACCACCAGCTTCGAGGAAGAAATAAAGCCAGCCAGCCAGCTTCGTGAAGAAGCATACGAGTATATGGCTGAATTATTCGAAGATGTCCGTGCTGGACATAGTGTCGAAGGCGACAAGGTCCGTAAGATCGTCTCTGGTATGGTCTCTAGTATCCTGCGCAATCCGGATGCCCTGGTACTACTAAATAGCCTGCGAGATAACAGTGAGTATGCTATTGCTCATAGCCTTAACGTCTGTACATTGTGTCTTGCTTTTGGTCGCTACCTGGGACTTTCTCATGATGAACTAGCTGAACTGGGCATGGGAGCCCTGCTTCATGATATTGGTGAAATTCGCGTACCCAAAGAGGTTATGTATAAACAAGGCCTGCTAAGCAAGGAAGAAAATCGCCTGATGCAGACTCATACACGCCATGGTGCCGATATTCTAGCCCACAGCGAAGGCATTCCTGAAACATCAATAGAAATAGCGCGGGCCCATCACGAGCGCAGTAATGGACAGGGCTACCCTGAAGGTCTGCGTGAGGCTGAAATTGCCTATTATGCACGTATCGTCGGTATCGTAGATGTTTATGACTCGGTTACTTCAAGTCATAACGACCGTGATAACATTAATAGTACTGAAGCCCTTAAGAACATGTATAACTGGCGAACTGAAATGTTCGATGCAGATCTAGTCGAAAAATTTATACAGTGCCTCGGTATCTACCCGGTTGGCAGCATTGTTGAACTGGATAATGGCGAAGTTGGTATCGTTATTTCTGTAGCACTGGAAAAACGACTCCAGCCAAAACTCATGCTAGTTCGCAACCAGTTGAAAAAACCATATATGCCACCGCGTATTCTCAACCTTGCCTTACATAGTGGTGATAATAAAGCCAGTAACTATGAAATTAATAAAGTCCTTGAGCCAGGCGACTACGGTATTGATTTAAAGGGTTACCTGCTAAGAGAAATGTCAGCAGAACTATCATTGGTGCAATAATAAATAGTAAGGTTATTGTGCTTCTTTTAAGCTTGCATATGGCGATGCACCATAGACATGGATAGGCTCTGACTTACCGCGGACTACCTTGACCCCTAGATCTGCAAACTGACGTTGCGTATCAAATTTCATTTTCTTATACGCCTCTTCTGATACCACCACCCGGTAGCCAAGTCGTTTCGTCAATCCATCTAGCCGGCTCGCCGTATTGACCGCATCACCAATAAACGTGTATTCATAACGTTCTTCTGAACCAATTGTCCCTGCAATCACCTTACCGGTATGTATACCTATGCCTATTTCAAGTTGCTCACCATCAGGCATAGCCAGGTTATGTGCATGGTCAATCATAGTTAGCGCTGTCTTCACTGCATTTTCCGCAACGTGCTTGGATTCTTCAAGACCGTAGACCGCCAATACCGAGTCCCCCATAAACTTGTTAATAATGCCATGGTGAGTCGTAACGATTTTCGCCATTTGTGAAAAATACGCATTAAGGAAGAAAATAAGATCCTCAGCAGAGGTGTTTTCAGTAAATCGTGTAAAGTCCCGCAAATCACAAAACAGGATAGCCACTTCATATTCCTGTCCATGTTTGAGCGTACGATCATCTGTGCTCAGTAATTTTTCCATAATGCTCGGGCTTACGATCTTTTCCAGGGTCTTACGTAACTGTTCCTTATCTCGTAAACCGTCAATCATGAGATTAACTTGCTGTGCCATTAAACCGAACTCATCTCGGGTAACTATTGGCAAATACTCTGAGAGGTTGCCTGCCTGCACATTTTTCAGGACAGATAACTGGGTATAAAACACATGCTGTATGTTGAGTGAAAATGAATGTATTAAACGCAAGGTCAACACCAGCACGACGCCAAACACAAAGAATATGTCGACAACAAAAACCTGGATCAGGAGTTGCTCACTAAGCTCGGAGTTCTGCTTAAAATAACCAAGGTCAACAAATGCCACCACCCCGGTCAAGGTCATGCCAATAAAAACCGTGACCGTTAAAAATAAACTGAGCTTGCTGGACAGAGGCGAAAAGTTAAAGTCGTTCTTGGTTTCATGTTTGGCGTTATTAAACCAGAAACGTTCACGCACCAGGGCATTATCTATACTGGCAAAATAGCCGATGATTATGGTGCCAACTATTACCTTGATAACAACGGCCAATGGCTGCATATAAAACAAACTATGCGCAAAAAACATGATTACACCGACCAGACAATACAATGACATATCAAAAAAGAACTGACGCCGTGGTCGTGCCAAAACCTCAGCCTTATCAACAATCATCGGTTCAAAGAAATATTTAATGGCGGCTACAAACAAAAATGGCAGCAAATAGATCAAAACTGAAAACGAGGCAGACTCTCCCAGGTAAGGAGAAATACGCTCCCCATAGATACCCAGGATCAGAACCGTCAGACCAAAATACACATAAGAGGTGTATTTAGCCGAACTGTTCATGCTTTGTTGTTGAAAAGCCATATCCATGACTAGTTAAGTATAGTTAACATCTAAAATTATTTATTTTTTTTAATCAATTAGTTAGGATAAATGTGACCTGGTTCACAGTACAGCACAGCCGGACCAATAGACATTCCATCTATTCGCCTTCAACACTGGGTGTAAACAATATGTCAACAGCATCATTCGCCTCACTTGGCGAAGAAAAGTCACTATGATGCCCCTCTCCACTACCTATTGTAGACGGGGAATATGAATTTGTAGAGCATTTAGTCTCAAATATGGGAATAAATCATGGCCGATCAGGCCAATCAAGGTCATAAAATAGCTTTAACACTGCTCCCAGGGGAGCCCCTCAAACCGCCAGCCCCCTTGAGCACTGCGGTGATGCTGATCATCTAATTCGCCTTCAAAACCGTCACTTACATTAAAAACACTGCTAAACCCACTTTCAACCAGCACTGCGCCTGCCTCCAGTGAACGTATACCACTTCGGCAAATCAGGATTACAGGTGCACAACCCACCTCGGTACTGCAACTCACCCCACCCAGCAGGACCTTACGAACTTCGGTTACAAAATGTGGGTTAATCACCCAGTCAGGCTCATCAATCCAGGGGATACTAATCGAACCTTTGGCATGTCCGACAAACAAAAACTCCATGTTAGAACGGACATCAATGAGAACAGAACGCGGGTCATCATCAAGCATTGCATGTGCCTGACGTGCTGTTAACTGCTTTACCTGTTCCTTGCTCAAAATCCCCTCATCCCTTTGATTTTAGTGTAGAAATAAATACGGGGTCAAAATGACCCCGTATCATACAAACATAGCAGCAAATTAATTATTCGCCACCTGAAGCCTTCTTCAATGCCAGTTCGATGGCGTCTGGCGCATCATTAATCTTGAAGAAGGTACCCATATCAAGATCGGGGAAGCTATTGGCGATTCTGAATTTGGCATGCAAGGCATAGACATTACCTTCAGAAACCAGGATGCCGTAGGGTAAATGAGCCGTCTGTTTCAGATCATTACCATCAATCAACTTCATAATATGTTCATCGCCTGCTGATCCGGAATCCTTCTTTAATGAAACCCCGAACAGAGTTTGTTTCTTACCAGGTATGTCTACACGGAAAACCTTGGCAGTACCGCCCTTACCCGCAGCCAGACCTGCTTCGACGGCTTTAATGGCAGCATCATAGTTTGCATGCTCGGCCAGTTCAAAGGGATCATCAAAATATGGCATGAATACAGTGAAATGGAACTCGGCCAACTGGTCAGCCTTCCAACCCGGTGATGTTGCACCATAAGGCGTAGCTCCACCCAGGGCAGTCGTTAACTGTTTATCAATTGCGGTCAGATCAGCGTCCATGCGAAATGAGGCCGACATCCAGGCTGGGCTAACATAGCTCACTTGCACCTTCTCACCAACCTTAGTCACGGATACACGAATGACCGCGCCATATCCTCCAAATTCAGTTTTTGCAGCAGCCGTTTTTAATGCCGCATTAGTAACAGAAATAACCGTTGCATCAGCATAAGGCTGGTAGGTACCGACAACATCAAATCCGGCTCCCTGCAACGCAGCCTGGGTTGATTTAACTTGCTCTACCATGTTCCCTTTGGCATTCGAAGTCATAACATATGGTTTCAGCCAGGGCTGCTCGGCCGCTACGCCTGGACTCATTAGAAATCCTGAAATAAGCACCGCGGCTAACAGGGAACGAAATAATTTCATAACAACAAACCTCTACTATTAATGTGTCAACCGAGTATGCCCTGAACAAATCTTTCACGCTCATCAAAGATTCTGATAGTTAGCTGCAAGAATTGCTGATAACCCCGTCTACTTGTATTGTAATTATTTTTGGGAACTTATTGTCATACCCTGCATCGAATATGACATCAAAAACATGAGGCATCACCGTGGCTACCCTTAAACGCACTTCGCTCTATTCACTACTCGTTAGTATTGTCTTCCTCACGGCTTATAACAGTCCGTTATTTGCTGCCAACGTTGATGAGCTACTAAAACAAAGTGAACCACCAGCAGGAGTCGTTTTTGAAATTGCCAGCGGTAGTAATGACAAACTACGCCAGCTGATTCCCCTGGCACAATCGCATATCAAAAAACTGCGACAACGTTTTCCAGAACTGGATATTGCCATCGTCACACACGGTAAAGAGCAGTTTTCGCTGACCAGTGACAACAAAGAAAAATATAAAGACGTTCACCGTGGTATCAAGTCCCTGGTAAAAGATGCCAAGGTCCCAGTACATGTTTGCGAGACCTACGCCAGCTGGAATAACGTAGAGGCCAGTGCCTTTCCTGACTATGTCGATGTGGCTGCCGCAGGCCCTGCCCAGATAAACGATTACCGCAAACTGGGTTATATCTTAATTCAACTTGATTAAGCGGGCTCATCACACCGAAACAAAACACAGTAATTTACCTCAACTATTGCTAGAGTAACCTGAGCATCTAGAAAAAATTACCTACCATTTTCATGGGAGAAAAAAATGCAACGGAATTCACTCTACTCAATAGCTTTGTTTGGTAGTCTTCTACTGAGCCCCCCGTCCTTTGCATCCAGTGATAAGGCAAATTGGAGCTATGAGGGGCAGGAAGGCCCTGCTCATTGGGGCGAACTGTCCAATGATTATGCGACCTGTAAAACTGGCAAAAACCAGTCACCTATTGATATTAGTAACTCAAAACCGGCCGGGCTAGCCGATATTATATTTAATTACCAGGCAAGTCCGATCGATGTAGTTAATAATGGACACACCATCCAGATCAACTACGCCAAAGGAAGCTCCATTGATGTTGGCGGAAAAAACTACAAGCTATTGCAATTCCATTTTCACAGTCCAAGTGAACACACCATAAATGGGAAACCCTACGATATGGTTGCCCACCTGGTGCACCAGGCTGCTGATGGGCAACTCGGGGTGATTGGTGTGCTGATGAAGATTGGTAAAGCCAACCCTGTTATAAGTTCTATCTGGGCAAACATGCCAAAGCAAGCCGGCGACCGGAACAAAGTTGATACCATTGTTGAGATTATCAAGTTATTACCTGGCAACCGCCGCTATTACAACTACAGTGGTTCGCTCACTACACCTCCTTGCAGTGAAGGTGTTAACTGGATGGTACTGCAAAACCCGGTTGAAGTATCCGCTGACCAGGTTGCTACCTTTACCGGCATCTTCAGCAACAGCGTACGTCCGACCCAACCAGACAATGGCAGAAGAATTCACGCTAGTAAGTAAACTTCATCAATATGTGCAAAAAAAGGCCGGTCTAAGACCGGCCTTTTTTATCAACTAAGCAGAGCGTTTATCGCGTTTGCGCTCATGTTCTTTAAGCAAACGTTTTCGTATACGAATATGGTTAGGCGTTACTTCGACCAATTCATCATCATCAATAAACTCCAGAGCCTGTTCCAGAGTCATGCGAATAGGTGGCGTCAACACTTGCGCTTCATCAGTACCCGAGGCACGCACGTTAGTCAGCTGTTTACCCTTAAGAGGGTTAACCACCAGATCATTACCACGTGAATGAATACCGATAACAAAACCTTCGTAGACTTCTTCACCGTGACCGACAAATAAACGACCACGTTCCTGTAAATTGAACAAGCCATAAGTAAGACACTTAC
>Ga0316207_10003041_pt1 | contig 16124 bp, 16 predicted proteins | sample 6weekpyrite_MG_FD_204943 | JGI IMG/M metagenome (GOLD analysis project Ga0316207, IMG submission 204943) | Microbial mat bacterial communities from mineral coupon in-situ incubated in ocean water Damariscotta River, Maine, United States -... | ecosystem: Environmental > Aquatic > Marine >... | reverse complement strand
GCTTTAAACTCAATACCGAAATTTAAGCAACCGGGCTTACCCTATTTTGCCATTCGCTATTGTTTTCTTCTAACCATGCAATGAGTGGCTGCCAATGTACCTTGTCATCTTCAACACGCTTGTCCCACATTTCATGAATACCTATACCACGCTCTGCTGCACGTACATAATTTTGTGTATCACGCAAAGTTGTAATAAATGGAAGACGTAAAGTTTTTAGAAAACGTTCTAAAGACTGATATATTTTTGTATTTCTCTTGGCACGATTTGCTACTACACCAACACGAACACCAAGCTGTCGAACTTTTGCAACCAGAAGTAAATCTTCTACAAAACGTGTGGCAGCATGTATATCGATTGGTGATGGTAATACCGGTATCAACACCGTATCAACCTGACGGATAAACTCTAACAACTGTGGATGGTCTACCCCTGCAGGTGCATCCAGTATCACCCGGTCTGTGTCAGGGATGATTCTGTTTTGCCAAACACGAGTGACATTACCCCGTGGTTTTTTATGTGCTTCAACACCATGAATTTGCGGCCGTTCTTTAGAACGTAAGGTTAACCAACGTGAACTTGAACCTTGTGGATCGTAATCCATTAATGAGGTCGACAAACCCAGGTTCGCATATTGACTTGCAAGGTTTGTAGCAATAGTCGTTTTGCCACAACCTCCTTTTGTATTTAGAACAATAATCCGTTGCATATTCATACCAGTTATCAAAATATTCTCTTAGTTATAGCGGCTTAGCAGCTTAAAGTTAGAGAAAATAGTGTGATAGATTTAACAATTATACTGTATTTTGGGCAACTCTTCCTTGTCTGATAGGTTGTTTAATTTACCCAAAACTATCATTTTGAATAAATTTTAAACAAAACAGCGCGATTTTTGATCAAAGTTTTATCTATAATGAAAATTAAATAACCTATATTTCTCAATGACATACACTAGCAAATCGCATCAGCTTAATTTCTTGAGCTTGACATGGTGCCCCTAACTCTCTTAAAGTTCGCTGCGTTACAAACAGGTGCTTGAGATTATTATCCTAATCTCAACTGAAACGGGAAGCCGGTGATCAGCTTTCACATGCAAGATACTTGCAAGCGTGAAATGAAAGTCCGGCGCTGCCCCCGCAACGGTAAACGAGTACAAGTGAATTAACATGCCACTGCCAAGGCTAATTATGATTTTCAAATTAGCGGTGGGAAGGCAATTCACCTGATTCAGATCATACCTGAATCACTCGTAAGCCCGGAGACCGGCCTGTTTTTTAATGAGTGTGTTGCGGAGGGCAATATAATCGTTCAGCCTTCTTTTTTTACTGCTGCACGAAAAAACAAAACCTCTTCAACACGTATTACTTAACTACACGGGTGTGTGTTTTTGGAGAGAAAAATGATCCGCAATCTAACTTTAAAACTTGCTGTTACCACAGGTATTCTGTTTATAAATCAAAATGTATTGGCCGCTGAAGACGATACAATTATTGTAACCGCAACAAGGACAGCACAAACTGCTGACGATACACTGGCTTCAGTTACAGTTATCACCAAAGAACAAATCGAACAAAAACAACCAAATGATATTCCTGAATTACTCCATGGCATGCAGGGTATCGACATAAGCAATAGCGGTGGCCTGGGTAAAGTAACCAGTATATATATGCGCGGCACTAACTCGAGCCATTTACTGGTACTGGTTGATGGTATGCGCATTGGTTCGGCAACACTTGGACTGGTATCTTTACAGGATATACCTGTATCTCAAGTTGAACGCATTGAGGTTGTTCGCGGCCCACGCGCATCATTATATGGGTCCGATGCTATTGGTGGTGTTATTCAGGTTTTCACAAAGAAAGCATATAAAGATAAAATTAACCTTTCACTTGGTTATGGTAGCCAGAATACAGGTAAAATAAGTGCTGGCTTTAATTCCATCAAAGGTAAAAATCAGTTTTCGTTAAATATTGCCTACCTTGAATCAAAAGGTATCAACTCACATAAAACAAGTGATAAAGACGAAGATGGTTATAAAAACTCATCCTTAAGTGCAAACTTTAAGCATAACTTCTCAAACCAATCATATTTCACTGCAACATTTTTTCGCACCCAGGGAAACAATGAATACGATGATCAGTTTACTGCAACAAACATTGTCGACTCAGACTTTAGCCAGCAGACAGCCGGTATAAATTATGTTTTCCAGGCAATGGATAACTGGCAAATGGATTTAAAGCTTAATCAAAGTCAGGATAATTCAGATAACTTTAAAAATGGTGCAGCAAACGGCAGCTTTAATACAAAAAGAGATTTTGTAAGCTGGCAAAACAATTTGACTCTTTCAGAGTCATTAATATTAACTGCAGGTATTGATTATCAGAATGATGAGGTGAATAGTACAACCGCATATGACAAGACTACCCGAAATAACACAGGCTACTACGCGCAACAACAATGGCTCGGTGAAAACAACGATATTATTGCCGCCATTCGCGTTGATGATAATGAAGCCTTTGGTTCACATACCACTGGCAATATCAGCTGGGGAACCAATTTAGATAATAATTTACGATTAATTGCATCCTACGGAACAGGGTTTAAGGCACCTACGTTTAACAACCTTTATTTCCCAAGCTCTGGCGATAGTACAATCAAACCGGAAGAGTCGAAATCATACGAAATTGAGTTGCGCAAAAAATTTAGTAATGGCAGATGGAATATTAATTTCTATCAAACAAAAATCACGAACTTAATCGTATATCCTGCCCCTACATACCAGGTAACAAATCTGGATAAAGCCACCATTGAAGGTGTTGAAATTGCAGTGTTATCAAAACAAAAATCATATAACATAAATGCTCAATTAGGTTTTATCGACCCAACTAATGATGCGACAAAGAAAATTTTACCACGCCGCTCAAAGCAATCATTTAAACTTAATATTGATCAAAATTCCGGTAAATGGCGCTCAGGTATGGAAATCATTGTAAAAGGTAGCCGCTATGAAAATACCAGCAATAGCACAAAGCTATCGGGCTACTCATTGGTTAATGTAAATACCGGTTATACTTTATCAAAAAAATGGACACTACGTGGAAAAGTGAATAATCTACTATCAGAAAACTACCAGACTGCAAATAACTATAATACTGAAGGGACAGGTGTTTATGTATCAGTCCATTACACTGGAGATTAATCAGAATTAACCTGTAATCAACAATGAAAATAAGAAGCAAACTTTTAATTTTTATTATCTTATCGCTTGGAGTTCACGCGATATTGTTTATTGCAGTACCAAAAAACAAAGTAGAATTGCCGGCATCTGCTGGCAATATGCTAACCATCAATATTACAGAAAAGGTTACAACTTTTTCTTCTACTTCAAAACAAAAAAACATCACTCAAAAAGAAAGTACGCCTGAAAAATATAAAGGAAAAACGGCAACATCTCCAGAAAGACAAAAAACCAGCTCAGAAAAGAAGCAACAACCTGATAAGAAATTACAAAAACAACAAGCCCGGAAAAATATTAAAACTCCGGCAAAACAATCTATTGTCAATACTGCTCAATCACAGGCAAAAATTCTAAGCTTGTTAAAAACCCGATTAAGTCAGAATTTCTATTATCCTAAACTTGCCCAACGTCGTAACTGGCAAGGGAATGTGTTACTTGAATTCGATGTTAACTCAAATGGAAATATAAAAAACATCGAAGTCAAACAAAGCTCTGGCTATACAATTCTTGATAATGCAGCTATAAATTCACTTTCAAAAGTATCTGGCTTATCAAATAATGAAATTCTCGCCACTTACTATTCCGGTCTAAAACTAAATGTAAAGTATCGATTAGAGGAAGGTTAAATGGGACACCGCTTATCAAAAATTTACACACGTACAGGTGATAAAGGCACAACAGGGCTTGGTGATGGCAGTCGCGTTGATAAAGATCATCCACGCGTCGAAGCATTTGGTTCAATTGATGAACTTAATAGTGCAATTGGAACAGTATTGGCCTATGAAATTCCGGCAGAAGTTAACAATTGTTTTCAGAAAGTTCAGAATGATCTATTCGATTTGGGCGGGGAGTTCAGTGTTCCTGGTCGTACCGTTATTTCTGAAGAAGATGTAAGCTACTTAGAGAGCACACTGGACAATTTTAATGAAGACCTTCCAAAGCTAAAAGAATTTATCTTACCTTCAGGTGGACAGGCAACATCACATTGTCATTTAGCCAGAACCATTTGCCGCCGCGCTGAACGCCAATGTTGGACTTTAAGCAGGGATGAACAAGTTAACCCCCATGCATTGTCTTATATAAACAGGCTATCCGATCTTTTATTTGTTATTTGTAGAGTACTTGCACGACATGAGAATGGCGCAGAAGTATTGTGGCAGCCTAAGCAGAAACGTTAGGTCAGATAAATGCTACAAACTAATTTAAGCACCGTTGTTATTTACGGATAATGAGACTCCGAAGAGCAAGGCTAAAATTAACGCAATAAATAATAAGTGCCAGTAAAAAAGAAACTGGCACTATAATAAGCGGAGTTTACATATAGTAAATGAGTATAGAGAGAAGTGAATGCAGTTATGTGACTTCTCACTATTCATAGAGTTATGGATCGATACAACCCTGAGGTTCTGGTAACCCCGCTATACGCGAACCCTGCCTTGCCGGTCCATCAGGAAACAAGGTGTATAATTCATCTTCAGAGAAACTTTGCTTATACTCGCGTGCAATGTGCTTAACCAGCAGCTTAACCATTGGTGTAATACCATACTGGAAATAAAATTTTCGTAAGAATTTTATAACTCTCCAGTGATCGTCGGTTAATTGAATATCCTCTTTATTAGCCATAAACTCAGCGAGTTCTTCATTCCATTCAGATGAGTCAACCAGATTTCCGTTCGGGTAAACGCGGTATTTATTTCCATTAAACTCAAATTCAGAAACATAGTGTTTAACGTCGGCAGGTTTTGCAGCTAAACGAACCTTAGTAACCGGTTCGATTTCTGCATCCAACATGGCGCGCGGTAAACCCGCTACACGCAATCCCTGGTGCATAACACCACCGGGAAACAGACTTATTAAATAGTCGTCATTAGCTTTTAATTCACTCAACATTTCGCCAATATCTTTTTTCAGCAACTTCCGGATAGGCGCAATATTATATTGGTCATAATAATCGCGCATGATATTAATGATCTCAAAATGTACCTCGCGTAACTTTAATCCTTCTCTTTCTGCCAGGGCAATTGCCACATCATGACTCCAGTCAGCAACATTTTGTAATTGTCCATTATCACAAAGTGGAAAATTTGAACCATTAACTACCAGATTTTGCATAGTGACTTCCCCTTATTTGTTTGGATAAACGAGTTGGTATAGGGTAATTTATCGGTAATTCGGCCGATACCTTTAAAAACGTACAAATCGGTAATAGATTGATTTATATACTAAATAACCAGTTTATTAGATTTGATTTTGTTAATATTTCACATTTATTCACGGTAATGTTTCATTTTTCTACTGGCAATATCTCATTAAGATAACCAACATTAAAGAAAGGGAATAAGAAGATGAAATCATACATGACAAATCAGCAGACACCATTGTTTAATCCACTGTCAAGAACAATACCAACGCGGCCGGCAAATACACGGTATACAAACAAGTTTGGAAACGCGAATAAGAAAGGCGAGAGTTACGAAATTAAAATTAGTCTGGAAACAGTACACTATACCGGTAATGACTATGGTTATGGCTGGACTTTTGTTATCTCAACCTTACAACGTCACTGGATAAGTAATCGCATACAAATTTTGCGCGGTAAAAAATCTATCGTAAACAAAGATATTTACCACAACATTATTGAGACCGGCTTTAATAGCTTACAACACCTTCCTATTACTATTTGTGCTCAACACACCAGTGGTTTTAACACTGAAACAACTTTTCGCTTACATCCAAATTCTTTTAAGAAAATGATTACACCAAAAAGCATCTACACTGAAGTAAATAAAGAGGATTCAGGATTTAAGTTTCATGAATTACATACTTTCACACAGGATGAAACGCAATTTATGTTTGTTTTAAAATTTGAAATTACGCCAAACGGAACGCCTGGATATAATAACTAGTGCGATAAAAAATACTGAAAGCAATGCACGAATAAATCAGGTAAGCGCTTTCACATTGTTTAACAGGTTGGTGGTATCAAGCAACAGGCAACTACTGCGGTTATCCTGACTACCTAAATAACCTTTAAACAAGCCTTCTGCTTCCAGAACGGCATCCAGCCCCATTCGTTCCAGCCCACGTAGATCGGCTTTACTAAAATTCATAACTTCATGAATCTCATCAATCTGTAGTGCAACCAGCGGCTTAACGCCATCATTAGTAATATTGATCACTACTGTATGTAAAGACTCTTCAATCTGTCCACGTGCATGGCTAAAATGTTTTTTTAGATTGTTCAGGGTTGTTATCCGGGCAATTTTTAGCTTATCCAGCGCATCATCAAGCTGCCCATCTTCTTTCATACCAAGTAATTTATCTGCCAGAGCATGGATTTCTTTATGCGGAGCATCAAACTGCTTCATAATATCCGCTAACATTTCATCACGTGTCTGAAACTTGTCATACCACTTACCAAACGCACACATATGCGGGTCGCGTGCTTTTTCAAACGGCACATCGTCTTTGAGTGATGTTTCAAGAGCATCGATCCACTCAATATGATCCTGCTCACGCGCATTAAGCAGCTCAACCATATTGGTTTTTATATTCCGCGTAGAGGGAATATTCAGCATTTCGGCAAAGTTATATACGGCAACAGGTTCATCCATGTAATTGATAACCCCCATTAAACCTCGCGATTTAACCGGTGGTTGTAATAAATTTTCCATATCCTGTGTTACAGAGAGGATATTGCCTATATCAATGGCAAATAACTCATCACCAACCCAAAAGGTAAAGACAGTTAAGGTTTCGTTCTCAACATCGATAATGGCATTGTTGCTGGCTGCGATACTCATACGATAGCTCTTTATAAAATTATAAATTTGGTAGTAAAAATAGCGGCAAATGACCGTATATCTTTAGCAAAATGCTGTTTTTCTACCAAAAAAAAGGAGAGCCTTTGGCTCTCCTTTAGGAGGATTTCACACAAAATTATAGATTTTTGTGCTCAATTACAATAACGGTACCAGCAATAGCGCTACAATATTCATGATTTTAATCAATGGGTTAATAGCTGGCCCTGCAGTATCCTTGTAGGGGTCGCCAACGGTGTCGCCGGTAACGGCTGCTTTATGCGCATCTGACCCCTTACCACCATGGTTACCATCTTCAATGTATTTTTTGGCATTATCCCAGGCACCACCACCGGTGGTCATAGAAATAGCGACAAACAGGCCGGTTACAATCGTACCAATTAATACCCCACCAAGTGCCTGTGCACCCAGGGTTAGACCAACAATGATTGGTACCGCAACAGGCAATAAAGATGGAATAATCATTTCCTTAATCGCTGCGAGGGTTAGCATGTCCACCGCTTTTGAATAGTCCGGCTTTTCAGTGCGATCCATAATACCGGGCATTTCTCTAAACTGGCGGCGTACTTCAATCACCACCGAACCGGCTGCACGACCAACCGCTTCCATCGCCATAGCACCAAATAAATACGGTATTAAGCCACCAATAAATAAACCAATAATGACGTAATGATTCGACAGGTCAAAACTTAGTGCATCACCACCACTATGTTTTGACAGGCTCTGGGTAAAATCTGCAAACAACACTAATGTTGCCAAACCAGCTGAACCAATCGCGTAACCTTTAGTTACTGCTTTAGTCGTATTACCAACTGCATCCAGTGCATCGGTACGATCGCGTATGTCTTCGGGTAAGTCCGACATTTCCGCCAGGCCACCTGCGTTATCTGTAATCGGACCATATGCATCCAGCGCGACAACAATACCGGCCATCGACAACATAGCAGTCGCCGCAATCGCAATACCGTATAAACCGGCAAAGTGATAAGCTCCGTAAATAGAAGCACATACCGCTAGTACTGGTAAAGCAGTCGACTTCATAGAAACACCTAATCCGGCAATCACGTTGGTACCATCACCCGTTGTAGAAGCCTCTGCAATGTGTCGTACCGGACTAAACTCGGTTGCAGTATAATATTCAGTAATCACAATCATTGCAACGGTTAGTGCTAAACCAATTAACGCACAGGCATAAAGTGCAGCCGGTACCGAACCTTCTACACCTGGTAAACTCACACCGCCCATCATTTTGTCAGTAACAAAATAAAATGCGATAGCAGAAAGCACCGCAGCAATACCGGTTGCTCTGTATAGGGCATTCATAATTTTGCCCCCCTCTTTTACCGATACAAACCAGGTACCAACAATAGAAGTTAAAATTGAAATACCACCTAATACCAATGGGTAAGTGACAGCTAAATCTCCAGCGTCTTTTAATACCAGTCCACCAAGTATCATGGTTGCAATAATCGTTACGGCATAGGTTTCGAATAAATCTGCTGCCATACCAGCACAGTCACCCACGTTGTCACCTACATTATCTGCAATAACCGCTGGGTTACGTGGGTCGTCTTCGGGAATACCGGCCTCCACTTTACCCACAATATCTGCGCCAACATCTGCACCTTTAGTAAAGATACCGCCACCTAAACGGGCAAAGATTGAAATCAACGAACCACCAAATGCCAGACCAATCATCGGGTGCAGTGCATCTTCAACACCTTGAGAAAGTAAAAACGCGTAATAACCGGCAACACCGAGTAAACCTAGACCAACAACCAACATCCCAGTAATCGCACCGCCTTTGAAGGCAACCGATAAGGCCGGGTTAATCCCTTGCTTGGCCGCTTCGGCAGTACGTGAATTTGAACGAACCGAAACATGCATACCAATATAACCAGCCGCACCAGAAAATAATGCTCCAATGGCAAAGCCTAAGGCGGTATACCAGTCCAAAAACACACCAATAGCAACAAATAAAAGAACACCCACCACCGAGATGGCCGAATATTGGCGTGCAAGATAGGCAATCGCACCTTCCTGAATCGCTAGTGCGATGCGCTTCATTTCGTCACTGCCCTGGGATAGTTTCATAATAGATGCAATTGAGACAGCACCATATATAATGGCAACTGCAGCACAGCCAAGAGCAAAGAGTAAGCCGTCCGACATGATTATTTCCTCCGTTGAAAGCTAGTTTTTGTTTTATAATTATTTGTGTAAGCTTTCGATGCTACCCCTTTTATAGCGACAGTGGTATCGACTTTTTTTTATCACGCCATGACTTTGATTAATAAAAGTAAAACAGAATATACATATATGGCATTTTGTTATTTTACTTGCATGAATTGTATAATAATTAACCAAAATCAAGCAGCAAACAGGATTTTAGAATGAAGCAGCCAATTGTTACCATTGGGCTTGGAGAAATGGGCAGCGTCTTTGCGCGCGGCATACTTCGACTCGGCCACCCTCTTTTCCCCGTTACCCGCGACATGGATATACAACAGGCCGCCAAAGAAATAGCCGAACCTTTATTTGTACTGGTGGCAGTAGCAGAAAACGACTTGCATCCTGTGCTGGAACAAATACCCACTCAATGGCTGGACCGTATTGTATTATTACAAAACGAACTGCTTCCACGTGACTGGCAACAGTATGATGGCTTTAAGCAAAACCCACCCACGGTTATTTCGGTCTGGTTTGAAAAGAAAAAAGGCCAGGACTCCAAAGTGCTTATTCCATCGCCTGTTTTTGGCCCGCACGCACAGGTTATTTTTGATGCACTCGCAACGCTCGATATCCCAGTAAAAGTTGTTAACTCGGCAAAACAAATGGAATTAGAGCTGGTGATTAAAAACGTTTACATTCTTACCACCAATATTGCCGGGCTTGCAATAGAAACCGGGGCAACTGTCGATAACCTCTGGAAACAACATCAACAATTAGCAAATGATGTTGCTAACGATGTCATCGATATACAGGAACACTTAACAGGCAAAACTTTTAATAGAGACGCCTTAATCGAGGGCATGGTTGAAGCAATGAATGGTGACCTGGAACATAAATGTATGGGACGCTCCGCACCGGCTCGTTTAGAACGTGCTTTAAATATTGCGGAAAACGCAAAGTTAAATCTTAAACATTTAATTAACATTAAAAATAGTCAAAACTAAAGTATCACCTTATGCAAAAACAGTCTGCCATTATTCTTATTGCCTGCCCCGATAAAAAAGGAATTGTTAATGCGGTTACAAACTTTATATCCACTAACAATGGCAACATTATTGACCTGGAACAGCATGTCGACCAGCATGAAAAAATGTTTTTTATGCGCGTCGAATGGGATATAAGTGAATTTAAAATAAGCAAAAACAGTATTCAAAAACAATTCGAAACTGAAGTTGCAACTCAATTTAAGATGCAATGGTCTTTGCACTTTTCAGAGCAACCGCTTTCCATGGCAATCTTTGTTTCCAAATATTCACATTGCCTGTTTGATATTTTATCCCGATACCAATCAAAAGAATGGGGTTTTGATATTCCATTGGTGATCAGCAATCACAAGGATCTTGAAGCCGCTGTGACGCAACTCGGCATTGACTTTCATTACATTCCTGTTAGTAAAGATAATAAGCAACAAGCCGAAGCACAACAAACCAAATTATTAGAAAAACACAACATCGATGTGATTGTGCTTGCGCGCTATATGCAAATTCTCTCGGAGGATTTTATTAAACAATACCAACATAAAATAATAAATATCCATCATTCATTTTTACCTGCTTTCCCTGGCGCTAAACCGTATCATTCCGCTTACGAACGTGGCGTTAAAATTATTGGTGCAACCAGCCACTATGTTACAGCTGACCTTGATCAAGGACCTATCATTGCACAAGACGTTGAGCATATACGACATACCGATACCATCGAAGATCTGGTGCGCAAAGGCCAGGACATTGAAAAAATTGTATTATCCAAAGCAATTTGGTCTCATATAAACTATAAAACTCTTGTTTATAAAAATAGAACTATTGTATTTGAATAAAACCCTCAACTTATAAAAACACTTATCTGAAGAACTTCCTTAACTAAATATATCTCAATACAATCTAAATTAATTCCAACTTTTATTTCTAATATAAAAATCAGTTGGCTAATTGCTGCTATTATATGTATTTAATGAAACAAGCATTCTACATAACTTTGTTTATTGCCTTTGCATATCTTTTACTGGGGCTTCTGGGACAACTCCTTGCTATTCCTCCGGGTAATGTCACGCCTGTTTGGCCGCCTTCAGGGTTTGCTCTTGCTTGCTACCTAATTCTTGGAAAGAGATCGATAGCAGGCATTATCATTGGTGCTTTTCTGGTAAATACACAGGCAATTATTGATGCCAGCAATAATCAATTATTATTTCAGAATATTCTGGCAGGACTATTTATAGCAGCTGGCTCCGTTTTACAACCATTAATCGGTTCGAAGCTTATCAACTATAAATCATCTGTCAGCGAATTAATTTCAAACCCATCTAAATTTTTATACTTTTGTTTAGTTACACCAATAATATGTCTGGTTAGCAGCTCCATAGGCTCAACAGCTCTTTACATTTCAGGCGTTATTGACTTGAATGCATTAACAAAAATCTGGCTGACATGGTGGCTAGGCGATAGTATCGGTATACTACTATTAACCCCGGTAATATTGCTGCTTTACTCGAGTACTTTCAGAATAACTAAAAAATTGCTTCATACAATTCCTGTCTACATCGGAATTTGTGTTATCACCTTATTTAGCTTTGGTGCGTTTTTTTATGAAGGCCCGATACGTTACCCCCTTGCATTTCTTCCTTTACCAGTACTGCTTATTTTCGCATTAAAGTTCAATACACTACACACAATGCTCGGCACACTAATATTGTCCAGCATTAGTATTACTCTTACCCTATTATGGAAAGGGTCCTTTTGCAGTAGGGGACTTAAATACCTCGTTACTCTTATTACAAATCTTTATTGCTTATACAGTTGTTACCGCAATGACTATTGCTACTTTAAACATGCAACAAAAACTCACACAGCGAACCCTATTGGAACTAAAAGATAGTTTAGAAGAAAAAGTAAAAGACCGCACTGTCAAACTGGAAGAAGCTAAAAGCGTTGCCGAAACTATGGCACGAACCGATGTACTTACAGGACTTAACAACAGGCGTTCATTTTACGAAAAAGCGAATGAGATATTAAAAACTGTTATTAGAAAGAAACAATCAATTTCAGCACTTATGATCGATGCTGATAACTTTAAAGAACTTAACGATACCTACTCACATAGCTTTGGCGACAAAGTTTTAAAAAAAATCGCAAATAACATTTTCGCTTCTATCAGGGAAATTGATTTATGTGCACGTATTGGTGGAGAAGAGTTCGTTGTTTTAATGCCAGATGAGAACATTGAAATGGCACAGATTGTTGCCCAAAGAATACTTTCCAATATATCAAAAAAATCACTGGAATTTGATGGTCAGGAAGTTCAGGTGACAGTAAGCATCGGTGTCTCTGCCTGCAAAGATACATCATCAGTTACGATTGACAAAATTATAAAACACGCCGATTTAGCACTGTATAAAGCGAAAAAGCGCGGTAAAAATTGCATCAACGTAGCATAACTACTTTCTTACATAGTCAACCTTGCAAAACATGCGGCATATTGTCGCAGTCAGGCTTTATTTCTAGACAACCTCAGTAAGCTGCTTTAACCTTTTAAGATAGTCCACATGTTGTTATGGAGCTGTCTATGAATTACCTTGCACTTAATTTTTTTAGAATCACTTTAACTTTTCTTGCCTTTATAACTATATCTACAAATAGTTATGCTGTCAGTATTTCTGTTAAGCACCCTTATGCTCGTGCTGTGCCTGAAGGACAACCAAATAGCGCTTCTTTTATGGTGTTAATAAATAACACCAACAATGATCGTGCTCTAGTTAATGCTAAAAGTAACGTAAGTAATTTTATTGAATTACATACACATAGAAAAGAAGACGGCATGATGCGTATGCGTCGTGTTAAGCAAATTGATATAAAAGCTAATAGTAAAACGGTTTTAAAACCTGGTGGTTTACATGTAATGTTTATTGGCCTCAAACATGGATTAAATATAGGCGACAAAGTTCCTCTGGAATTGATTTTTGATAATGGCGAAACGATTAAGTTAACCATTCCGGTTAAAATTGTAAAAGGCATGAAGCACAGGAAAAAACATCAATAGAATTACGTTGTTCTACTTGTTTTAATTTTCTTCAAGAAGGTTTTGTAATGTCTGCTGCTCCTAAAAATTACGTTCGTTTTACGATGTTTGCAACGGCTATATTACTTGTTATAGCAGCACTACTATACTGGCCTGAAAAACAAGAATCTCAATCCAGTAAAAATAAACTGGCTCATCTAGGTGGTGATTTTACTTTACAATCAAGTGATGGACCAGTGTCTTTGTCCGATTACAAAGGTAAGGTGGTGGTACTTTATTTTGGTTATGCATTCTGCCCAGATGTTTGCCCAACCAGTTTAGGGCTACTGTCGCAGGCCTTTAGAATTCTGGAGCAAAATGAGCTTGATAATATTCAGGCTTTATTTATAAGCGTTGACCCGGAACGAGATACCGTTGATAAACTAAAAAAATATGCTGATGCTTTTCATCCGAGCATTAAAGGTATAACGGGCACACCTATACAGATTGCGGATGTTGCTTCCCGCTATGGTGCATCCTATATGAAGGTTGAACTGCCGGATTCTGCACTGGGTTATGCAGTTGACCATTCGTCCCGGTATTATCTTGTTAACCGAGAAGGTAAGCTAAATAAACTGGTAAGCCATGGTACAAGCCCGAATGTGATTGCAGCGCAGATCAGATCGCTACTTTAATATACTTAAATATAAAATTGATGGCATACTAACAACAGTATGCCATCCTGTTATTTTACATACCTACCATAAACGCATGTTGTCTGTTTTTTTTAACACCATTCACAATCGTATTAGCTGAAATAGTGAATGTATTATAATTTACCTGCAACATTTTGCGCATAGTTGGATGCTGCACAACTTTATTAACCCCTGAATAATCACCTATTCGTTTGATAACGATTAATCATCAATTCAGGTTTGTCTGCCGATTGTACACATATAAAAACATCTATATTTTCATCAGATTTCTCCTTCGAAGTTTTTACTAACGTTTAGGCTAATGTAGCTAGTGCAGCTTGTATTCGTGCACCTTGTTCTTCGGTGATTAAACTCCATAACACCCGTTGAAAAAGTGGAACTTGTACACCTGAAAGGATGTACGTCCAGCGATATGCTTTTAACAACATTGCTTGAATTGTTTTTACTTCTTCAGAAGTAAATGTACGGCCACAATTTGAAACAAAGTAATTTGCATCATGTTCTGACTGTATTTGTAAAATTCCATCGACCGCAACAACCAGATCAATTAAGTCACTTACACCTTGCTCACGTTGTGCATCGGTTATTTTATGGTCTTCACGTTGCCATTCAAGCTCATCCATAATCGCGTGTTGTGATTCTTCCTTCCAATGGTAGAGAAAGACATCCTTCCACAAATCGGATAAGTTACTTTCTTGCTCAATACTTTCTTTATAATGCACCTGAGTAAACAATTCGATATGCAGTGTTAAACCTAGTACTGCCCACGACGATTTATTTAAAACAACCTGGGCAACTTCATTAGGGTCAGGCAAAAATTGATAACCTGCTGGCATTTGCTCTGCCGCCATTTGATCTAGACGGCGGAACAATTCCTGATGTTTTAGTTCTTCATCACTAAAACGAACTAATGCTTCCAGTGCTACCTGGTCACCCAATGCATGATCATTACTTACTTCCATTACCTTAGCGCAAATAAAACGTTCAACCAGCCCAAAAATATTGGCGTATGTACGCCCCTGTATTTGACTTAGAAAACGCTTTTCATCTTCGGTTAAAAATTCGAGCTCATTAACCATGGACAAACCATCTGGTAGAAACTTTTTAGAAAAGTTAAATTTACGCCCACGAATAACATCATTTTCAATATCCCAACGAATGCGCTTGGATACATCGATGCACTGTGCATAACGATTGGTATCGCTGTTTTGTGTATGTTGTAGTTCCATTTTAATCTCCTTACTTTAAATATAGACAGACATGTCTGTCTTGTTTGCAGGCAAAAAAATGCCCGTATTATTCGCCAATTAAGCACCGAACAGATTCAACGGCATCTTCAATTGGCCAAATTGCGTGATATATGGTGGCCAGGGCAACTGCACCTGCAAAAGCAGCCATATATGCATTGGTTAATTTCTGCTGATTAAAATCAGCGTACTTTACAGGATCGGAATCAATAAGCTCTTTAGTCAACGATTCAACGCGAATTCTTATTTCGTCGTACAGTTTTGTGCCTACTTTTCGTAACGGACTTTTTTCATCAGGTACTTCTGCCGCAATATTCATAAAAGCGCAGCCTCTAAATTCAGTTTGCAATGCCCAGGGCTCTAGCGATTCAATCACCGATAAAAACCGCGCGACTGCTCCTTTTGCTTGATGAGTTGCTGCATCTACAAACCTGAGTTCGTTGTCACTCATACCAATCAGGCAGTCTTTGCACAAATCATCCTTACTTGGAAAGTGATTGTAAAAAGTGGCTTTTGCCACCCCCGACTTTTCGATTACCTCATTGATACCAGTAGCTCTAAATCCTTGTTTATAAAAGAGATCAGAAGCTACTTCGAGAATACGTTCTCTGGCTGGAGCTGCCTTTTTAGCTGTTTGAGCATTCATAAAGTAATACTAGAGCATACAGACAGGTCTGTCTAGTATTGTTTACAATTATTAGTGTTTTTTAATTCTGTCTAGCCAAATCAACTTTCTGACACATCACCTCAGCCCCATCAATCATCCTTAAGGTGTGACGCTGCAATAAGTCAGGATTAACATTGTAAAGATTATTGTTTTTAACTGCCGGTAAATCTTTCCACTTGCGCCAGTCATCTAACCACTGTCTATGTTGATTCT
>Ga0316207_10003040_pt1 | contig 16124 bp, 14 predicted proteins | sample 6weekpyrite_MG_FD_204943 | JGI IMG/M metagenome (GOLD analysis project Ga0316207, IMG submission 204943) | Microbial mat bacterial communities from mineral coupon in-situ incubated in ocean water Damariscotta River, Maine, United States -... | ecosystem: Environmental > Aquatic > Marine >... | reverse complement strand
TCAGGATGACTACCATGGTCTTGAGGAAAAATGAAATCTCTAGGTGTTGTTGCTGTTTTAAAACCTTCATTGTTTTCTGTAGCTAAAATGGGAGATAAATTAGAAGTGTTGCGGACAATATTATTATCTTCAGGATTTGTACACGCCGTTATATGGAAGCATAGAAAAATTGATAGCCACTTTATATTCCATAAAATCCGCATTAGTCATTCCTCAAAGACACAGCCGGCTCTACTCTAGACATTTTATAAGCCGGATAAATGCCGGCAAGAAAAGCAGCGCTTATACTAAACAGAACAGCAAACAGTAACGCAGTAATGTCCGGTGTTAAATCCATACTCCAACCAAAGGATTGGATATTAATGACAAAAATAAGTACGGCAGAAAGTAGTAAGCCTAATGGAATGGCAAATAGTCCGGCTAAAAAACCCATGAAGGATGTTTCGCAGATTAAAGCAATCCATAATTGTTGCGGCGTGAGTCCAATAACTCTAAGGGTGGCAAATTCGCGACCGCGTTCCAATTGCAGAGCCATAAATGCGCTGAGTATACCAATGAATGCTACGATGATTGTGAGTACCCTAAGTACATTAGTGATAGCAAAAGTTTGGTCAAATATTTCTAAAGAATGCTCTCGTATTACAGTATTTGATCGAATCTCAATGTTTGAATTCAAGAGTGGTTTGTTTGCTTTGATTTCTTTTTCGAGCTGAGATATGAATTGTTCCGATGAAATGTCAGGTTGTAAATATAAACCAAGGCTAGAAATGCTATTGTTTCGCCAATGTTGTAAATAAGCTTTTCGACTAATAGAAATTACGCCTTGATCAGAAGTGTAGTCTCTATATATTCCGATAATTTTAAACTTCACTTTCCCGTTATCTGTAAACAGACTGATAAAGTCTCCAGTATTTAATTTGTGCTTGTTGGCTAGTGGTTCTGATATCAACAAATTATTTTTATTGTTAAAGGCCTGATAGCTTGCGAGATTTCTATCAGATAAGAATTTAAATTTTTTAAATCCCTGTTCTGGGATCTCTTGTACTAATGTAGGGTGTTTTCCTAGATCGCTGCTTATTTTTGTCCAGAGTCTAATCGAAATATGCTTTACATCGGCGTTAGATTTTATATGTTTGTGTAATTGGTCTATTGATTGAATTTTAGCTGGATTGTTTGTTTTATTTTTTTGAGAGATGTACACATCTTCAATGAGTGATTGGTCAAGCCAGTCAGAAACGGCATGTCGAAAACTTGAGACCATCGTACCTACACCTACCGTTGTAGCTACCGCTAGTGTTAAAGCAGTCATTGCAACACCTGTTCGACTTAGGCTGTTGGATATATTGCCAATAGACATATTTCCAATATACCCAAAATATTTTGCAATAATGGGTCGAATGAGATAAATCGATTTTACGGTGGCATATGGGACGAGTAATGCGTAACCGCAGAATACAAAAAACATAAATGCAAAACTCATTACCAAAGAATCATCAGTAATGGAAAGCATGGCTAGGCTGAATATCAGTATAATCACGCCATAAAAAGCCAGTTTTGATGTTAAGTTTTTTTTGCTAGCTTCAAAATTGGAACGATTTAGATTTTCTTGAGGTGATGATTTGAAGGCTTCTCGCATGGGTAGCCAGGCGGAGACTAATGTTGCGACTAAACCAATAAATAGCCCTTTTAGTAATGAAAGTGGACTAATGTTCAATTGAGATAAGTTTAAGTCAAAATACAAATCGTTAATTGTTCGTACTACAAGGATAAGTAATCCTTTGCCTAAAAATAAGCCAAGAATTAATCCGATAACTGTGCCAATTAAACCAATGATGAATGTTTCGCTAAAGACCATAAAGAAGATTTCCTTATGCGTTACACCGATAGATCTTAATGTTGCGAATTGTTCTCTTCTTTGGATTAGAGAAAATGTAATTGTATTATAAATGAGAAACATACCAACGATTAAAGCCAATAAGCTCATGGCCGCTAAGTTGGTTCGAAATGCAGCTGTCATTTGTGACAAAGATTGATTACTGCTATTGATAGAAATAAGTTGATAGTTTTTTGGAGTATCCAATTTTATTTGTTCAAGTGCTGAGATGTTTTGAATGTTTAACTCTATTCGTGAAAGAATTCCATGAGAATTTAAGATGTTTTGAGCGACTGATATGTCGCATATAAATACATTGTCGAGAGCGGTTTCTACGTTCTTATTTTTCGTTTTAATGAAATCCACAATATGTAAGATTTTTTGGCGACCATTAATTTTTAATGCAATTTTGTCATTAATTTTAATTTTGTAGGTGTTAGCCATACTTTCGGAGATCATTGCGGCATTGGGTTGGTTGAGTAAATTTGTAAGTGAATTATTGGCCTTGGTTTTTCCATCAAAACTTCGAAAGTTTGATTCAGAAAAAGGGTCAATGCCAAAGATTCGAAAATATTGATTTGGATAGTTTTCTGCGTTAACCATTTTTTCAACAATTGGTGCCATTTTAATTTGAGCATGTTTTAGGCGTAATTGTGCGTAAACATTTTCATCAAGGCCTTGAGAACTATTCTCTATTTTATGCGTTACCTTGCTCGATAATGTTTTAGTACTAGCCGTAAAAGCCATTTCAGCACTTGAGCTTGCAAGATCAATCGCGATAACAACGGCAACACCCATGGCTACACCAAGGATAGTTAAGAATATTTGTAAGGGATGTGTAATTAAGTGGCGGAGACTTGATTTAGTGAGTAAACGGCTAATCATGATTTTGAAGCTTTACCAATTTTCCATGTTTCATGGCAAAAACCCGGTTTGCAATTTCACTGACATCTGAGCTATGAGTAACCATGAGTAATGTCATATTGAAATTTCTAACCATGTCTTGTAATAAATTTAGAACATCAGCGCCAGTCTCTGCATCGAGATTCCCCGTGGGTTCGTCAGCAAATACTAATTTAGGTTTATGAGCAATTGCTCGCAATATGGCTATACGTTGTTGTTCGCCGCCGGATAGTTGATCAGGATAATGGTTGATTCGATTGTTGAGGCCAATTTTGAATAACAGTGATTCGATAAAATCAATATTGCTTGGATTTAAGGACTTATTTAACTCCAGTGGCAATAAAATGTTTTCACGCACAGTTAGTGTAGGAATGAGATTAAAAAACTGAAACACAAACCCCATATGCTCGCGTCGATAACAGGTTCGTTCATATTCGGATAGTTCGTTGATAACTTGCTGCGAAATGATAACCTTTCCACTATCCGGTTTGTCGATGCCGCTCATCATATTCAATAAAGTGGATTTTCCTGAACCACTACGCCCTATAATGGCAATAATTTCACCTGAATGTATCTCTAATTTCGCATTGTCTAATATTAGTCGTGGTTGATCTGCTTGCATGTACGATTTACAAATATCCTGTAATCGAAGAATAGGTTCCTTGTTGTTCAAGATAATTTATCCATTTATTGCTTTAAGACGCCATTAGATCATAACAGGCACTTGTATATTGATGAAGAGTTTGAGATTAACAATGCAGTTATGAAGTTCACTAATATTATAGAATTTCCATCAGTATGTTAAACTGATAGGCAATGGAACCGATCATTGAAATTAAAAACCTTGAAAAGCATTACGGCGATGTTAATGCCGTTAATGGGCTGAGTTTTGGTATTAAACCGGGTATTTGCTTTGGATTATTGGGTCCTAATGGTGCTGGAAAAACAACAACCATTGAGATGATGGAAGGGGTGTTAGAGCCGAGTGCGGGAGAAATTCTGTACAAAGGCCAGCGCATCGGTAGCCAATTCAAAAACGAAGCGGGTATTCAATTTCAAGCAACCTCATTGCAAGAGTTTTTAACTGTTCGAGAAACGCTGCAACTGTTCAAAAACCTCTATGCTAATAATCTAGATTGGGATGAATTGGTTGAGTTGTGTTCGTTGCAAGAATTACTGGATCGAGATAATCAAAAATTGTCTGGTGGGCAACGTCAACGTCTATTGCTTGCCTTGGCTTTAGTGAATGATCCTGAATTAGTTTTTTTGGATGAGCCTACTACCGGTTTAGACCCGCAAGCTCGACGTAATTTTTGGGATTTAGTGCGGTTAGTCCGTAGCCGTAATAAAACCATTATTTTAACCACGCATTATATGGAAGAAGCCTTTGAGCTGTGTGACGAAATCGTTATTGTGGATAAAGGTAAATTAATCGCAGAAGGCAGTCCTGAGGTTTTATTGAAAAATCATTTTGGGGATTCCATTGTGCAGATACCTCAAAAAGATATTAGTTCGAGTCAATTAGATAGGTTGGCTTTGAGTCATAAAGCACGGGGTGAGTGGATAGAGTTTCAAACCCATGATCCGCAGGTGATCATAGAAGCATTACTTAAAGTGAGTGTTAGCTTGGCGGGCATGCGATTGAGAGCGTGGAGTTTAGAAGATTTATTTATTCATCTTACCGGAAAACAACTGAGGTTATAGTGTGAAACGTTTTCTAGCGGTTATGCATGCGCGAAACTTAGAGTTTATCAGAGACCGATCTGCTTTATCTTGGACTTTGATTATGCCGTTTTTTCTCGTTTTTGCTTTTGCCTTTATTTTTTCTGACGACAATAAGAGCTTGTATAAAGTCGCTTATGTGGGAGATCAAACCCAGTTAGATGCGTCAGAAATATCATTTATGGACACGCAGCACCTTCAAGTGATTTTATATAAAAATAAGGAAGAGGCTTTATCAAAGTTGCAGCATCATCAAATCGATATGGTGTTTAATGAACGTCCTGAACCTATTTACTGGATTAATGCTTCATCTCCGGCGGGGTATATGTTGGAACGTATTCTATGGGGTAGTGGTGGCAGTGATTTTAATAAACAAACCGTAGACGGTGCTGAAATTCGATATGTGGACTGGGTATTGCCAGGTATTTTGTCCTTCAATATTATGATGGGCTGCTTATTTGGTGTTGGTTATGTCATTGTTCGATATCGTAAGAGTGGTTTTTTAAAACGATTGAAAGCCACTCCGTTGAGCGCGTTAGAATTTTTAATTGCACAAATGTGTTCTAGGCTTTTATTAATGCTAACCATTACTATTTTTGTCTTCTTCGGGTGTGATTTATTTTTAAATTTCACCATGCTGGGTTCTTATTTATTGCTCTTTTTAATAACGCTATTGGGCTCAATTTGCATGATTTCTTTGGGTTTGTTAGTCGCAGCAACCATCTCCAGCGAAGAGCTTGCTGGTGGTATTCTAAATTTAATCACTTGGCCGATGATGATTTTGTCCGGAGTTTGGTTTTCCCTCGAAGGTGCGCACCCGTTTGTGCAAAATGTAGCTCAGATTTTACCTTTAACGCATTTGGTTGATGGTGCAAGAGCTATTATGACGGAAGGGCAAGGTATTGCTGATATATATTTAAATTTCATTGTATTAAGTGTGATGAGTATCGTGTTTTTATTTTTAGGTGCTAAGATTTTTCGCTGGGAGTAATATAAAAATCTTTCGTCATTCGTCAATGCTGTTCAGCATGAATTAAGCCTGCTTAGTAAATAGCCTACCAAAAAAATTTTTCAAGTAATAAATTTCATTGATCAAAAGAAATTCGAACACTATACTTATTTTTGATAACGAAAAAAATAATTTTAGTAGTGCCTAAAAATAATGATTAAATAAATATGAATTATGTATTTTCAATTCAATTAGTGTTCGTTGATATATGAATGACAACAGCACCGTCTATTTTCATTCAATTCAATGTTTATTTACATGCCGCTTCTCTGTAACAAACCGATGAAATTATTTGGTTGGTTTTAACGTGATTCGTAAGGATAAAGTATGACTCATTGAAAGTGATTAAATAAAGAAATAAAAATATTTTTGTTACACGTTCAGCGCCGTGGGAGGTAGAAAACGTGAAAACACCCGGTAATTTTGCAATAACTTATTGCAAAAAAAATGTGGTATTGCCGATAAATTTTACAACCTTAATCAGTTTGTTATTTTTATTTGTAATTTCCATCAATTCATATGCTTTTGATCATACAGGTAGTTCAGATGTATGTACGAGCTGTCATGGAAGTTCTGCTGAGGGCCTGAGTGCTGATCATATTACAGTTACGGGTGACTGTGATGGTTGTCATGTCAATATTACTTGGCGTCCTGTTAGATTTGTGAATCATCAATTTGTATCGGGCCAATGTGTCGATTGTCATTATTTAGATTCAGAATTTGATGGAAAAACGGCTACACATATACCGTCTTTAGACCAATGTGGCGCATGCCATAGTGTACTTGCTTGGTCGCCTATTCCTATTGTAAATCATGAATTCGTGGTTGGTAATTGCGTTAATTGCCATAATGGGATTAACGCGAGAGGTAAAGTATTTGATCATCCTTTGACTGAGGATCTGTGCGGCTTATGCCACATGACATCTTCATTTAAAGCGGGGATTACTGTGGATCACACACAGTTTTCTCAAGTTTGTGAATCTTGCCATAACGGTATTGATGAAGTGGGCATGCATTCGTTCCATATTAGTTCAACACAAGTGTGTGGTGCATGCCATTCATTTATTTCTTGGTCACCAGTATTGCAAGTTGATCATACTCAAGTTTTAGGTGCATGCAGTACTTGCCATAATGGTGCCAAAGCAACAGGTAAAGGGATGTCACATGTCGAATCGACTAGGCAATGTGAGGCATGCCATTCCATTGCGGGATGGGTGCCAGTGACGATGATCGACCATAATGAAGTGTTAGGCGGTTGTATTTTTTGTCATGATGGCTCCTATGCGCAAGGACGTTCAGTTTTTCATATCAATAGCTCAGATAATTGTTCGGCATGCCACACAACAACTATTTGGGCTCCAGTGATTAGTGTGAATCATACGGATGTGTTGGGGTCATGTTTTAGTTGCCATGATGGAGCTGTTGCCCGCGGTAAATCTGTAACGCATATTCAAAGTTCTGAATTGTGCGAAACTTGTCATGTTCCTGGCTCTTGGGCGACAATTATTTTTTCTCATACTGATATCATTAATGGTTGCGCGGACTGTCATGATGGCATTACCGCTACAGGAAAATCTGTAGACCATATTCCAAGTTCAAATTTGTGCGAAGCTTGTCATGTAACAACTAATTGGACTCAAATAGGTGTGCAAATTCTTATAGATCACTCACAAGTTATTGGTGTTTGTTCTGATTGTCATGATGGAATTACTGCGCAGGGTAAATCTGTGACGCATATTGCGAGTACTGAAAATTGTATGAGCTGTCACAATACACTCGCTTGGTTGCCCACTACACTTGTTGATCACCTGGAAGTTATTGGCGCCTGTTCGACGTGTCATAACTATCCTTTAGGTCATATATCTGCGAGTACCTCTTGTGAATTGTGTCATAGTGAAGTTGCTTGGAAGCCAGTATTTATTGTAGATCATTCTCAGGTTGTGGGTGATTGTATATCCTGTCATAACGGTCAAATTGCTTTAGCTAAGTCACTAAATCATATAAACTCTTCGAATGTTTGTTCTGCCTGTCATACGACAAACTCATGGATTTCTGTTTTCACTGTTGATCATAATGAAGTTCTGGGCAATTGTGTTCAATGCCATAATAATATTATTGCTTGGGGTAAGAGTAGCTCACATATAAATTCCAGCGAAGTGTGTGAGTCTTGTCATGCCACACAGTCATGGTTGCCAGCGATTATCGTTGATCATAATGAAGTGTTGGGTGATTGTATTGGTTGTCACAATGGTCAAACTGCTCAAGGAAAAAATGTTGGCCATGTTATTAGTCCGGATCAATGTGATAGTTGCCATACAACTTCGGCCTGGTTACCTGCAGTATTCTCTCATCCTTTGGTGACTAGTGGTTGCAGTAGTTGTCACAATGGAACAACGGCACGTGGAAAATCGTCAAGCCATATCAATAGCTCAAATTTATGCGAAGCCTGTCATTCCATTCAACGCTGGCAAACCATCGGCACAAGTCTGATCGATCATACACAAGTCTTCGGCAGTTGTTCTAATTGTCATGATAACCTTACTGCGGTTGGCAAAAATCCAAGACATATCTTATCAAGTAGTATCTGTGATGCGTGCCATACTACCGCAGCTTGGTGGCCAGTTTTATCGGTGGATCATACCAATGTTCTTGGTTTGTGTCAGCGTTGTCATTCATTTGGATTAACGCATATTAACAGCACTAACAATTGTGAATCTTGTCATTTAACGACGCTTTGGATACCAGTGTTTACGGTTAGTCACAATGATGTATTTGGGGGTTGCAGCGATTGCCACATTAAAAACCCAGGTCATATTTCAACGACAGACATTTGTCAGGCTTGTCATTCCACAACATCATGGCGACAAGTAATTCGGGTTAACCATCAGCAGGTGACAGGTTCTTGTTCTGCATGTCATTCATTACCCCGTGATCATGATCCGACTACTCGCGAATGTAATGTTTGTCATAATACCCGTACTTGGGATGATTAATCTCTTATGTTGTACTTTGAATGTCAATGTCCTATGGCGAATTTGGGTTTATTTATTGAGTAGTAAGCTAATACCTACAGAAACGGTAATAATTTCGTAAACAATTTTGATCCACTTATTGCCTTTCTTAATGGCTAAATGTGCACCAATGTAACCGCCCAATAGTGAGCCTAGGATTAACGCAGGCAGCCAAGGCCAAGCTATTTCTCCCAAAATACCCAAAGTGATTGCGCCACTGCCATTCCAAAATAAACCAACCAAAATCAAGGTGTATGATACGGCCGTTTTATAATCCAGACCAAACCAACGGACCAGCCAAAGCGTGACAAATAAGCCGGTGCCAGAGGTGAGAGAACCATTTAGTATGCCTATGAAAAATAAGACTATTCCACCAGTGAAGTAACCCGTATAGTCACGGTGTAGGGTCGAAGATGTTTGACCTAAGCTCGGTTGTAGATAGGAGTAAATACCGAGGCCAATAGTGAGTAAACCGAGTGCAATTTCCGCGATTCTATTGTCTATATTGAGGATGAGGCTTGCACCCAGTACAACACCCGGCAATCCTGTTGCTAATATGAACAGTGCAAACTTGCTGTCAAGACGTTTTTCCTTTAGGTTTCTTATGGTTGCGCCGATACCCAGGAAGACGCTGGCCACCTTATGAGTGGCTAATGCAATATTGAATGCGAGCCCAAGGAAGATGAGTGCTGGCAATTGTATGAGCCCAGCACCTCCACCAGCAAATGCTGAAAATATATTGGCGATTAAGGAAATAAAAAACAGGACTATTGAGTCGAATAAAGACATATAAATTATTTAGCCCAGTATCCTGTAAAATGAGTCTATGAGTATTTTGTTTACTAAAAAAGTATTTGTATTTCTATTGCTTAGTGTATCACTAAGTTGTGCATTATTTGCGGGCGATGTTTTTTATGTTTATAAAGATAAGAAAGGTCATACGCATATAGAAGACTCTATTCCTGGCGAGTTAACCAAGTACGGTTATAAAATTATTAATGAACAAGGGATGACCATTAAGGAAGTTCCCAGCGTCGCGACTAAAGTAAAAAAAGCAAACGCCAAGCAGCGTCGTACCGATAAACAACGTGCTAAGGAAGCCGAGAAGAAAAAAAATCAACAGTTATTACGCCGTTTTACCAGTCTGGAAGATATACGTGAAACGGGTAATAAGAAAATCATGGCTTTGCAAAGTCAGATCGATATTACAAAAAATCATATTAAAGCATTTGAAAAAAATCTGAGTGATTTACAAGAGCATGCCTTAAGTTTAAGTAAAAAACTGAAACCCGTTCCTGATGATGATTTACGGGCTATTGAGCGAATGAAAGAGAATATTAAGAAAAATAAAAAATATGTTGAGATTAAACGAACAGAGCAACACAAAATTCGTGAAGAGTTTATTGCGTTGATTGGTCAGTATAAAAAGCTAACAGCGAAAAGATAGTGTTTTCCTAGGCGATTCTGTGTGCTTAGAGCCCTTTAAGTGCTTGGGCGATTAAATTCCACTGTTCATTGCTATGTTCCAGCGGACTTTGTTTAAAGTTGCTTCGTTGGTATTGATTAATTCTTCCGGTAATGTAGGCGGTTATAAAATTCGCTAGCATACTAATATTGCAATTTTTACTAATTTCCTCGTGTGCAATACCCTCTCTGAGGAATTGTTTGATTTGTGTTTCCAGCCGATCGAAGAATTGGCTGACGCGTGTGCGAAGTTTTTCACTTTCACCCATAATCGCATTGCCTGTGAGAATACTTGTTATGCCGGGATTTCGGTCTGCAAAGGTTAATAATAAATGCGTAATTGCTTCACAGCGCAATAGAACAGAGTTCTGTTCTTTTTGAATGATATTTATACGACTAAATATGGTTTCTTCCGCAAATTGAATTAGGGCTTCAAACATTTTTCCTTTGCTCGGAAAATGGCGATATAACGCTGCTTCTGAAATGCCGATGGCTTTAGCTAAAGCGGCTGTTCTAATGGGTGAGCCGGGATTGCTCTCTAGTTGAAAGGCGATGGTCTGCAGAATTTCTTGCCGCCGATGCAGTTTTTTTTCTGTAATCATCGAATATTATCCTCTTATCAGTGTGCCAATTCCTTCATCAGTCAATATTTCAAGTAATACGGCATGTTCTATTCGGCCATCGATAATGTGGGAGCTTTTCACACCACCTTGTACTGCGGTTAATGCGCTATCAATTTTTGGTAACATGCCACCGTATATCGTGCCATCACTGATTAGATCATCGACTCGACTTGCGGTAAGTCCGGTGAGAAGTTTGTCTTGTTTGTCGAGTAAGCCCTGGATGTTGGTTAATAAAATCAATTTTTCTGCATTTAATGTTGCAGCAAGTTTTCCTGCAACTAAGTCGGCATTGATATTATAAGAAGCGCCATTGGTATCAACACCTACAGGTGCGATAACAGGAATAAAATGATCTTTGACTAACATGTCTACGACATCTGTGTTAATAGCATCCACCTCACCAACATGCCCCAGGTCGATTATTTCCGGCACATCTAATTCAGGGGAGTTACGTGAAATATTGAGTTTTTTGGCGTGAATTAGTTCGCCATCTTTACCGGTTAATCCGACTGCACGGCCACCTTGTTGATTAATAGAATTGACGATTTCTTTGTTAACAAGTCCACCCAAAACCATCTCAACGACATCCATGGTTTCTCTATCTGTTACTCGCATACCCTCGATAAATTCACTTTGTTTACCGATTTTTTCTAATAAACTTCCGATTTGAGGGCCGCCACCGTGAACAATGACTGGATTAATGCCGACTTGTTTTAATAAAACAATATCACGCGCAAAGGATTCTTTTAATTTTTCATCAACCATGGCATTACCGCCATATTTGATGACAAATGTTTTACCTGAAAATCTCTGGATATACGGTAAGGCCTCAATGAGGACTTTAGCGATGTTTTTTGCTGATTCAATATCAATTGACATATTTAAAACCTATTATCAAAAAGGCAAAGTTAACGACTTATCTACCGAATGAAAAAGTGCGCGAAATTTTTCTTGTACGGTTTTCATAGCAGATTCGCTGCGGCCTTCAAAACGAATAACTAAACAAGGCGTTGTATTGGAGGCGCGAACTAAACCCCAGCCATCCTCAAAGTCCACGCGAATACCATCAATATCAGTAATACGAGCATTGTCAAAATTTGCGGCGCTGATTAGTTTGTCCATCAATGGAAAATGTTCGCCTTCGTTCATTTCTAGACGTAACTCTGGTGTATTGCACATGTCGGGTAATGCGGAAAATATTTCTTGAGTCGATTTTTCACTTTTAGACAGAATTTCCAGCAAACGAGCGCCAGTATATAGGGCATCATCAAAACCAAACCAACGTTCTTTAAAAAAGATATGGCCACTCATTTCACCCGCAAGTGGTGCGCCAGTCTCTTTTAGTTTTGCTTTGACAAGCGAATGTCCGGTTTTCCACATGGTTGGTTTGCCGCCAGCTTCTTCAATTGCTTGGTGCAAATTAACAGAGCACTTAATGTCGTAAATTATTTCTGCACCCGGATTACGATCAATAACATCTAGTGCGTAAAGAATCATTTGACGGTCAGGCCAAATGATTTCGCCAGAGGGTGCAATAACACCAAGTCGGTCGCCATCTCCATCAAATCCAAAACCTACATCGGCCTTTTCTTTTTTAACGGTGTCGATAAGTGTGTCTAATGTTTCTGGTTGGCTTGGATCAGGGTGATGATTGGGAAAATTGCCATCTATTTCGCAAAATAGCTCAGTTACTTCGCAGCCTAATGCACGAAAAAGTTTTGGTGCAAGTTCCCCTGCAACGCCATTGCCACAATCGACAATAATTTTAAGCGGCCGAGCCAACTTAATATCATCAGTAATACATTTTAAATATTCATCACTAATATCTTGTTCGGTATAAGTGCCTTCGCCATTCGCAAAATTTTTATCAATAATACGTTGTTTTAAATTTTGAATTGTATCACCCGACAAAGTGGTGTTGTTTAACACCATTTTTAGTCCATTGTAATTGGGTGGGTTGTGGCTGCCGGTAAGCATGATTCCACAACCGGTATTTAAATGGAAAGAGGCAAAATACAAAACAGGTGTGGGTACGCGACCGACATTAACAACATTAATGCCAGTGCTAAGAATGCCGTCAATTAAAGCCTGTAATAATTTTGGTCCCGATAATCGACCGTCTCGGGCAACAGCAATGGTTTTTTGTTTGAGTTGAAGTGCTTCGCTACCCAAAGCTTTACCAATGGCATGCACCATATCAAGCGTTAATGTTTCATCAACAATACCGCGAATATCATAAGCTTTGAAAATGCTGTCGGTGATTGGAAAATCTGTATTGTATTCTGCCATAGGGATTCCTTAATTTAATGTGTACCCGAATGGCCGAAACCACCTTCGCCTCGTTCCGATTCATCGAATTCATCAACAATTTCAAAATTAGCTTGAACAACTGGTACGATTACCATTTGTGCCAGGCGTTCGCCAACTTTTAAGGTGAAATTTTCTTTTCCACGATTCCAACAGGAGACCATGAGCGGCCCTTGATAATCTGAATCAATCAAGCCCACTAGGTTTCCTAATACAATACCGTGTTTGTGTCCTAGTCCAGAGCGTGGCAATAGTATGGCTGCTAATTCGGGGTCTTCGACATGAATCGATATGCCTGTTGGAATTAGCTGTGTTTCACCCGGTTGTATTATTCTGTCTTCATCTATACATGCACGTAAATCCATGCCTGCTGATCCAGGAGTAGCGTATGCCGGTAATGGGAATTCTTTGCCGATACGATCGTCTAGTATTTTAACTTGAATATTTTTAGCCATTATTTTTTGTGTAAGCCTCTGCAATTAGTTGAATAAGTTCTTTGGATAAATGATTTTTGTCGTTTTCAGCCAATTCGTTTTGCGAATTTTCTGTAATAACAATGAGCTTGTTTCGATCTGAATGAAAACCTTGGTAATTTCCTTCGTCATCTTTACCAACTTGATTGCCAATAATCATGTCGAGACTTTTATTATTTAATTTGGATTTGGCGTTGTCTACAAGGTTTTCCGTTTCTGCGGCAAATCCTACACAAAAAATATTTGGATCAGATGCCACATTGGCAAGAATGTCAGGATTTTTTTGCATATTAATTTTTATCGCTGAATCGGATTTTTTAATTTTGTTGTTGGCAATATTTTCAGGTCGATAATCAGCTACGGCAGCCGCTCCAATAAAAATATGAGTGTCATTCAGCTGTTGTTTTACGGCACTAAACATTTGCTCAGCGGATTCAACGTGGATGGTAATTACGCCTTTAGGTTGTTCGATATTAACAGGGCCGCTGATAAGCGTAACATTTGCCCCAGCCATTTTTGCTTGTCGAGCCAGAGCGTAACCCATTTTCCCCGAGCTATGATTGCTAATAAATCTTACCGGATCAATGGCTTCACGCGTTGGGCCTGCTGTGATGACAATATTTTTATTTTTTAATAAGCCAAAGTTATTTAAAAAGGCGCCAACAAGCGTCTCAACCTCCATCAACCGGCCTTTGCCAGTTTCCCCACAGGCTTGATTCCCTTTTTCTGGTCCCAAGAATTGATAATCACGGGAGCTTAATAATTTAACATTATCCTGAGTTGCAGAATTTGCCCACATGACATGGTTCATGGCTGGTGCGAGATAAATGGGGCAATTCGCTGCTAGGCATAATGTGGATAAAAGATCGTTTGCATTGCCATTGGCTAATTTGGCTAGAAAATCTGCGCTAGCAGGGGCGATGAGTATTTTATCAGCCCAGCGAGCCAAGTCGATATGCTCCATGACGCGTTCGTTACTTTTGAATATATCGGTAAACACAGGCGAGCCACTAAGTGCTTGCAAAGTAACTTTACCGATGAATTTTTCGGCTGCTTGGGTCATAACCACGCGAACAGTAATGTTTTGATCTTGCAAGCGGCGAATAATATCGGCGCTTTTATAAGCTGCAATGCCGCCAGTAACGCCGAGCAAAACATTTTTGGTGGATGGATTCATAGCGGGATTTTAACTCTAAATTTAATAACTTACTACGACTATAAGTATAAAGGTGTAGGACAAATGGCAATAACTGACTGGCCAGCTGACGAGCGACCACGAGAAAAATTATTAAAACAAGGTGCGGCTGCATTATCTGATGCAGAATTATTGGCGATATTTCTACGAACGGGTGTAAAGGGGAAAAGCGCAGTGGATTTATCGCGCGAGCTATTAAATGAATTTGGTTCATTGCGAAGCATAATGAAGGCAGATTTGCCGACTTTTAGTCGAGGATTGGGGCTTGGGAGAGCAAAATTCACCCAGTTGCAGGCGGTTTTGGAGATGAGTCGTCGACATTTGCAGGAAAAACTCGAAAAAGGCGATGCTTTAGAGAATGCACAGGCTACGCGAGAATATCTAATGGCAAAAATGCGACACTATGATCATGAGGTGTTTGCAATTTTATTTTTGGATAACAAACATCAGATTATCAGTTTTAAAGAATTATTTAACGGCACAATTGATGGGGCAAGTGTTTATCCGCGAGAGGTAGTAAAACTGGTATTACAACAAAACGCGGCGGCAGTAATTTTGGCGCATAATCATCCATCGGGTAATGCCTCGCCGAGTGCTTCCGATAGGCAAATTACTCAAAAATTGAAAGAAGCATTGGCTTTGGTGGATGTGAGAGTTTTAGATCATTTTATCGTGGGTGAAGAAGGGTTTTCATTTGCAGAGCATGGATTGATATAATTTTAAAGCGTAATATGCTTTATAATTCAGTAAAATATCAAGCTTAGGGATATGAGGGAGATGTCATGAATCGTACAGTTATTTTACTGTGTGTGTTATTTTTTAGCTCAATTGGGCAAGCTTTTGCGGAGCGAGGAGACCACTACTACTTGGTTAAGGGTGGTGTGCTTTGGCTTGATGCGGATGACAACCCCGATAGTCTGCTTAATCTTGGATTGACATATGGTTATGGGATTACACAGAGAATTTCTCTTGAATTAGATTATGATCGCTCCATAAGCGGTGGTGGATATAGCACAACAGCTAATGGTGAGGGGGAATATAAGCTATGGTTAGCTTCAGCTAATCTAGCCTATCGACATTTATTTTTTTCTGGCATTTATTTAAAAGCCAAAGCTGGTTATATGTACGGTAATGAATCGCGTACGAATGATACATCAGGGGATGAGGATGATACCGTACACGGTCTCAATGGGAGTATTGGGCTGGGTTATTTAGCAGGACCTGTAATGGGCACTTCCACAACAATTGAATTATCATACACCTGGCATAAACAGGATATTACTTCAGCGATGTTAGGTGTTAATCTGACATTTTGATTCGCTTAGTTTGTTCTTTCATTGGATTAATATTCGCTTCTCAAACAAGTGCGCAACGCTTGCCCGAGTGGGAGTTAGGCCTCGCTTTGGGTTACGCAAAATTACCCTATTATCGGGGCGCTGCCTCGGGTAGAGATCTTCTGCTTCCATTGCCCCTAGCAATTTATCGAGGCAAAAAATACAGCGTTGATGATGACGGTGGCCATCGTTGGTTGTTTCGATCAAAAC
>Ga0316207_10003039_pt1 | contig 16125 bp, 14 predicted proteins | sample 6weekpyrite_MG_FD_204943 | JGI IMG/M metagenome (GOLD analysis project Ga0316207, IMG submission 204943) | Microbial mat bacterial communities from mineral coupon in-situ incubated in ocean water Damariscotta River, Maine, United States -... | ecosystem: Environmental > Aquatic > Marine >... | reverse complement strand
TATGTCACGCCGTCTGACAGCCTGGCGGTGCTGGCGGCCAATGCCCATCTGGTGCCGGGATATGCCCGCGGTCTTGCCGGTGTCGCGCGCTCGATGCCCACCAGCCAGGCCGCCGATCGCGTGGCCCGCGCCCTTGGCATCGCAGGCTACGAGACCCCGACCGGCTGGAAATTTTTCGGCAACCTGCTGGATGCGGGCCGCGTCACCCTCTGTGGTGAGGAAAGCGCCGGCACCGGCAGCGACCATGTGCGCGAAAAGGACGGGCTCTGGGCGGTGCTGCTCTGGCTCAATATCCTGGCCGTGCGGCGGATCCCGGTCGCGGCGATCCTGCACGATCACTGGGCGCGGTTCGGGCGGGATTACTACTCTCGCCACGATTATGAGGCGATCGAGCCTGACCGCGCCAACGCCCTGATGGCAGCGCTGGTGGCCCGCCTGCCCGATCTGACCGGCCAGGGCATCGGCCCCGCCCGCATCGCCGCCGCCGATCAGTTTTCCTATCACGACCCTGTCGATGGTTCGGTCAGCCACAATCAGGGCCTGCGCATTCTGTTCGAGGGCGGCGGGCGCGCGGTGCTGCGCCTGTCGGGCACCGGCACCGAAGGCGCGACCCTGCGGATCTATCTGGAACGCTATGTCGCCCCCGATGGCGATCTGGGGATCGAGACGCAAACCGCCCTCAGCGATCTCAACATGGCGGTCAAATCGCTGATCGGGCTTGAGGAGCTGACCGGGCGCAGCGACCCCGACGTGATGACCTGACGGGGCGGGCGCTTCACTTCATATTTTCTGAAATCAAATTCATTTCTTTGAATTTGACTGATGTGTCTGCACGGCCCATCCTGCGCGGGACTCTTGCCCCCCAAAGGAACCTGCCATGGCCCCGACACAGCTGAACCTCATCGCCGGTGACTGGATGCCGGGCGCTTCCGAGATCGAGAACCGCAACCCCTCGGATCTGGGCGATCTGGTGGGCGTCTACGCGCAGGCCAGCGCCGATCAGCTGGAGGCGACACTGGATCAGGCCCGCATCGCGCAAATCCAGTGGGCGGCCTACGGGATCGAACGCAAGCAGGCCGTGCTGATGGCCATCGGCACCGAGCTGATGACCCGCGCCGAGGAACTGGGCACGCTTTTGAGCCGCGAAGAGGGCAAGCCGCTGGCCGAGGGCAAGGGCGAGGTCTACCGCGCCGGGCAATTCTTTACCTATTACGCCGCCGAAACCCTGCGCCAACTGGGCGAAAACGCCGACAGCGTGCGCGCTGGCGTCGAAATAGACGTGCGCCGCGAGCCGGTGGGCACCGTCGCGGTGATCAGCCCCTGGAACTTTCCCACCGCCACCGCGTCCTGGAAAATCGCCCCCGCGCTGGCTTACGGCAACGCGGTGGTGTGGAAACCCGCCAATATCACCCCGGCCTCGGCCGTGGCGCTGGCCGAGATCATCAACCGGCAGGACATTCCCAAGGGATTGTTTTCGCTGCTGATGGGCTCAGGGCGCGCGATCGGGCAGCGGCTGGTCGAAAGCGCAAAGATTGATGCCATTTCCTTCACCGGCTCGGTCCCGGTGGGCAAGGGCATCGCCATGGCCGCGATCGGCAATCTGACCAAGGTGCAGATGGAGATGGGCTCGAAGAACGCGCTGGCGGTGATGGAGGATGCCGATCTGGATCTGGCCGTGTCACTGGCGCTTGGCGGGGCTTTTGGCGGTTCGGGGCAGAAATGCACCGCCTCCTCGCGGCTGGTCGTTCATGCCAGCATCCATGACGCCTTTGTCGAAAAACTGGTGGCGGGCACCAAGGCGATGAAGGTCGGCCACGCGCTGGAGCCCGGCACCCAGATGGGCCCCGTGGTCAGCGAAACGCAGCTCAATGAGAACCTGGCCTATGCCGATCTGGGCAAATCCGAAGGGGCCGAACTGGCCTGTGGCGGTGTCCGGCTCGATATGCCGCACGAGGGCTATTACATGTCGCCCGGCGTGTTCCTGAACACCACCAACGCGATGCGCATCAACCGCGAGGAGATGTTCGCACCGCTGACCAGCGTGATCAAGGTGGGCAGCTACGAGGAGGCGCTGGCCGTGGTCAATGACACCAATTTCGGCCTCACCTCGGGCATTGTCACCCAAAGCCTCGCGCGCGCCACGCATTTCCGCCGCAACGCGCGCACCGGTGTCGTCACCGTCAACCTGCCCACGGCGGGCACCGATTATCACGTGCCCTTTGGTGGCCGCGGCGACAGCTCATATGGCCCCCGCGAACAGGGCCGCGCGGCGGCGGAATTCTACACCACCGTCAAAACCGCCTATATCAGCGCAGGCACCCCGGCATGAGGATCGACTGCCTGCAATATAACAACTGGTCGGAAAAGATCTTTCGCCAGCTGCGCCAGGGCGGGGTCGATGCCGTTCAGGTCACCATCAGTTACCACGAGACCTTTCGCGAGACGGTGCTGAATTTCGAGAAATGGAACCGCTGGTTCGAAGAATTTCCCGATCTGATCCTGAAAGGCCAATGGGCCGGCGACATCGACAAAGCCCGCGAAACCGGGCGCACCGCCATCTTTTTCGGCTTCCAGAACCCCGCCCCCATCGAGGATGATATCGGCCTGGTCGAGATCCTGCACACGCTTGGCGCGCGGTTCATGCAGCTGACCTATAACAACCAGTCGCTGCTGGCCACCGGCTGCTACGAGGCGGAAGATCCCGGCATCACCCGCATGGGCCGCCAGGTGATCCGCGAAATGAACCGGGTCGGCCTTGTGGTCGACATGAGCCATTCCGCCGACCGCTCCACCATCGAGGCCGCCGAAATATCCGAGCGCCCCATCGCCATCACCCATGCAAACCCGCATGCGTGGTCGCCCGCGCTCAGGAACAAGCGCGACGACGTCATTCGCGCCGTGACCGAACGCGGCGGCATGTTCGGCTTTTCACTCTACCCGCATCACCTCAAGGATAAGTCGGGCTGCACGCTGGAAAGCTTCTGCCAGATGATCGCCGAGACCGCCGGGCGCTATGGCGCAGAGCATCTTGGGATCGGCAGCGACCTTTGCCAGGATCAGCCCGACAGCGTGGTGGAATGGATGCGCATGGGCCGCTGGACGAAAGAGACCGATTATGGCGAGGGATCAGCCGCAGCACCCGGGTTCCCTGCCATGCCGTCCTGGTTCCGCGACAATCGCGATTTCGGCAATATCGAGGCCGGGCTGCGCGCCACCGGCCTCAGCGCCGATGAGATCGCGGGCATCATGGGCGGCAACTGGTATCGCTTCTACGCCGAGAACTTCACCCCGAAAGGATAATCCCCATGCACGACCCGGCCCCCACCCGTTTGCCCCTGCGTCCGCCCGCACAGGTCATGCGGCTGTCGCGCCTGGGCTCGCTGCATCAATGCAGGCTCAGCTTCATGCGCGTGCTGACCCGGCGCATGGCGGCCGAGGGTTGGCGCTTTTCCCGGCCGGCATTCAATATCGGCGATGATGGCGTCGGCCATGCCGTTTATTCCGCCACCGGCCCGGACCGGACCTATTCGCTGATTGCCTTCGCCCATGATCTGCCGCCCGAGATGCGCTCGGACCGGGTGATTGCAACCGCCTGGGACGCGACATTCACCCTTTTTGACGGGGTGCCGGAGGCTGCCGATATCGACCGTCTCTCGAAAAACATACCGCTGCAGGAGGCCGGCCGCGTCAGCGAGCGCGAGATCTCCGTGTCGCGGGCCAATCGTTCGGTGCGGCTATGGGAGCATTTCGTCGACGCATTGGCCACAGGCCAGCAACCCGATCCTCAGAAAACCGCCGCCGTGGGATACCTGATGCGCACCACCGCCGTCTATGGCTCGGGCAAACTGGGGGCGGCAGACCGCGAAACCATTGCAGACCGGCCCGAGATGCAGGTGCCGTTTCAGGCCGAGATGCTGTCGGTCTACCTGACCCGCGTCTTTGTCCGCGATCTTGTCCAGCACATGGCCCGCGCCAAGGGCGGCGACAAGACGGCAACGCTGGACCCGGCGATTGCGCAAAGCCTTGGTATCGGCAATTCCACCGGCCTCGGCATGGCTCCCTTCATCGTCAACCACCCGGTTCTCTTCAACAACTGGATCATGGCCCGCGAAGAGGCCATCGCGCGGGTGCGCGCCGTTGAAACCGCCACCAAAGCCGAAGCGGCCGCCTTCCGCGCCGTTCTGGAGCGGGCTGCCCTCTCAGTGGCTGAATGGCATTCGGAACACCCGATCCAGATCGAGAAACTGAAAACCCTGGGCACCGATATGGCCGCACTTGCCGGGCATGTGGGCGCGGCCGATCTGACCACCGGGCACCCCTGGAACCGGCTCTATGACTGGGCCGAGGCGCATCTGGGAGAGGACGCGCAGGAGCTGGTCGCCTCGCTCATCCTCGAACCCTATCCCGATCTGGTCGATGGGCTGGCCGCTGGCATGGCCGATGCCAATTCCGACGCGTTCCGCATCGATGGCGGGTTGAGCATCGCCGCCACCCGCAGCGCATTGGAGGCGAGCTTTGGCTGGGCGCTGGCGGTTGACTGGACGGCCCGCGAAAACCGGGCCCGCGCCTGGTATGTCTCCGAGGAAAAGCTGGAACCGCGCCTGGGCGAACGCTTTGACGAACCGATTGCGGAATATGAACAGCCGCTGGCCCCCGCCCGCGATGCCGCCGCCGCGCATAAGGCATTGGCGGATTGGGGCGATGATCAGCCGGTCGCGGCATTCCTGCTGGCCCATCCCGAGCATCGCCACACTATCCGCCGGGCCCAGATCACCGCCATCGCGCCCTATGGCGAGATCCACGACAACACCATCGCCGCCGATGTGCTGCCCATCGACATGCTGCGCGCCAAACTGGCGTTTTTCGGAGCCACGCATTTCGATCCCCGCTCCGACCGGTGGGTGCGCATCTGCATGTATGCCGGGGCCCCCTACCCCGAGGATCTGCGCCCCGAGACCGCCGACCACTGGATCTACCCGGAGGTGGAGACATGAGCTTTTCTCTCAACGAGGTCGAAGCCACCGCCAAGAAAGCCGCCCGTGGTGCCGGTTATTCCTGGGGTCTGGCCGAGGAAGCGGGCAAAGCCACGCGCTGGCTCTCGGCCCAGGGTCTGGATGGTTGCGGCGCGCTGGCAGCTCTCTTGCAGGAGCCGCGCCATGAAAGCCCCACGCGCGACGGCGATATCTGGTCGGCCAATGGCGCGCTCTGCCCGCTGGCCTCGGGCGCGGCGCTGTCGGATTTCGCGGCCGACCTGGCGGCGGGGCCCATTCGTCTGATCGAGGTTGCCCATCCACAGCTGCTGCTGCCTTTCGCCGCCGGGGCCGCGCGCCAGATGGGCACTGTCCTGACCCTGGCCTGCGACACCCTGACCGCGCGCACCGATGGCGCGGGCGTCGACCTGGCCCATATCCCCAGCCCGCCCGGCACATCGGATGTGCAGGTTTCCCTGGGCGGGCGCATGGGCGCTGCCCTGCCGCACCAGACCCGCGCCGCCTCCGATCCGGCGATCTGGGCGGTCCTGACCGGTCTTGCCGCGCGCACCTATGCCCCCGCCACCGATGCCTCGCGCCGATTGGGTGCCGGGGCTGGCCTTTCCGATAATGACTGATCCGAGGATGCCATGATTAAAACCAGAACGCTGAGCCTTGCCGAGATCGAAGACCTTGCCCTTCGCGCCCTTGTGGCCGCCGGCACCTCCGAGAAAAACGCCCGCCCGCTGGCCGTCGCCACCGCCGCGACCGAGGCCGATGGCGTGGCCTCGCACGGGCTGGCCTATATCCCGATCTATTGCGAGCATGTCGGCTGCGGCAAGGTCGACGGGCAGGCGGTACCGGTCCTGACCCATCCGCGCCCCGGTGCCTTGCATGTCGATGCCGCCACCGGCTTTGCCCATCCGGCGATTGACATGGGGTTCGGCAAGCTGATGGATCTGGCCCGCGAACAGGGCATCGCGGTTCTCAACATCCACAACAGCTATAATTGCGGCGTGTTGGGCTATCATACGCACCGGCTGGCTGCGGCCGGGCTGGTCGGGCTTGGCTTTACCAATGCGCCTGCCTCCATCGCGCCTTCGGGCGGGGCCAGGCCGGTGGTTGGCACCAATCCGTTTTCGCTGGCCACGCCCGGCGGTGGCGGCGCGGTCGATATCCTGATCGACCAGAGCGCCAGCACCATCGCCAAATCCGAGGTCATGAAACACGCCCGTGAGGATCGCGCCATCCCGGTCGGGTGGGCGCTGGACCCGGACGGAAAACCCACCACCGATCCCAATGTCGGGCTCAAGGGCTCCATGGCCCCGTCGGGCGGCTACAAGGGCGTCGGCGTGGCGCTGTTGGTCGAGGTCATGGCAGCCGCCCTTTCGGGGGCCACGCTAGGCATCAATGCCGCCCCGTTTTCCGGCACCGCGGGCGGCCCGCCAAAAACCGGGCAGTGCTTTATCGCCATCGATCCCGGAACCACCAGCGGCGGAAGTTTTTCTACAAGAATGGCTGATCTGATCGCCGCGATCCGCGCACAGGAGGGCGCGCATCTGCCCGGCGACGGGCGCCGCGCCAAACGCATTATAGCCACGCGCGACGGCGTCGCGGTCAATATCGCGACCCTGGACAAGATCGCCACCATTCTCGCCTGAAAACAGATTCTGATATAAGATAGATCGCAAACGACCCACCGCCCGTCAGAAAGGAGCCATTGAATACCGAGCTTGGGACTACAGTATTTCGTGGAAGCCTCGCGACAAGACATATCTCTTAACGCATTGAAATATTTGAATTAGAGCAGCGTTAAGTGAGTCAGGTTTTTCGAAACTGCAATAGCTTTTGAAACGCGCAAACAGGGAGGGACGTCATGTCCGTCAAACCACCATTTACCGAGATAAATATTCAAAGGGCCGCATCTGGTTTTTACCAGGGCCACAGCGTCGAGATCGCCCTGATTAGCAAGGGCATCATGATCGCGCTGGTGCTCTGGGCGCTGCTGTTTCCGGCCAATGCCAATGGCACGCTGGACAGCCTGAACTGGCGGCTTCTGGCCAGCTTCAACAGCTTCTACATCATCATCGTCGGCTTTTTCGTCTTTTTCCTTCTGGTCATCGCGCTGTTGCCGCAAACCGGACGCCGGATCATGGGCACGCCGGGCGAGGCCCCGGAATTTTCAAACTTCTCCTGGTTCTCGATGATGTTCGGGGCCGGTCTGGGCGTTGGCCTGATGGTGTTTGCCACCGCCGAGCCGCTTGGCCTTTGGGGGTCGAACCCGATCACGGTGGCCGGTGAGGTCGCGCCCAATTCCGAAGAGGCGCTGCAATCGGCCTACCGCTATACATTCCTGCATTATGGCTTCAGCGCCTGGTCGATCTACGTGGTGACCGGCCTCAGCCTGGCCTATTATGCCTATACGCGGAACATGCCGCTGACGATCCGCTCGGCGCTGACGCCGCTCTTTGGCGGCCTTGTGAATGGGTTTCTGGGCCATGTCGTCGATGTACTTGGCGTGGTTGCCACCATCCTGGGCGTCTCGGTCACCATCGGCTTTGGCGTCAGCCAGTTCATCGACGGAATGTATGCCATCACCGGCGCGAACTGGATGATGGACATGACCGGCGAGGCCCCCGCACCGGGCACGGTGGGGCTGTTGGCGGGGCTTGGCGTGATCATGGCGCTGTCGATCGTTTCGGCGGTCTCGGGCGTCGGGCGTGGGGTGAAATACCTCTCGAACCTTAACCTGGTTCTGTCGATCATCCTGCTGCTGACCTTCGTCATCTTCGGCTCGTTCTTCTTTGCGATGACGACCTATGCCACCGCGTTTGTCGATTACATCCTGAACCTGGTACAGCTCAGCTTTGGCGCTTACGGCCCGCAATCGGCCGATGCCTTTGCCACAGCCCTACCCGAAGCCGCGCGTCCCTTCGCCGCCGATCTGTCGGCCGCACAAGGCGCATGGGGCAGCTATGACGGCTTTGTCAGCGGTCTGGAAGGCGGTGCCGCCGAGCTCGATGAGGCCACGCTGATGGCCGCATACGAGGCCGGCAATGCGGGGCGTCAGTTCGGCTGGCAGGCGGGTTGGACCACGTTCTACTGGGCCTGGTGGATCGCGTTCTCGCCTTTTGTGGGCCTCTTTCTGGCGCGCATCTCCAAGGGCCGGTCAGTGCGTGAGTTCATCATCGGCTGCGTCTTTGCGCCTGCCCTGGTGTGCTTTGCCTGGATGACCGTTCTGGGGGCCACGGCGATCGACCTTGAGCTGACCGGCGGGGCCAATGGCGAGATCATCGGTGCGTCCAACACCAACAAGCTCTTTGTGACACTGGCGCAGATGATCGATGGCGGGCTCCTGTCGGGGATCACCATCATGTCGGTGATCCTGATCATGACCTTTCTGGTGACCTCGGCGGATTCGGGTATCCTGGTGATGAACACGATCATGTCGGGTGGCGATCAGCAGGTCGGCAACAAGCACAAGATCGTCTGGGGTCTGATCCTGACCGCGGTGATCGGCACATTGCTGATTGCGGGCAAAGCCAATGGCGGGGCCGACCCGTTCGAGGCGCTGAAATCGGCGATGATCATCGGTGCCCTGCCCTTCACCATGGTGATGGGGCTGATGTGCCTGTCGCTGATCAAGGCGCTCTATCGCGATGGCCGGCGCGAGGCATCGGGCGGCACGCCGATCCCAAGCGCCGCCGAATAGGCCAGTCGGTCTGCAAATCTTGCGGGGAACGGGCGGGCCGGCAGGTCCGCCCGTTTTACATCAGGCCCCAAGGGTGATTGGCCAAGCGCTTTGGCGTGTCTGAGCTCGCGCAAAGGCGGCGATCGGGTCAGATTTCCGGGCTGCATCGCGATGGTGACGGTCGCGCGTCCGACATCTGGCCTTAGACGCGCCCAAGCCAATCAAGCCATTTCCAGACGGGTCTGCCTCGATCCAGACAGCCATCGGTGCGTGTTGACGCGCTGGATCCGCGTGGCACGCGCATGCCCCTTGCTTTTTGCACGGTTTCGGCCCATATAGCGCCGGCGACGTTACCTCTATCGACCAAACTGCTCCTATCGGCTCAGTCTCTCGATCTTGCACTGACTTTGCCGACCTGCCGCATTCCGTGGGCAGTATTTATAGGAGAAACGACGATGGCTACTGGCACCGTCAAATGGTTTAACGCAACTAAAGGCTTCGGCTTCATCGCGCCCGATGGCGGCAGCAAAGACGTGTTCGTGCACATCTCTGCCGTTGAGCGCGCCGGTCTGACCGGTCTGGCCGACGACCAGAAAGTGACCTTCGACATTGAGCCCGGCCGCGACGGCCGCGAGAGCGCGACCAATATCGCACTGGCCTAAGGCTGGAGGTCCGGTCCCGAAAAGGGGCTGACTGATGAACACCAAACGGGCGCGCCAGATCGGCGCGCCCGTTTTTGTTGGCCCAGATCCCGGGGCCTGCGTTGCCTTGTCAGAGCCGAAAAGCGCACCGCCCACCACATGCCGGTCGGGGCACCCTGTTGTGATCTCCGGGGTCACGCCCAGGGCGGGACGTAAAAGCCGGCTTTGATCTGATCCATCACCACCGTGGTCTTGAACCCCTTGATATCGGGATTGTCATGCAGAAACGCGCGGGTAAATTCCTCATATTCCTTGAGGTCGCGGGCGCTGATGATCAGCATGAAATCACTGTCGCCGGTGACGTAATAGGCGCTCATCACCATTTCTTCGCGGCGCACCGATTTCTTGAAATGATCAATGATGTCGGCGCGTTCACGTTCCAGCTGCACGGCGACGATCATGGTCAGGGTGCGGCCAACGCCTGCCCCGGGCACCACGGCGATATCGCGCGCAATCACCCGGTCGCGCCTGAGCCGCGCCAGCCGCCGTTGCACGGATGTCGGAGAGAGCCCGACCCTCTCACCCAATTGGGTCGAGGTCAGTTGATTGTTCAGTTGCACCTCATGCAGGATCTTGCGATCCAGATCGTCTAATTTGTGCATCTGTCCCGCCTTTCGCGCAGAAATTCACCGACATGACAGAAAACTCGCAGAATTTCCTCACCCTTGGCCGCTATGCTGCGCAGGCAACCAACCGAAAGACAAGCCGATGCTGACCAATGATCAACTGGCCCAATGGGACCGTGAGAATTTTTTCCACCCCTCCACCCATCTGGCGCAACACGCGCGCGGCGACACACCCACGCGGGTGATCACCGGCGGCGAGGGCGTGCATATCACTGACCGCGACGGGCGGCGGATGCTCGATGCCTTTGCCGGGCTCTATTGCGTCAATGTTGGCTATGGCCGGACCGAGATCGCCGAGGCGATTGCCGCGCAGGCCCATGAGCTGGCCTATTATCATGCGTATGTCGGGCACGGCACCGAGGCCTCGATCACGCTTGCCAAAATGATCCTCGACCGCGCCCCCGCCAACATGTCGCGCGTCTATTTCGGGCAAAGCGGATCGGACGCGAATGAGACCAACATCAAGCTGGTCTGGTATTACAACAACATCCTGGGCCGCCCGGAAAAGAAAAAGATCATCTCGCGCTGGCGCGGCTATCACGGCTCGGGGTTGATGACCGGGTCGCTGACGGGGCTCGATCTGTTTCACCGGAAATTTGATCTGCCGCTGTCACAGGTCATCCACACCGAGGCCCCCTATTACCTGCGCCGCGCCGACCCCGGCCTGGACGAGGCCGGTTTTGCCGCCGATTGCGCCGAAAATCTGGAGGCGCTGATCCTCGCGGAGGGCCCCGACACCATCGCCGCCTTCATCGGTGAGCCTGTGCTGGGCACCGGCGGCATCGTGCCGCCGCCTGCGGGCTATTGGGCGGCCATCCAGAAGGTTCTGAAGAAATATGACATCCTGCTGATCGCCGATGAGGTGGTTACCGGGTTTGGCCGTCTCGGCACCATGTTCGGGTCGGACCACTACGGCATCGAGGCCGATATCATCACCATAGCCAAGGGCCTGACCTCGGCCTATGCGCCGCTGTCGGGGTCGATCGTGTCGGGCAAGGTCTGGCAGGTGCTGGAGGATGGCACCGATGAAAACGGCCCCATCGGGCATGGCTGGACCTATTCGGCGCATCCCATCGGGGCGGCGGCCGGGGTGGCGAACCTGAAGCTGATCGACAGCCTCGGGTTGGTGGAGAACGCAGGCAGCGCCGGGGCCTACCTGGGCGATGCCCTGCGCGACGCTTTGGCCGATCACCCCCATGTCGCCGAGATCCGGGGCGAGGGGTTGATGGCTGCCGTGGAATTTGCCGAGACGACCGATCCGCTCAGGTTTTTTGACCCCGCGCGCAAGATCGGCCCGGCGATTTCGGCGGCGATGGCGTCCGATAACGTGATTGCGCGGGCCATGCCGCAGGGTGACATCATCGGCTTTGCGCCGCCTTTGTGCATCACCAGGGATGAGATCGATCATGTCGTGGCCGCAACGCGGCGCGCGGTGATGGCTGTGCTCGGGTCCTGAGCCTGGCATAACCCGCCGCGCCGTTGGCCCACTGCTATGCCCGAGCTGCGGGGCACGCCCGCTTGGGCGTCCCGCGCCACGGCGAGACCTGTTTTTTGCGCTGATGAAGGCAGGTTGGGGAGTGGACGGCCATATAGCCAGACGCTATCAGCAGTGCAAACTGACCTGAACAGGAATGATGCCATGTCTGGCCACGGTGCCCCTATTCCCATGACCTCCCGCGCCTGCGGCCCGTTGAGCGGCGTGGCCGAGGTGCCGGGGGACAAATCGATCTCGCATCGCAGCCTGATCCTGGGCGCGATGGCGGTGGGCGAAACCCGGATCTCGGGGCTTCTGGAGGGGCAGGACGTTCTGGATACCGGGCGCGCGATGCAGGCATTCGGGGCCGAGTTGGAGCGCTTGGGCGATGGCGAATGGCGCATCCATGGCGTTGGTGTCGGCGGCTTTGGCGAGCCCGATGGCGTGATTGATTGCGGCAATTCGGGCACCAGCGTGCGCCTGATCATGGGCGCGATGGCGACCTGTCCGATCACCGTGACCTTTACCGGTGATGCCAGCCTGAACGGCCGGCCAATGGCGCGGGTCACCGATCCTCTGGCGCTCTTTGGCACGCAGGCGGTGGGGCGCACCGGTGGGCGGCTCCCGATGACGCTGGTGGGGGCGGCGGCCCCCGTGCCGGTGCGTTACGAAGTGCCGATGCCATCGGCGCAGGTGAAATCGGCGGTGTTGCTGGCGGGTCTGAACGCGCCGGGCCAGACCGTGGTGATCGAGGCCGAAGCGACGCGCGATCATACCGAGCGGATGCTGGCGGGTTTCGGGGCCGAGATCAGCACGGAAGTAACACCGGAGGGCCGGGTGATCACACTGACCGGTCAGCCCGAGCTGCGCCCGCAGGTCATCACCGTGCCGCGCGATCCGTCTTCGGCGGCCTTTCCTGTCTGTGCGGCGCTGATTGTGCCGGGCTCGGATATCTTGGTGCCGGGCATCGGCCTCAACCCGACGCGGGCCGGGCTTTTCACCACGCTGCGCGAGATGGGGGCCGATCTGGTCTATGAAAACATGCGCGAAGAAGGCGGTGAACCGGTCGCCGATCTGCGGGCGCGATATTCGCCTGATATGAAGGGGGTCGAGGTGCCGCCCGCGCGCGCGGCCTCGATGATCGACGAATACCCGATCCTGTCGGTGGTGGCGGCCAATGCAACCGGCACCACGATGATGCGCGGCGTGGCGGAAATGCGGGTGAAGGAAAGCGATCGAATCGACGCCATGGCCACCGGTCTGCGCGCCAATGGTGTCACCGTCGAGGATGGCCCGGATTGGTGGAGCGTGGCGGGCGAGGGCCCAGGCAGCGTGGCGGGCGGTGCCCTGACCGAAAGCCATCTCGATCACCGAATCGCGATGTCGTTTCTCTGCCTGGGGATGGCGGCCAAGGCCCCGGTGCGGGTCGATGATGCCGGGCCGATCGCCACGTCCTTCCCGATTTTCGAGCCCCTTATGGCGCAATTGGGTGCATCGCTGGCGCGCGAGACCTGATGAGCCGCAACACCCGTTGATCGGCCTGTGCAGGAGCGCGTGAATTTCCTATGCTGACATCGGCGGTGCGGATTGCGCCCGCCTGGGCGCGCCCGCATGCCATCCGGGCCGCTACGAAAAAAAAGGAGGTCGCGCCATGACAACCGGATCCTGCCTGTGCGGCGCGGTGCACTACGCCGTATCAGGCGCGCTGCGCCCGGTCATCGCCTGCCATTGCACCCAATGCCGCAAGACATCGGGCCACCACGTCGCGGCAACCTCGGCCTTGCGCGACAGCGTCGCAATCAGCGGCGCGGTTGCGTGGTATGCCTCGTCCGACAGCGCCCGGCGCGGGTTTTGTCCGACCTGCGGCAGCAACCTCTTCTGGGATGGGCCGGGGGCGAACCTGTCGATCTTTGCCGGCACGCTGGACGGGGCCACCGGGCTGACGACCGCAGGCCATATCTATTGCGCAGACAAAGGTGATTATTATGAGATCGGTGATGGCCTGCCGCAGGCCCCGGGATATGATCCGATGCTGACAACGATGGGTTAGGCCGGTGCGGCGGGCGCTTTACTGGATGATTTTCGCGGCCGGGGCTGCGGTCTATGCGGCTATGCTGCTCTGGACCTTGCCGGGCATTCAGGCGGCGGCGGGGGGCCTTGCACCTTTTGACATGCGCCCCTTTGGCTATTCCCACGCAGAGGCGGTGGCGTTTCTCAGCGCGCTCGACCCGCAAGGGCTGGCGCTCTATCTCGGGCCTCAGAAATGGCTCGATCTGGCCTTTCCGGCGCTGTTGGGTCTCTTTCTCGCCTGGAGCTTTGTGCGGCTGGGGCCGGGCATCCTGCCGCGCAGCGTTTTGGTGATCTCTGCCATCGCAGCGGCGGGGTTCGATTATCTTGAGAATATCCGCGTGCGCGCGATGCTGCTGGCCGGGCCTGATGCCACGACCGAGGCGATGTCATGGGCCGCCTCGCTGGCCACGCTGGCGAAATCGGGGCTGGTTGCGTTTTGCCTGACCGTGCTTTTGCTTTTGGTGGTGTGGCGCAGTTGGCGGTGGCTCAGGCGGGCACGCTGACCCTTGCGGATCGGGCGGCGCTTGGATAGCCATTGGCCATGGCATTCACAGTTGCAATTGACGGGCCCGCAGCGGCGGGCAAAGGCACCATCGCGCGGGCGGTGGCGGCGCATTTCGGCTTTGCCCATCTCGATACCGGGCTCTTGTATCGCGCCGTCGGGCAGCGGGTCTTGGCCGGAGATGAGGCGGTCGCGGCGGCGCGTGATTTGCGGGCCGAGGATCTGGAGCATCCCGATCTGCGCGGGGCCGAGGCGGCGCAGGCCGCCAGCCGGGTCGCGGCCATTCCGGCCGTGCGCGCCGCACTTCTGGATTTTCAGCACGCCTTTGCGCGGCGTCTGGGCGGGGCGGTTCTGGACGGGCGTGATATCGGCACGGTGATCTGCCCGAACGCAGAGGCCAAGTTATATGTCACCGCGTCCGATGAAACGCGCGCATGGCGCCGGCACAAGGAGCTGACCGAGGCCGGGCGCGAGATATCGCTGGAGCAGGTGCTGGCCGATCTGCGCGAACGCGACACCCGCGACAGCGCCCGGGCGACGGCCCCATTGAAGCCCGCGGATGATGCCGTGCTGCTCGATACGTCCGAGATGACGATCGATCAGGCGGTCAGCCGGGCAATCACGGCCATCGAGGCGCTAAAACCCTCCTAATACGCGGCCCGATCCCCAAGGATATATCGCGCGGTATCGACGTAGTCGAAGGCCAGCGACACCAGGATGACCGCCATCACCACATAAAGGATCAACCTGGGCGCGCGCGGCATGTCAGGGCGTTTGACCTGCCCCCAGAGGAACACGAGCAATGGCGTCCAGATCAGGATATGCGGCAGGCCAAGCAGCCGCACATAGCCCATCTGCGCAAAGAGCCAGTAAACCCCCGCCCCGGCCAGAACGCTGGCCAGAACGGTGATGATCGCGGCCCGTCGGCTGGGAGCCCATACAAATAGCGCAAGCGGCAGGATATAGGCTCCGCCAAAAAGCACGTTGAGCCAGATCTGCAGCCACGCGGGTTGCGTGGCAATCGCCTCGGTCAGGGTCATGATGCGGCCTCCTTTTTGCAGTACCCGGCAAGCCTGCTGGGGGCTTGCCTTGCGTGGCTTTCGCCAGTATACACCGCGCGTCAATAAGGCGGATAAGCCATAAAACAAAGTGACGAGCAGGGTCGGGATACCTCCGGCCCTCTTTGTTTTGCAGGCCCGTCGCCGACCAACCCGTTCCGCCGACAAGTGCGGACATCACCCAAGACCGGCGGAGACAACCGCACGGCCAGATAAAACGTTTGAAAAGGAACCTGAGACCTCATGGCTCAAAACACATCGATGGAGGAATTCGAAGCCCTCCTGAACGAAAGCTTCGAAATTGACACGCCCCAAGAGGGCTCGGTTGTCAAAGGCAAGGTTCTGGCGATTGAAGCCGGACAAGCCATCATCGACGTCGGCTACAAGATGGAAGGCCGCGTTGATCTGAAAGAATTCGCAAATCCCGGCGAAGCGCCCGAGATCGAGGTCGGCGACGAAGTCGAGATCTTCCTGCGCTCGGTCGAAAACGCGCGTGGCGAGGCTGTCATCAGCCATGAAATGGCCCGCCGTGAGGCCGCCTGGGATCGTCTGGAAAAAGCCTATGCCGACGAAGAGCGTGTCGAAGGCGCGATCTTTGGCCGTGTCAAAGGTGGCTTTACCGTTGATCTGGGCGGCGCGGTTGCGTTCCTGCCCGGCAGCCAGGTCGATGTGCGCCCGGTGCGCGACGCAGGGCCCTTGATGAACCTCAAGCAGCCCTTCCAGATCCTGAAAATGGACCGCCGCCGCGGCAATATCGTTGTCTCGCGCCGCGCTATCCTGGAAGAAAGCCGCGCCGAGCAGCGCGCCGAGGTTATCGGCAAGCTGGCCGAAGGCGATGTGGTTGACGGCGTCGTCAAGAACATCACCGAATACGGTGCCTTTGTCGATCTGGGCGGCGTTGACGGCCTGCTGCATGTCACCGACATGGCCTGGCGCCGCGTCAACGACCCCAAGGACGTGCTGACCATCGGCGAAACCGTCAAGGTGCAGGTCATCAAGGTCAACAAGGAAACCCACCGCATCAGCCTGGGCA
>Ga0316207_10003038_pt1 | contig 16127 bp, 13 predicted proteins | sample 6weekpyrite_MG_FD_204943 | JGI IMG/M metagenome (GOLD analysis project Ga0316207, IMG submission 204943) | Microbial mat bacterial communities from mineral coupon in-situ incubated in ocean water Damariscotta River, Maine, United States -... | ecosystem: Environmental > Aquatic > Marine >... | reverse complement strand
TACTATTCCGCGTAGCAAACTGCTTTTGTGGCCTCAATAATCTTGTTCGCATCAACAACCGCCGCTTTTTCGAGATTATTGGCATACGGCAGTGGCACATCTACGCTGTTTACGCGTGTAACCGGCGCATCAAGCCAATCAAAAGCTTTTTCCATCAACTGAGCAGAAATATCACTTGCCACAGAGCACTGAGGCCAACCTTCTTCTGCCACTACACAGCGGTTAGTTTTTTTCACGCTTTCAATCACTGTCTCAATATCCAGAGGCCGGATCGTACGTAAATCAATAACTTCGGCACTAATCCCTTCTGCTGCTAATGCATCAGCAGCCTTTAGTGCTTCACCAACAGTAATGGAATAAGATACAATAGTTACATCGCTGCCTTCACGGAAAATGCGCGCTTTACCTATCGGCAAAACATAATCATCCAAAGCAGGCACTTCAAAACTTTCGCCGTACATCAGTTCGTTTTCAAGGAACACAACCGGATTTGGGTCTTGAATGGCAGCTTTGAGCAAACCTTTGCAATCAGCAGCATCGTAAGGCGCAATGACCTTCAAACCAGGCACATTAGCATACCACGATGCGTAATTCTGGCTGTGCTGCGCACCAACACGCGATGCTGCCCCGTTAGGGCCACGGAAAACAATCGGGCAAGAAACCAAACCACCAGACATATAACGAGTTTTAGCAGCCGAATTGATTATATGATCAATCGCCTGCATGGCGAAGTTGAAGGTCATAAATTCAATGACTGGTTTAAGACCTGCAAATGCAGCACCAGCACCGAGGCCAGCAAAGCCATGCTCTGTAATGGGGGTATCAATGATACGATCAGAGCCAAACTCTTCAAGCAAGCCTTGAGTAACCTTATAGGCCCCTTGATATTCAGCAACCTCTTCGCCCATCACAAAAACATCAGCGTCCTTGCGTAATTCTTCCGCCATCGCATCACGCAGTGCTTCACGTACAGTTTGTGTGATCAACTCAGTACCTTCTGGAACCATTGGATCTGCAAGATCATTCGACACAACTGGCGCAGTAGGCGCAGTTACTTCTATAGCCACTGGTTCAACTTTTGTAACAACTGGCGTAGGAGCCGGAGCTATCGAAACACTTGACGTGTCCTCACCTTCTTCAACCAAAACGGCTATTACCTGCCCCACAGGCACATCCTCACTGCCCTCTGCAACAAGTATCTGGGTGATAGTACCCTCGTCCACTGCCTCCACTTCCATAGTGGCTTTGTCAGTCTCAATTTCAGCAATTACGTCGCCGCTTTCAACTGTATCGCCTTCTTTCACTAGCCATTTAGCAAGAGTACCTTTTTCCATCGTAGGCGAAAGGGCCGGCATGTTAATTTCGATAGCCATAGTCAATCACCCTTACGCTAGTACATTAGTATAAAGTTCAGAAAGTGCCGGCTCCGGGCACTCCTGAGCAAAAGATGCGGCATTTGCGACCTCGGCCTTAATTTCTTTATCAATCGCTTTAACGCCGGCTTCATCCAGAATACTTTTGTTCAGGATAAGCTCTTTTACCTGATCAATTGAATCATGTTCAGCGCGCATTTTTTGCACTTCTTCTTTTGAACGATACTTGGCAGGGTCAGACATTGAATGCCCGCGATAGCGGTATGTTTTCATCTCAAGGATGAAAGGCCCTTTACCGTCTCGGCAATGCTGAACAGCTTTGTCCATCGCAGCACGCACAGCCAGCACATTCATTCCGTCCACTTGCTCACCAGGAATTCTAAAGCTTTCGCCCCTGCGACACAGCTCAACCTCTGAACTGGCACGATTAACAGATGTCCCCATGGCATACTGGTTATTTTCAATGATATATACTACCGGCAAATCCCATATTTGAGCCATATTAAAGCTCTCGTACACCTGCCCCTGGTTAGAAGCACCATCCCCAAAATATGCAACCGACACATTATCAGTTTTGCGGTATTTTGCAGCGAAACCAAGCCCTGTACCTAATGACACCTGCGCGCCCACAATACCGTGCCCACCATAGAATCCATTCTCTGGATCAAACATATGCATAGAGCCGCCTTTACCACGCGAACAACCACCGCTACGCCCAGTCAATTCAGCCATAACCGCTTTAGGGTCGGTACCACCAACCAGCATATGCCCATGCTCACGGTAGCCCGTAATCACGCTATCACCATCTTTCAGAGCCGATTGAATGCCAACAACTACAGCTTCTTGACCTATGTAAAGATGGCAAAATCCACCTATTAAGCCCATGCCATACATTTGGCCCGCTTTTTCTTCAAAGCGGCGTATTAACAACATCTGACGGTAGAAATCGACAAGCTCATCGTTAGATGGCTTATAGAGTACAGCCTTGCTATTGCGTCGACGCGGTGACGCAGCTGCTTTTTTTATGGCTTTTTTGGTTGTCATCTCGGCCTTCCAAACAAAGGTCGTGGGGAGAATACCCAGAACACATTAAACATGCATTATGGATAACCTGCTTTAGGTGATTTTGCAATAGAGTTTAACTATATGAAAATTAACAACAATATAGAATTAACCTAGCTTTGGTTAACTTATATTTTCAATCCACCAACACAACAACTTCATCTGGATGAGTAAAGCCAAGCTTTTTACGAACAAGCTCTTCCAGAAGATCTGGGTCAAGTGCGGCATTATTCATTTTAGCAACTCGTGCTTCAAGTGTCAGCCTACGCTGCTTAAGCGTATACGCTTCCCCCTCTAAAGCGGATCGCTGAACATCAAGCTCTTTCAGAGCCGAAAGACCATTATTGCCCTGAAATGCATGCATAGCAAAATAAGCAATAACAAACAGACATGCACCAACCACCCAAGATTGCCCAAGACTGCGAGATATGTTTACGACTCCATTCATGATTCGAATCATTTCATACGCGAATCAGAGATGCAAGAGTAAAATAATAAAATTCCGATAAAAAAAGGGCACTTAAAGCCGAGTCGGCCCAAATACCCTTTTTTCTGAGTCTAATTATCTGAAACAGACCTTTATTTCAGGATGGAACGGCCTGCATATACCGCTGCTGCACCTAATTCTTCTTCAATACGAATTAACTGATTATATTTTGCCAAACGGTCAGAGCGTGCGAGGGAACCTGTTTTGATCTGCCCACAATTGAGCGCAACAGCAAGGTCAGCGATTGTTGCATCTTCTGTTTCGCCAGAACGATGAGACATCACTGAGGTATAATTGGCGCGGTGCGCCATATCAACAGCCTTCATTGTTTCAGCTAAAGTGCCAATCTGGTTAACTTTCACAAGTATAGAATTTGCCACACCGCGCTCAATACCAGCCTCTAAGCGATCTGGGTTGGTAACAAAAAGGTCATCCCCTACAAGCTGAACCTTATCGCCGATAGCTTCCGTAAGCATTTTCCAACCATCCCAATCATCTTCATCCATCCCATCCTCAATGGAAATAATAGGGTAACGAGCAACAAGATCAGTCCAATATGCCACCAAACCAGCACTATCTAACTTTTTGCCTTCCCCTTTAAGATGATATATCCCGTCATTATAAAATTCAGAGGAAGCAGCATCCATCGCCAGATAAACTTCTTCACCAGCCTTGTACCCAGCGCTCTCAATGGCAGCCATAATGAATTTAATGGCATCTTCTGTGCCTGCCAAATTAGGGGCAAAACCACCCTCATCACCCACGGCTGTATTGTGCCCAGCAGCATGAAGTTTGTCTTTTAATTCATGGAATATCTCTGCGCCAATGCGAATAGCATCACGACAGCTAGCAGCCTCTACAGGCACAATCATAAATTCCTGAACGTCAATCGGATTATCTGCGTGCTCTCCGCCATTGATGATATTCATCATAGGAACAGGTAAAACATGCGCATTTGGCCCCCCAAGGTATCTATACAAAGGTAGCCCAACACTGTCTGCTGTTGCTTTTGCAAGGGCAAGTGACACACCAAGAATAGCATTCGCACCGAGACGAGATTTATTTTCAGTGCCATCAAGGTCGCGCATTGCTTGGTCAATCGCTAACTGATCTTCACTATCTAAACCAACAAGGGCATCAAATAGCTCACCATTTATAGCATCAACAGCCTTCAAAACCCCCTTGCCGCGATACCTTGGTCCGCCATCACGAAGTTCAACAGCCTCATGTGCACCAGTCGAGGCCCCAGACGGAACTGCTGCACGGCCAAAGGCACCATCCTCAAGAATCACATCAACTTCAACAGTTGGATTGCCACGGCTATCCAAAATTTCTCGACCAATGATATCGATAATCGCACTCATGAGCTTGTCCTTACGGCTTAAAGGGGGAAACAGGAGATAACTTGGGCGTTTTCTAGCGCTTCATTACGCGTCAAGCAAGGGTTTGTCGCTATTCTAGGAAGTTTGAATTGAAAAAAGCACACGCCTAGTTAGGCTAGTATGCCTCAGGATAGGAGCAATTTAATGTCACACAAATTTTTTGGAACTTTTTTAATTTGCGGCGCACTTGCATGTAGTTTTCCGACTACTGCTGACGAGACTGACAAAATTACAGAATTTCGGCAGGCTAACGAACATCAAATACTTGATGATTTTCGCTCATTATTAAAAATGCCCAATGTTGCAAAAAATACCGAAGATATGATGGTTAATGCAAACTGGATAACCAGTTACATTGGCAAGCGAGGTTTCAATAGTGAAATTGTTACTGCGGGTGGTGCTCCTTATATTATTGCCGAAAAGCAAGTACCTGATGCAAAGAAAACAATCCTGATCTACGCTCATTTTGATGGACAGCCAGTAGAACCCGAAAATTGGGCATCTTCACCTTTTGAGCCTACACTACGAGATGGTACGATAGAATCTGGTGGAAAAACTGTAGTCTGGCCTGAAAAAAACCAAAAATTCAATCCGAATTGGCGCATATTTGCAAGGTCGGCTGGAGATGATAAGGCACCAATCATAGCCTTAATGGCTGCTCTAGATGCGCTAAACGCAGCCGGCATTCAACCCAGCGTCAACATCAAACTGATATTGGATGGAGAAGAAGAAGCTGGGTCGCCGTCACTAGAAAGAATTTTAAAAGAAAACTCCAACAAACTAGATGCAGATTTAATGCTTTTTTGTGATGGCCCAATGCACCAAAGCCGTCAACGTCAGCTAGTGTTTGGTGTCCGCGGGGCTATGACAGTTGATTTAACCACCTACGGCCCTATCCGGCCCTTACACAGCGGACATTATGGCAATTGGGCCCCAAACCCCACAGACCGATTAATGGCTTTGTTAGTTTCAATGAAAGATGAAAGTGGTCGCATCATTGTACCAAACTACCATGACGAAGTTATTCCTGTTACAGCAGCAGAAACTGCGGCCATTGCTGCCCTCCCCAATATTGGTGAGACGTTAGCTGAAGAATTGGCACTCGGCGCAGTTGAAGGCGGAGGGAAGCGCCTTGAGGAATTGATTTTAGAGCCTGCGATTATTGTTAAAGGGTTTCAAGCTGGCGGTGTTGGGGAGCAATCCAGAAATATTATTATGCCCAGCGCAGCCGCATCTCTAAATTTGAGGCTAGTTAAAGGCCAAACCCCAGAGGGTGTGCGTAAAAGCCTCATTAACTATTTTGTCGATAATGGGTTTCACATAGTGAACGCTGATCCTACGCCAGAAATTCTAAAGGCACATAAAAAAGTCCTGAAAGTGGACTGGAGACCAGGGGCTTATGGTGCATTCAAAAGTGACCTTAACAGCACTGAATCACGTAATTTGATAAGTATTCTCAATAGTATGGATGGTAAACAAACACTTCTCACTCCAACTATGGGAGGAAGCTTGCCTATTTATCTATTTGAGCAAGAACTTGATATGCCAATCATTCTATTGCCGATTGCTAACCACGATAACAATCAACATGGTCGCAACGAGAATTTAAGATTACAGAACCTTTGGGATGCAATAGATATTTATGCCGCTGTATTGAGCGACTATGGTAAAAAATAAAAGCCAATGATGATGACTACATGGTTAGTGTTTTACCTACTTAACAAATAGTAAGTTAAGTAAAACCCTTAACCATGTAGCATCTCTGTTTCTAACAATGACTTACAGATCAAAGTGATCTTCCAGTGCGTAAAATAGTGTCCGAATACGTTCCACATAAGTGGGAGGTACAGCGCCATTCATACCTTTTTGTATTAGAAGTATTTGGGCCTTTAAATCACCCAGCATTTCCCTTTTTTCTGTGTCTCTATTCGGCTGTATCCTCAATCTAATTTCAGCTTCCCCGAGCAAGGCATCTAAACGTGGGATTGACCACATAGTAAATATCTCTGAATATTTACGCATATCTAGAAGACTATCATTCAGACGACGCCATTCCATCCCCTCGCCTGCAGTTTTTAGCTCTTGTAGTCGCAGATATAGACGCGCCTTATCCGCACTATCGCCTCGAGAAACGGCAAAATTTCTAGCAGCCGCAAAAAATTGTTCTGCCGCACGGTAATCCTTCACAGCGACACTGGCGTTTGCAGCTTGAGTAAAATAATTTAGACGCTTAGTGCCTGTAGTATTAACCGGCAAAAGTTTAATTGCCATACGCCAACTTTTTGCAACTGCTTTTTTTCTCTTTGCGGCCGTTGCGCTACGAGCACGCAGCAAAGCAAAGTTAGTCGCAAGCTGGCTATTCGTGCCGTAAAAATTTGTGAATCGCCCCCATGCTCGCTCGATTTGGCTATCCAACCTTTGAAGCGTGGCGGGGTCTGAAATACCGCTATATTGTGAAACAAGAGCATTAGCATTAGCGAGTGCTTCAGCTTTTTCCTCTTCTGGCGTAGCAGCGCTAATCGCAACAGTGGCATTAAACAATATTGCCATCACTATGAAGTTTTTCAGCATCTAAACATCCTCATCACAACAGGCACATTTTACCTCTTGTTATTTAGAATGCAAAATGGGGGCCGAAACCCCCAAATTAGTCAAAATAATGTTTTTTAAACTAAGCGGCTGTGCTTAATCGCCGCTTCCACAAAGCTTGCAAATAATGGATGAGGATCAAAAGGCTTGGATTTAAGTTCAGGATGGAACTGAACACCAATAAACCAAGGATGATCAGGCAATTCCATTATTTCAGGAAGATCGCCGTCAGGTGACATACCAGAGAACGAAACCCCTGCTTCTTCAAGCTGTTTCACATATCCGATATTAACTTCGTATCTGTGACGATGCCGCTCTTCAATTTCGGTTTTTCCGTAAATTTCAGCAACACGCGAACCTTCCTTGAGGTGAGCAGTATATGCACCCAAGCGCATGGTTCCACCTAAGTCAGTGTCAGCATCGCGTTGCTCTACACTACCATCTTCCTTAATCCACTCTGTGATCAGACCAACAACAGGGTTTTTCTGCTCTTCAAATTCCGTAGAACCTGCCCCTTTAACACCAGCAAGGTGCCGTGCAGCTTCTACTGTTGCCATCTGCATACCCAAACATATACCAAAATATGGAATGTTGCGTTCACGTGCAAATTTAGCAGCAGCAATTTTACCTTCGGTACCGCGTTTACCAAAACCACCTGGAACCAAAATAGCATGAACACCCTCAAGGCGTTCAATTGCATCATCTCGCTCAAAAATTTCAGACTCAAACCACTCAATGTTTACTTTAACACGGTTTGCTATACCGCCATGTTGAATTGCCTCATTAAGAGATTTGTAAGCATCCTTAAGGCCTGTGTATTTACCAACAACCGCGATGGTAACTTCACCTTCAGGGTTTTTGATACGGTCAACGATATCGTCCCAACGAGTTAAATCAGGTTGTGTTGAATGCGCTAAACCAAATGCCTTTAGAACTTCAACGTCCATGCCTTCTTTATGATAAGAAATCGGCACTTCGTAAATTGTACCAACATCCAAAGCCGGAATTACTGAAGTTTCAGCCACGTTACAATATAGGGACATTTTACGACGGTCAGAATCTGGAATTGGGTGCTCAGAGCGGCACACCAAAATATCAGGCTGAATACCAATTGATCTTAGATCTCTAACACTGTGTTGTGTAGGCTTGGTTTTAAGCTCACCAGCAGCCGCCAAATAAGGCACCAGCGTTAAGTGCACAAAAATTGAACGTCCACGACCTAGATCAATTGATAATTGGCGAATTGCCTCCATAAATGGCATCGCCTCAATGTCACCAGCTGTTCCACCAACTTCACACAGCATGAAATCAATACCGTCTTGTTCAGCAAGTGCAAATTCTTTGATATCATCCGTTACATGCGGGATAACCTGTACTGTACCCCCCAAATAATCTCCACGGCGTTCTTTTTGAATAATCTGCTGATATATACGACCTGAAGTAATATTATCGCTCTGGCGTGAAGCAACACCTGTAAAGCGCTCGTAGTGGCCTAAGTCCAAATCGGTCTCAGCACCATCATCTGTTACAAATACTTCACCGTGCTGGTATGGGCTCATAGTCCCTGGATCCACATTTAAATATGGATCAAGCTTGCGTAGCCGTACGGAATACCCTCTAGCTTGCAACAGCGCTCCAAGCGAAGCTGAAAGCAGTCCTTTACCAAGCGAACTAACCACACCACCAGTAATGAAAATATAGCGCGTCATAAGGCCTCTCTTACCCAAAATCACCAACACCCCATTTGGGGCTCAATGTAAATTTACTCTCTACAAAAGAGAAGCGGGGGCTCTTGGCCCCCGCTTTGAAAGTCTCTTATCCCTCACCCGGCTGAGGTAAACTGTCAGGATCGGGGAGCTTATCGCCGTCATCTTCTGCGGGTTGCTCAAGTGGCACCTCACTAGTCACAGCGTCTAATTCGTCGGTTTTATTTGCAGCTAACCAGCCAAGGAATAGCGAATTCGCCAAAAAGACAATGGCAAGCCACTTGGTTGTTTTTGTTAGCACATCGCCAGCACCGCGGGCAGTCATCAAGCCACCTGAGCCTCCACCAATACCGAGGGCCCCGCCCTCAGAACGTTGCAGCAAAATTGTAGCTACCAATGCAACAGCAACAATCAAATGGATTGTCAGGAAAATCGTGTCCATGAATATATCCTAATCAGGCTCAAAACCGAATCCGTGGGATTATACGAAATTTACCCACGATTTAAAGCGGGGTTTCTAGACTATAGATACCCCGCTTGCCAAGCCCTAATTTAATCTCGGTAGGCGTCAATAATACCATTAAGGTCTGCGGCCTTCAAACTTGCACCACCTACAAGCGCACCATCTACGTTTGCAGCATGCATTAATTCGTTTGCATTACTTGGCTTTACAGAGCCCCCATAAATTATACGGAACATGTTTCCATCGTCACCAAATCGGTCCACCAGAGCTTCCCGAATCTCAGTGTGAATGGCGGCAACATCTTCTACTGTTGGTGTTTTTCCTGTGCCTATCGCCCACACCGGCTCATAACCAATCACTGTATTTTGCGAGTTACTGCTGTCTGGTAAAGATATAATAAGCTGCCCAAGAACGACCTCTGAGGTCTTGCCTGCCACTCGCTCCTCATCGGTTTCACCAATACATACAATAGCGTTCAGGCCTGCTGCATGAACCGCACCAGCCTTTTCATTAATTAAATCGCTAGCTTCGCCGTGGTCAGCACGTCTTTCTGAATGCCCAACGATGATAAATTTTGCGCCAGCATCTTTAAGCATATCGGCTGAAACATCACCAGTATGGGCACCCGATTTCGCAGTGTGACAATCTTGAGCCCCAACAGCCACAACACCACTCTTCATGTTCGCAAAAGATGATATTAGTGTGTAAGGAGGGCAAATAAGCACATCACATGCAGCTTTTTTGCTTTCTTTTATAAAAGATTCTAACGCTTCAAACTCAAATTGACTGGCAAACAAACCATTCATTTTCCAGTTTCCGGCGACAAGCGGTGTTGGTTTTTTCATTGGGGGCCCTACTCTTTTTTGAGCTTTCATTTCATGCCATAGGGCTTAGCAAAATTAATTCCGACATGCCAGTTGAGAAATTCTAATATTTCAGCGGTTGCGACTACGCGCTTGCATGCTTATGATGCGCGCCCTATATGGCATTGGCGGCATGAAGCCGTTTGCTGCAAACTAATATTATATATCGACAGGAGCTGGGCGCATGCTGCTCAAACTTCGTGGAGGCTTGGACTCCATATTTGTAACTGTATTGTTGGGTGTGCTTATCGGCTCGTTCGCTATTTTTGGTATTGGCTCTAGTGCTTTCACAAGCAACAACCAGCAAGTCGCTTCTGTTGGTGATACTCCAATTTCAACACAGACCTATTTCAATAGGGTGCAAAACCGTGCTCGTGCCCTGCAAGCACAATACGGCGCGCAATTCACCGTGCCACAGCTCATTCAAATGATGCAGCTTGACCAAGTCATTCTACAACAAATGATCGCTGAAGCCGCTTTGAAAGAACATTTATCGGGCCTCGGCATGCGAGCAGGTAACTCAGAACTACGTACTGAATTAGAATCATATGAAGGCCTTGTCCTGCCAGACGGCACTCTCAGTAAAGAAATGGTTCTACAAGCCCTAACGAACACCGGCCTTTCTCGCTCAGAGTTTATGGACCAGGTACGCACGGATGTTTCCCGCCGGCAAATGATCGAAAGTTTTAACACCGAAAATCTAATGCCTAGGGCATTGGCAGAAGAACTCTATGTATGGCAGGCCGAACGCCGTCGGGCCACCATGATTGATATCAAAACTGAAAGTATAACTGATATCCCTCAGCCAGAGGAAAGCGAGCTTCAAGCATATTATGACCTAAACAAAGGCTCATACCGCACTGAAGAACGCCGTTCGTTCAATTATGTGCTGGTTACTCCTCAACAGTTTATGGATGAAATTGAGGTCGCTGAAGAAAAAATTATAGAAGAGTATGAAAGCCGGGCCTCAGACTATATCAAAGTTGAACAACGTGGCTTGCAACAGGTTAGCTTTAGTGAAAAAGCCGCGGCAGATGCTTTCTTAATTGCAGTCCAGTCAGGTGCTGACTTCGTGGAAGCAGGCGCATCTGTTACAGATTTTACAGCCGAGGAAATTGAGCTCGGAGACTTTGCAAAGTCAGAGGTTTCTACAGATTACGGCGATGCAGCTGCAGAGGCTATTTTTGCACTTGCAGAAAACGCTGTTAGTGAACCCATTGAAGGCTTTGGCGGCTGGAATGTCTTTAAAGTAGCCTCCATTACAGCTGCACAGGAAAGTACCCTCGAAGATGTGCGTGAAGAAGTGACTACTGCATTAAAGCAATATGAAGCTGAAGATCGTATGTATCAAATGATTGATACAATTTCTGAAGCTATGGCTGAAGAAACTGAATTGGCGGCAATTGCACAAGCAGCAAACCTGCCACTAGCTACTGTTACCAACGTAAATTCAAGAGGCCAAACCTTAAATGGTGAAGCTGCTGCTACACAGGCTGCAGAATTTACGATATTCCGCGAAGCCTTTACTAAAGAGGTTGGTGTAGAAGCCGATATGATTGATCTCGACCCTAGGGACAGTGCAAAAGGGCTTTTCCTAGTTGAAGTAAGCGAGATTAATGAACCAACCGAGCGCTCACTTGAAGAAGTGAAATCTGAAATTACGACCGCATGGCTTGAGGAAAAGAAACTAGAAAAGGCTGCGGAAATAGCCGAAGCAGCTAAAATACGCCTGCAAAACGGTGAAGAAGCAGAGGCTATTGCTCTGGCAATTGATGGAACTTCTTTTGAGGCTAAAAATGTTGCACGTACAGGTGAAACAGGTACGTCACTCTCTTCAAACATTCGTCGCTTGATTTTTGATCTGGATAAAAGTGCAATTGATTTTGAACGTGCATCTGATGGAAAAGGCTATGTAGTTGTTCGTGTAGATGAAATAACTCCAGGTGCCCCAAGTGATCGACCGGCGGCTGTAGATACCCTTCTCACGCAACTGAACAACCAAGTTTTGGATGAAATTTTTGCGCAATATCAAGGGTATTTGCTTAAAAATTATGAAACTAGTGTCAATGCTCAGTTACAACAAAGCCTGTTTACAGACACAGCACAACAGTAAGGCTCTCTTTCATGGATGATTTCATCAGGCGGTACGAACTTGGTGAAGCACAGGTTGTTTCAAATACGATTGTTGCTGATCTCGGCACGCCCGTTTCCGCCTATATGAAATTGGCAACGAACGAGCCCTATAGTTTTCTACTGGAATCAGTTGAAGGCGGTGAAGTTCGCGGCCGTTACTCGATTATTGGTCTTCGGCCTGATATTATTTGGAAGAATGAAAGCGACCAAACATCTATTTGCCGGAATGCTGATAGTTCCGGCGAAAACATATACGAACCACTTAACGGCGCACCTTTAGATACCCTTCGTACACTTTTGGATGAGAGCCTGATTGACCTTCCTCACCCCTTGCCCCCTATGGCTGCAGGATTAGTGGGCTATATGGCATATGATATGGTCCGCCAAATGGAAGATATTGGCCCCGCCAAAGTAGATCCATTAGGCTTGGCTACATCAATCTTTGTTCGCCCGACTGTTATGGCAATTTTTGATAGCGTAACGAATTTGGTAACACTGGTAACTCCTGTGCGTCCGAATATTGATACTTGCGCAAAAGACGCCCTGACAGCCGCAGAAAAAAGATTAAATATGGTGCTTGATAAACTCGATGCACCATTACCTTTAATGCCTTCTGTAGCGATACCTGAGTTACAGGAAGCATCTTCCAATACTAGCCAAAAACAATTCCATAATATGGTTGGAAAAGCTCAAGATTATATCTTGGCTGGGGATATTTTTCAGGTTGTACTCAGTCAGCGCTTTTCAATGCCATTTGAGTTACCGCCTTTTTCTCTATACCGGGCACTTCGGCGCACTAATCCATCGCCTTTCATGTATCATCTTGCATTTGAGGATTTTGCTATCGTGGGCTCCAGCCCAGAAATACTTGTCAGATTGCGCGATGAAGAAGTCACTATTCGTCCAATAGCAGGAACCCGCAAGCGTGGGGCAAACCCAGCAGAAGATAAAGCCCTAGCAGCAGACCTGTTAGCCGATCAAAAAGAACTGGCTGAACACCTTATGTTGCTGGACCTTGGGCGCAATGATGTTGGCCGAGTTTCCAAGCCAGGCACAGTTCAAGTGACTGACCGGAACACTATTGAGCTATATTCCCATGTCATGCATATCGTTTCTAACGTTATTGGAGAACTTGATCCTCAGTATGATTCTATAGACGCGCTGTCTGCCGGTTTCCCTGCGGGAACAGTTTCCGGTGCCCCCAAAATTCGTGCCATGGAGATTATCGACGAACTTGAAGTTGATGCGCGTGGTCCATATGCAGGCAGTGTTGGTTATTTCAGCGCAAACGGTGCTATGGACACTGCAATTGTACTTAGAACTGCGATTGTAAAAGACGGCGTTATGCATGTACAAGCTGGCGCTGGTGTTGTGGCTGATAGTGATCCTGAATCTGAGTATCAGGAGTGCCGTAACAAAGCTCGGGCATTAATTGTTGCTGCCAAAGAAGCTGTTCGTTTTGCTAGGTCTAATCGCGGTTAACCTTCATTAACCTGCTATCGACTTTGGATAATTGTACGGCCTTCATTATTTTGCTTAGCCGCCACTAACTGGCTAATAGGCACCAAACTAAAAGTGTTTTTATCTAGTTTTGCAGACCAAAACTGTAGCGCCTTCATTGTCTCTTCGTATGGATGCCCTATTGCAATAGCATAACCGCGCTGCCGTGCTATTCTCTCGGTTTGAGCAAGCTGAGCTAAAATAGCACTTATATCCCTATCGTTATCCAAGAATATATCCCGTTCAATATAAGGTACACCAGTGGCAATCGCCGCACTTGCCCCAACGCTGTTCGGCGACGTCAAGCTGTCCAAAAAAAGATACCCTTTTTTTCTCAATTGAACCATCACCCTCACCATAAGGCCCGGATTCTCAGTTAAAGCACTACCCATGTGATTATTGATACCGACAAAACCATCAAAACGATTTAGATTCCATAGCACTCTACGCTCAAATTCATCATAATCAACTGTGCTAAGAAGTGCATTGGGCCCGGGGTCAGCGTTAGTGTTTTTGGGTTCCATTGGAAGGTGGACCATAATCTCATGGCCAATATTTCGTAACATTTTTGTTTGCTGTGGTAACCCTTCGGCATAAGGCAAGAAAGAAAGCGTCAATGGACCATCAACCAGCGCAAGTTGCTTGCTAACATTCTCATCAAGCCCCAGATCATCAATCACTATCGCAATGTGTTTTTGGTTGGCATATTTCTGCCAGGAAGCCGCATGTGCACGCCAAGCTGGTTCTTTAGCTGCAACGGGAATTAAGTCTTCTAGGTTACTTATAGGAACCGTGACAGCCCCTTCGGGTCCTGACAAAACAGCTTGAAGCTCATCTTCTGTAATAGTTGCAATATGTTGTGGCTGCCCACCTGCCGTATTGAGTGTATACACCATCGCAGCAAGTACCAACACCACCACAAAGCCATATCCCCATATACCAATGCGTTTATACAAGGATAAGCGCTCATTAGTTAAATGAGCTGACAATCCTTTGTGGCGTGCTATGTCCGTTTTTTTATTCACTTATATTGAATTCACTGTTTAGTTTTTTTAAGGCTAGCTTCCCAGTCCAGCATTGACAATTCTAGGGAAAAAAGCATTGTCCAATCTTACCTCGGAATCATATGGCAGACCCAATGTATATCCTGATCGATAACTACGACAGCTTTAGTTACAATTTGTATCACTATCTTGAAGAGTTAGGTGCAAATGTAGAAGTCTGGCGAAATGATCAGATCAGTGCACAAGATGTTATATCTAAAAAACCCACCGGCATTATCCTAAGCCCTGGGCCTTGCACCCCCACGGAGGCTGGTATATGCCTTGAGTTAATTGATGCCTCTAAAGGCAAAACACCACTATTTGGAGTTTGTCTAGGGCACCAATCTATCGGCCAAGTTTTCGGCGGGAAAGTAATTCGTGCACCTTATGTCATGCACGGAAAAACGAGCAAAATTATTCACGAGGGAAGCGGTGTTTTTACCGATATACCTTCCCCATATGTGGCGACACGCTATCATTCGTTAATCATAGAGCGATCCAGTCTACCCGATTGCCTAGAAATTACTGCTCAAACCGAAGATGGGCTTATCATGGGGTTGAAACATAAAAAGTTTGAGATCCACGGTGTCCAGTTCCACCCGGAAAGCATTGCTTCAGAGTATGGTCATAAACTACTGAAAAATTTCATGAATATTTGCGAAAATGAGGCCAATAAAAATGTCTGATTTAAGGCCCATACTGGCAGAACTTGCCGACGGTGCGTGTCTTTCAACCGAACGGGCAGAAGAAGCCTTCGAAATTATAATGTCAGGGTCTGCTGATTTAGCTCAAATGGCCGCCTTCATTATGGCGCTACGACTGCGGGGTGAAACCGTTGATGAAATTGTAGGCGGTGCACGTGTTTTACGCGCCCGGGCGGCAAGTATTACAGCTCCTGAAAGTAGTGTTGATACATGTGGCACTGGCGGCGACGGAATCGGCACCTACAATATTTCAACGGCAGCGGCAATTGTAGCAGCGGCCGCTGGTGCAACAGTTGCCAAACACGGAAATCGATCTGTTTCTTCAAAATCAGGCTCTGCAGATGTTTTAATGGCACTTGGCGCTAACCTAGAAATGACACCTGCCGATAATGAAGAAAGCCTAACAAAAAACAGATTTGCCTTTATGTTTGCACCGGCACATCATAAAGCCATGCGACATGTAGCCCCTGCCCGAGGCTCCCTTCAGTTACGAACGGTCTTCAACTTGCTAGGGCCACTTGCTAATCCAGCACAGACCAAACGCCAGGTTCTCGGTGTTTTTGATAAAGTGTGGTTAAAGCCAATGGCCGAGGTTCTAGGCAAACTAGGTAGTGAACATGTGTGGGTGGTACATGGTAGTGATGGTTTGGATGAGATAACAACAACGGGCAAGACAAGTGTTGTTGAGCTTAAGGGCGGCCAGATTTCTGAATTCGAAATTAGCCCGGAAGATGTTGGCCTTCCAATATCTTCTCTAAATGACCTTAAAGGTGGTGACGCCGAAGAAAATGCCTTAGCTATACAAAATCTGCTTGAGGGAAA
>Ga0316207_10003037_pt1 | contig 16127 bp, 13 predicted proteins | sample 6weekpyrite_MG_FD_204943 | JGI IMG/M metagenome (GOLD analysis project Ga0316207, IMG submission 204943) | Microbial mat bacterial communities from mineral coupon in-situ incubated in ocean water Damariscotta River, Maine, United States -... | ecosystem: Environmental > Aquatic > Marine >... | reverse complement strand
TAATTAATATATTTTTTCAATCGCTTTGTTTGAGAAGCTTTGAAGTACGCAGAATAGACAAAATTGGTGATTTTAAAAGCTCATAAAGTACAGCTGCTAAAATAAGTTTAAAGCAAATGCTTAACGTAAAATTGAGAAATAGGTTATATGAATATAGTTAAACGTATGTGGCTCATTCCTACCTTTAGTGGAATAGTCTTTTTCTTATTTCTACTCGGTATGTTATTGATCATTTGGTACAGTAATTCTGCGTCTAATCAATTGGTAAATATTACTAAGGTATATCAACCTATTCTGAAACAGTTAGCGGTGGTTCAAAAGGAAGTCAATAATCTTACAGAGAAACTTGAAGAAGCGGTTCTTACAGATGAAGAGGATTTAATTGAAGAAGCGGAAGAAAATAAGGCGTTAATTGAAAATGCAATGAGAGAGCTACTAGTCATTGATAATGCTAGAGCAGAGTTACTTCACTATATTCTTGATGATTATTTACCGAGTGTTTTTGAGATGACTAAATATATGATGTTAAAGTCAAGTGCAGAATCTACGCCATTGATTAAAAGAACTGTTGAACACCGGAATAAATTATTTGAATATTTTGATGTATATGAAAAAAAAATAGAAGAACAATTGAAAAACACTGTTGTAAATACACGTAATGAAATACAAAATTCAACAATCACGGTAACAATATCATTTTTCTTCGTTTCTTTAATTCTCAGCTTTGGTAGCGTTATTATAGTAAGGAATACGAGCTCGAAGTTGCAAAATTTAATGGATTTTGCACAAGAAGTTGAGAAAGGTAACTACAACTTTAAAATTGATTCCAATACACATAACGAATTTTCCTCACTAGTTAATGCTTTAAATTCAATGGCGGGTAGCATAAAACAATCTACTGACCAACTTAATCATATGGCACATTATGATAGCCTTACAGCTGTTCCTAATCGTAGAGCGATAATGGATCGACTTAATTCTGAAATTAAATCTGTAAATCGGCATAAGTATCACCTTAGTTTTTGTATGTGTGATATAGATAAGTTTAAACATGTTAATGATACCTATGGGCATCAAGTAGGTGATTTTGTAATAAATACGTTTGCCCAAATATTGAAGCAGCAAGTAAGAGAGGAGGATATAGTAGGCCGCTATGGTGGTGATGAATTTTGTATTATTTTGCCACATACTATGTCCAAGGACGGAAGTATCGTATTGGAAAGAGTTAGAAAAAAATTAGAGCAGTATCAGTTTCAAAGTGAAAACAATGAAGAATTTACTGTAACTGGTAGTTTTGGTATTGCTCAATTGGAAGAAGGTGATGAAATTAATGTGTTTGTTAAAAAAGCCGATGATGCTTTGTATCAATCTAAAGAGGGCGGTAGAAATTGCGTTAGTTCCTACAAATAAATCTTTTAAATTTATGTGGTGTCAACACATAATGTAAAAGTTTAGAGTAAACAATATTCTAGCTTCGCAGAGAGAAAGAGAGTTTTATTTAATGGTGTAAACAGTGAAAACAGAATCATCAACTTTAGAGCTATCAACATAACCAATAGCATCTTTGTTCACTGATACCCACACCTTTACATCGTCGTCATTGCCCACAGTTGCTGGTGGAACACCTTTACCTGAAAAAATACGAGTCGACCAATATGATTTAAGTTGCGATTCAGTTTTTTTAATGATTGATTTGTAAAATGTTTTACGACTTTCTAAGTTCTCATTTTGATCAACAGCAATTAATCTTTCCCCTTTAACGGTCTTCATTTTACCTAAAAATATTCGCTTGGCTTCTTTTGCGGTAATTGATGAAATGTCAGATGAAGGATTAACTATCACCGCTAATTCAGCCAATCCCAATTGAGGGATGAGCAGCATTAAAAAACCAAATGAATAAAGTTTTAAATGTGAGTTTATCATTGTTGCCTCCCTTTATTTAGAATACAAAATCCAATGCGCCACGTACAATCCCAAAAGATTCGGCTTCTTCGTCATGACTGGCGCCATGCTCAGCCTCTGGACTTACGTGCAGATAATCCAATTTAACTGTTGTACTGGGTAAAAATTGATACTTAAGCCCAGCAATAATTACATCTCGTCCTTCTTCAGCTTCAAGTTTTGAGTAGCTAATATGCGGAGTTAGAGCGTTAATCCGATATCCAAGTGTTGCGTAGAATACACTGGTGTTTGCTTCACTATTGTCACTTACCATACCTTTCACATATTCTGTCGTAAGTATAAATTTATTCCAGTCAATATTCGCACCTACGGATATAACATTCACGTCGTTACCATCAAGTGTTGAAATTCCAGCAGAATTATATCGATTAAAACCCGATTTTAGTGTGAAGAAATCATCACTTATTGAAATGGAGCCGCCTACCATTTTATCAAGTGTACCATGTCCTCCTTCACTTCCATGGCCACCTACTTCAACCGAACCATTGCCAGCAAATATTTGAGCTACAATTTCATAGTTTCCAAGATATCTAGAATGTACAACACTACTTCCCAAAAAGGATTCTAAATAAAGATAGGCACCTTCCGACTCTGCATTATAGAGTTCCTGAGGAGGGGCAGTCCAAAGATAGACATTACCTATGTCAACAACTTCAGAATATAGCAAAACAGGGTACTTAATTTTACCAAAATTTAGTGTAAGCTCATCTGTTAGAGAGAATGATGCGTATCCCCAGTCTAGGTGGGTATTAAAACTTTCTTCATAACCTGCTGAGAAAAATTGTGCGGCAATATGTAAATTCGAACTAATTTTATGTGATATGTTTAATCCAAATGTAGAACTATTAAAATCACCGTTTTTATCTACACCTTCGAAAGCTTCAACCTCATGGTTGTCTAACGACATTGCAGCGCCAGCACGTAAAAATCCAAATAATTTTGTATTATCTGCATAGCTGTTTATTGGCATCATAAAACAGAGTATTGCAAAGTAAATTATTAATTGTAGAAAGTTTTTATTCATCAAATTACCCATTCACTTTGGTTTCTTGGCTATTAGGATATTCTTATATAAAAAAACGTATATGCCTAAATTGCTCATTGTCTTTTTTATGTGCAATAACCCTTCCAGAATCTTGATTTAGAACGTGATTAAATTTTTGTGAAGAGGTGTTTTTATCAGCAAAATCAATGCAAGTGAAATATTAGATTGTTACTAGTTAAAAATATAATATTGCGTCTTCATAAATGTAGTTATTATCAAATACAAATAGTGTTTTTATAAAAAAAAATAATTACATATACTTGATATACACATTATAAGTTATGAATATTTTAAATCAGTTGATTAATTGTTATGTGTTTGTTTATAGGAGTAATTATTATGTTTGTTTAAATACTTTGATATAGATTCCTCGAACGTTGCCTTTATAGCAATCGTAAACTGTATTGATAGAGCTTGACCATTTAACCATCTTTAAGATAGATTGAGATGACAATTATAACGATTTGCCTTAATACTAAAACACCATATAATTATTGTGGATAAGTTGGGCTATTATTTTGGTTTTATACCAAAAAGAGGGGTTGGGTCTTGTTTGCTTATCCAAAGCAGTTATCAATAAAACATATTGCGGCAATATGTTTTACGCTGGTTGGTATTGTTCCTTTAATGTTGTTGGGAGGAAAAAATATTCAACATGAAAGTGATGATATTCACAGAGAAGTGAAAGAGAAGCATCAGTTACTCGCACAAAATCTTACCTTTTCAATTACCGCATATTTAGAACATGCCATAAGCGATACAAAGATGTTAGCAAATAAATATAGCTTAGCATCATCTGAAAACTTAACGCTTCAAGAATTGAATTTTTATCCCAGATTTTTAAGCATAGCGCTATTAAAAAACAAAACAGTCATTGGTGTGCAAAGTGTTTATCAGACAAAGCAGAATATATCTCAAGTTTTATTACCCAATATAAATTGCCTTTCTCAAGCGAGTATCCGCAAACAAGCATTTTTTTCTTCATTATTTACGAGTCCTTATAGTAAGAAACCGACAATGTTTGTATGTCAGCCAATAGAAGGAAAAAACACCATTCTATTGGCAGAGTTGGATCTTTCATTTTTTGGTGCGTTGCAAAAAAGTATTATTTTTGGAAGAAATGGGCATGCGGCCATAGTAAATAGTCATGGTCAAATTGTTGCTCATCCAAATAAACATTGGGTAAGCCAGATTAAGAATATTTCTGATTGGGAAATAATTCAATTTACCAAGGCAGGAAAAACAGGCACCACGAAATTTTTCTCACCACATTTTGGTGAAGAAATGATTTCTGGTTATGCGGGAACAGCAAAATTTAAGTGGGGAGTTATTGTTCCGCAACCTATTTCAGAGGTTAACGAACAAATAGATCAAATTACTTTTATACATCTCGTTTGGATTTTAGCGACAATAGTTCTGGCATTATTACTTGCTACCTTTTTTGCACGAAAAATAACATTTCCTATTACTTCACTAAGTAAAGCAGTAGCTGCTGTTGAAAAGAATAACTTTGAAGGTGTCTTACGAGGGCAAGCGGAGGCTTTTCCTAGCGAAATTGTAAAATTAAGCGACTCGTTTAAAAAAGTATTGAGTTATTTTCAAAAAAGTAGTGAAAGTCTAAAAGAGGTAAATCAGTCTTTATCTGAAGAAATAAACAAAGCGACAAATGATTTATTAGTTGCAAATATTAAGCTTCAGCGTGTTGTTACATTAGACGAATTAACAAACATGTATAATCGTAGAGGGCTGCGCGATATTTTAAGACATGAAGTTGCCCGAGTTAAGCGCGACGGAGGTAGCTTTACGATACTACTTTGTGATTTAGATCATTTTAAAATGATTAATGATAATTATGGACACGCAACGGGGGATAATGTTCTCCGTACGTTTTCAACGCTCAGTCAGTCGGTATTGAGAGAACGAGATATTGTTGGACGTTGGGGAGGTGAAGAATTTTTGTGCATTCTTGGTGATGCTGATATTAATACATCTTTGGAAATTGCAGAAAGATTACGAGCGCTTGTGGAAGATACCGTCATACTACCCGATGAGATAGGATTTAATGTCACTGTTAGTAGTGGCTTAGCGACTTTTCCTACCGATGGCGAGGATATCGACGAGTTGATAGCTTGTGCTGATAGCGCTTTATATGAAGCAAAACGTACTGGCCGAAATAAAATTGTTACGTGTAAAAGAAAGCACGAAGGTTTTCAATCTGTTTCAAATCAATTACGTTGTGCCTTAGCTGAAGATGCTATTAGACCAGCCTTTCAATCTATTTTTGATGTCACGACCAATAATATCGTTGGCAAACGGGTAATGACACGAATTGTTTGCGAAAAAGATAAAATCTTAAATGCGGATGTTTTTTTATCAACGGCAAAACAGCTTAAACTTATAAATCATATTGACCATTTGTGCCTTGAGGCTACTTTAGAAGAGTATGTTGAAAATAAATCTATTTACTATATTTTGCCAGTGTCTTTAGAATTCTTAGAGAAGTCAAATAACTTCACTGAATTGTCAAATCTTATGTTGAAAAGTACGCAATTAAAACTCATTATAGAAATTAGTGAATCCGAATTTCAGGGGAATGTGTATGAAGCTAGAAAAATTTTAAAACCTTATTTAAATGCAGGCGTTCAGTTGTGTTTAAATGACTTTTGTAGCACCGGAAACTCTTTGAAATTCTTAACAGAATTGCCCTTTTACTATGTTAAAGTCAATGAAGATTTACTTAACAGCATACATAAAAATAATCGGACATTGCTTGCTGTTAGGTCAGCATTAAGAATGTGTAAGTCTTTGGGAATAAAAACTATTGCAAGTAAAGTATCAGATGACAAGCAATTGATACGACAGTTGCACTTTGATTGGGCATATGGCTACGCTTACGAAAAACCGATATTAAAACTAACTAAAGATACAACAATATATACTTAGAAAGGATTTCAGCGACGAAATCATTGGTAAAATCGCATGTCATTACAATACTAAGTGTATTAACAAACGTTTAATCCTCAAGAAAAGCATTAAAAATTCTACCCGTAATATGTTCATTTTCCATGGCAAGTGTGTAAAGACTTATCGAATGGATAGTCTTTGTTAAATTAGCAGTTGATAGATATTTATTCGGTTGAAATTTCCACTGATAGAGTACGCTAATTGTAGTACGATAAACTGACTTTAAAGGGAATAGTGGAATTGCTATGGAATATAAGCTTGTTAAACACCCTACTTATCCGATTCTTAGACTTAATATTAGTGGATATATCGCTGCTAATGAGTTGATCTGTATGGTTACGGATTTATGGAAAAACGATGAATATCTTTCTGCCACTCATATGTTATGGGATTTTAGTTTAAGTGAATCAAATTACTATTTCGAAGATATCTTTAAGCTTTTTCAATTTGTGAAAGAGAATAAACATTCCCAAACATTGAGAATGCTTGCTATTGTGGCTCCTAAAGACAATGAGTTTGGTATTTCTCGAATGTATGCAATGCTTAGTGAAAGTAATAATCCTAAAATTCAGGTGTATCGAAATATTAATGAAGCTCAAGAATGGCTGTTGCAAAATCAGATGAGTAAAGCTTAGTAATTTAATGTATTAAGCGCTATGATAATTTCGGTAATGAAATTATTGTTAGGTTTCCAGTCAAAACAATATTTTTATTATTATAATAGTTCTTTAATTTGAGTATAGGTATCTTCAATATCAATGGGTTTAATAATAAAACGATTAATGCCAGCTGCCTTTAAATCGCTGTTTTCCAAGCCTTCGTTATAACCAGTGTAAAGAATGATTGGAATTTGTTTGTTGAGTAAACGAATTTTTTTTGCTAGGTTTATGCCGGTTAATTTTGGCATGGTGTGATCTGTAATAATTAAGTCGAATTTATTGCGGTTTTCTGTAAATTCATTAAGTGCATCAATACTTTGTATTTTTACACAGACATTTAGTCCCCATTCTTCAAGCATGTCTTGCATAAATTCGGCGACATCGGGTTCATCATCGACAACCAATACATTTCCTTTCAGTACATGATTTGAGCATTCAGAATTATTACTAATATCAAGTAAGTTGCGATTTGACATGTCAATTGCATTTAGAGGCTGAAATAAGATACGGATAGTCGTTCCTTGAGAGGGTGTAGAGCTAACACTGATGTGTCCACCGTAATCATGTACGATACCATGAACAGTTGAAAGCCCCATACCACTGCCTTTACCGACTTCTTTAGTCGAATAGAATGGTTCAAACATGCGTTCCAGAACATTTGTGGGAATTCCAGAGCCATTATCAGATACTGTTAACATTACATGATTGCCTGAAAATGGTTGCCGACAAGAGTCACAGGTACATTCAGGACACTGATGCTGTTGAACCGCTATTTTTATGCAGCCATTATTATAAACAGCGTCGCGTGCATTAATGCAAAGATTCATGAGTATTTGTTCTAAATGAACTGGATCAATCATAATATTAGAACAGTCATCATCAAGATCCAGCTCGATTTCGACTGAAGAAGGCAAGCTTGCTTCAAGTAGCTTGATAGATTCGTTGACTAATGGTGCTAGCGCCATTGCGCGAGGTTCGCCGCGCTGCCCCCGACTGAAAGTTAACATTTGTTGAATAAGGTTTTTCGCTTTTTGTCCTGATCGACTTGCACGAGATAGATAACGGATGAGTTTTTCATCACCATATTTTTGAACTTTATCTTCTGCTAAAACGACTGATCCTAATATGCTTGTTAGAATATTATTAAAATCATGTGCGATACCACCGGATAAATGGCCTATAGCTTCCATTTTTTGAGCTTGTCTTAATTGAGCTTCAAGTTTTTGTCGATTTTCTTCGGCTCTTTTGTGTTCAGTGATATCACGCATATAACCAATAAATAGTTTTCCTTCACTACCTTGGGTGACATCAATAGCTAGCTCAGCAGGGAATTCTTCACCATTGGCGCGCATGGCTGTAATTTCGATACGCTTGCCAATATTATTGCCTTTCCCAGTGTTTAAATAGTGCTTCATACCCGCGTTGTGGGCTGTTCGAAATTGGGCTGGAACTATCAACTCGACGAGCGGTTTGCTGAGCACTTGATCTGTCGTATAACCAAAACATGAACAGGCCGCAGGATTAAATTCTACAATATTACCTTTCTCATCCATACTGATAATTGCATCAAGCGCAGCATCAAAAGTTGCACGTAATCGATCTTCGCTTTTACGTAAGGCGATTTGTGCACGAGTTTGCTCTGTTATATCGCGGGTAATAGTCAATAGTTGTGTTGATCCAAGGTGAGTCATTCGGACTCCGTGGATATCGAGAATTATTCTTGATCCATCTTTTTTAATGCCTTCGCCTGATATGTGGGCACGACCTTCCATTGCTACTGTTTGGATATAATCTTGATACATTGCTAAATGATCTTCTGGGATAATATCTGAGGGTTTCAGTGCACTAAAGTCATCATTTTCATCATAGCCATGAATGGTTTTGAACATGGGATTTACATCAATGATATTTCCTTTTTCATCAAATAAAATAATGCCATCAACAGATGTGTTGAAAATGACGCGATATTGCTCTTCTTTACTTTTTAATTGATCTTCGGCGATTTTTTTCTGTGTGATATCGCGAGCAATGATGAGGATTCGGTCATCTCCCGCTATAATCGCATGTTTTACAAAGACTTCATCCCAACTATGTGTTCCATCTTTGTTGGTTCGTTGCCATTCTACATGTTGTGTTTCGCCTGCATTTGCTTTTGTGATAGTTTGTAAGACCAGGTTAGAATCAAAAGGAAAAGTATTTTTTCCGGGCTTGCTCATATTAAAATTGAGAAATTCTTGTTGAGTATATCCATAACTCTCGCAAGCTTTAGGATTTACATCGATTATCGATCCGTTGCTAGGATCATGGATGAAAATCGCATCTTCTGTAGTATCAAATATCGAGCGATAACTTTCATCGGAAATACGTTTTGCTTCATCGGCCTCAAGTCGTTCTAATTCAGCAGATGCGCGTACGGAAAATATTTCCATGACAGAGCGAATTATATTTGTCTCTGCCAACGGTTTTCTATTTCCAATTGCGATCAAGCCTTGTTGATTTTCTTTAGAATCATACAGCGGAAAACCAGCATACGCCTCCAATTGCAGATCACATAATAAACCATCGCCAGGAAATAGTTGTTGAATATTCTTGGGGATAAACAAATAGTCTTTTCCCACAACACCTTCACAAGGCGTATCAGCTAAATCATAGGTAATGTTTGGTACAATTTGGTTTTGATTATAAGCGGCTAGAGTAGTGACCGTATCATTTGAGCAATATCGACCAATAAAGCAGAAGTCGACGTCTAAAGTTTCTGCCAAATGCCAAACAATGGCTTCAAATACATTATCATATGAAGCGCCAGATACGCCAAGTGCAACATTTCTAAATGCATCTTCAGTCTTTTTGCGCTCGGTGATGTCAGTTGATATGCCACAAACGGCATAAACTTCATTAATGTTATTGAATAAGGGAAATTTTATGGATAAATAGGTATGAGGTTCACCATTCACAATAGCTGATTCCTCAAACTCCATTGGTCGTTTTGATTGAAATACTTTTTTATCTGCCTCAATAAAACTTTGTGCAACATCTTTGGAGAATATTTCAAAAACAGACTTTCCTATAATTTCCTTTTCGTCGCAATCAAATGTTTTTACAAATTGCTGATTAATGAACTGAAAATATCCTTCATAATCTTTTACATATACAATAGCTGTCGAGTTATCCAACATTTGCTGAAGTAGTAGCTTGCTCTCTCGTATCGGCTCGCGTTGTGAACTTCGATTCTCCAGAACCTTTAGTTGAAAAACAAAATGATTTGTCTTGATCTTATTGGTTTGTCTTTGAAGGTAAAAAATTGTATTGATATAGTGATTATTTTTTCCAATAAAACGCCATTCAAAAGCCTGTGACAAACCATTGTTTGCAGCTTCGATCCGCAAGTTTAATGCGTGGGTTGACGCCTCGCCATCGGGTTGATATTTTGGGGAAAAATCAAAAATTGATTTCCCTTTTATTGTCTTGTCGGAGTCGGTTAATAATTCGGTAATGCGATTTGTACAAGATACAAGCGTATTTCCTTTGAGTACACCATGAAATTTAGTTGCGGTAGTAGCTTTAATTGGGGCGTCTAAAAGCGTCAATTATTTTCTCGTTGGGTGCTATGATTTGCAAAAGTTTAGTCTATCAGTCTAAAAAATATTCATCTATTGGTGTTACTTTAATTAAACAATTGAAACATAATTGTTACAAAAACATCTCCTCAGCTTTAGTTGGAACATACATATAACCAACGCCACGTACGGTACGTATAATTTGGGGTTTATTAGGATCTTGTTCAAGTTTTCTACGCAATCGGGTTATGCGAATATCAATGCTCCGATCATAGGGATCCCAATCTCTATTTTGTGTGATATTTAATAATTGATCGCGAGTCAACGGTCGATTTGGGCGTTCTATAAAGGTTTTTAACAAGTCAAATTCCATGGCTGTGAGCGGAATTTCATCATTCTCATTATTAAGTAGCTGGTGTGACTCGATATTTAATCGGCAATGAGCGAGATTTATGATGGTATCTTGATTACTTCGTTGTGTTGCTTGTAACGGTTTTTCAAGGCGCTGGTATCGGCGTATAACATTTTTAATACGAGCTCGTAGTTCACGGGGATCGAAAGGTTTGGGAATGTAATCATCAGCGCCAACTTCTAAACCAATGATCCTGTCCAATGTTTCACCAGAACCAGAGATAACAATCACACCGATGTCCAAATGCTCACGTAGATAGCGAGTTAAAGACAAGCCGTCTTCTCCAGGTAGTCCAATATCCATTAACACAACATCCGGGACATTTTCTTCAATACGTTCATGCATGGAGCTGGCGTCACCGGCAGAAGTTACTTTAAAGCCATTGTCTTCCAGGTAATCGGCGAGCAATTCTTGTATATCAATATCGTCATCGACAACGAGCACGTTGACATCAGTAGGCATTATTATTGTTCTCCCTTCCGGAATTGTTTGATGTATTAACTCGCTATTTTGTTCCTTGTTTGACTTAAGTGCAAGCATATCCCCTTACTCCTTTTTCTATTAAACATGTCTTTAGATGCGATTGGTTTCAATCTATTGGTAAGTATGGTTTGCTCAAGTATCAATTGTGTTTCAAAGCACGAGTGTTTTGTTTCTATCTTGTAACAATGCCACTTTATGCCATTCGGATGGTCCAGTAAAATATTCCGTAACAATATTGTTACATCGCAATAACAAATCAACGCTTTTTTGAAACTGAATAATTACATTGCCTCGCTATAGTTTGCGTATCTAGTAATTTTGCTAGCCGAGAGAAGAGGGAAATGTAATGACTGACCAAATTTTAATATTTAAAAATTATATGAATTCTCAATACTGGAGTTACTTAATTATCATATTAAGCAATTCTGCTTATCGAGGAATTTTATTTAATAAAGGAGAGTGAGATGTTAAAGAAAACTGGAATATTAAGTTATGGTGTAGTGAGCTATTTTGCATTTTTTGTGAGTTTTTGTTATTTCATTGGGTTTGTCGGCAATATATTTGTACCCAAGGGCATTGATGCTGAGCCTGTTATGCCATTTTTAGACGCCTTGTTAACTAACGTGAGTTTAATTGCATTATTTACAGTGACGCATAGTGTAATGGCTAGGCAGAAATTTAAGCGTTGGTTAACACGTTATTTTCCTCAAGCGATGGAGCGTAGTACATTTGTATTGACCTCATCAGTGTTGCTAATGGTATTAATGTTAAACTGGCAACCACTGGGTGGTACTATTTGGACAGTAAACAATGAAATAGCCATAATTACTTTATATAGCATGTTTGCAATTGGTACAGGTATGATTTTTCTCGCTTCATTTTTGATTAATCATTTTGATTTATTCGGTTTACGTCAGGTATGGTTGGCATTTGTAAACAAGCCTTATTCAGAACTCAACTTTTCTACACCGTTTTTGTACAAAGTTACACGTCATCCGCTTTATTTGGGTTTTGTTATTATGTTGTGGTCTACACCAGTGATGACAACAGCTCATTTGGTTTGCGCAATTTTAATGACAACTTATATTGTGATTGCTATTCAATTTGAAGAGAAAGATTTGGTCAGAAATCTTGGGGAAAAATATCGCCAGTACCAAAAAACAGTTCCCATGTTAATTCCTGGGTTTAAGCGAAAAAGCATTCAAGCTGAGAATCACGTAGATGCAGCTTAATAATGTTTAATTGCTAAGGGGTAGCTTTTTAGCTGCCCTAAGTTCGTTTCTCTACTTTGTAACCTCGTGTTGCTTGATGGCTAAGATTTTTTAAAATTATTACAACATTTCTAACTGATAATTCTATATCAGTATAATCCGCTATTTTAGTCAGTAGTTTTTTATCGATTTTAATCGCTGAATGCCTGATATTATATAAAGCACATGCAATCATGCGAAGTTGATTGCTACGGTGTTTATTATTTATAATTTCCCCAGTTTCTTATTTTTGGCTTCGTTTGGGAAGTGATTAAGGTTTAACATAATTTCAGTAATACGTTTGAGTGAATTTTGAAATGGATCTTCTTGTGCGCTAACAATTATTGACGTGCTGGCGAGGAAGAGGGCTAATAATGAAGGTGATTTTATGTTTATGTAATTTATATTTATTAATATACAATAACTATACAACCTCCTTCAGTATGATCTATACTTAGTGCATATTCAGGAAAAATTCGGGTAAATAAGTTGAAAAGTTGCCCAAATAGATGATTTTCATGGGTTAAAAACTTATACATAAATTGTATAATTAAATTGAACAAACTTAAGCTGTAAATGTTCTAATCGGGTACACGCAGCACAGGCAAAATGGAGAAAACTATGAGTCTTATCACTCAATATGCCATAAAAGCTCGAAGCAGTATGTTTGAGAACAAGCTACATCTCGGTTTTTTTGTGGTATTAAGCACGCTAGCGGCAATTATGGCTGGCAGTGCATATGCCGAATCAAGTAATGATCATCCCTTAATAGGTAAGTTGTGGTCTGTTGAGGGTGAGCATTATATCGATGTCGATGAGTTAGAAAAAAAATTGTTGAAAAGTGATTATGTTGTTGTGGGTGAAACACACGACAATATGGATCACCATCGAATACAGGCAAAAGTATTAAATTGGTTTATTTCGGAAAAAAAGGCAATAAACCCAGTTTTTGAAATGTTGTCGGATCGGCAGCTAAATTCTATTCAAAAAACAAAGATAACCTCTAGTGATAGCTTTTTTGATAAAGTTTTATGGGAGGAGAGTGGTTGGCCCAGTCGAAAGTTATATAAACCTATTTTTGATATTGTTATTGAGCAAAATTTGCCAATTTTTGCTGCAGAAACAGAACGCGATTTGCTTATGCAACTAACGAAAGGGGGTGAGGATCAGCTTCCTTCAGACATAGCCGAATACTTGAGTAAAGTTGAACTAGATGAAAATGCAAAAGAGCAGATGAGAGAAGAAATTGTTGCATCACATTGTGACATGTTGCCTAAAACGATGGTTGATCCTATGATTCTTGGGCAGCGAGTCCGAGATGCTGTTATGGCCAAATCATTAGTCAGTGCTGGGAACACAGGTACTGCAATTTTGTTCGCCGGTTCTGGGCATGGTCGAAACGACTACGGAGTTCCGGCCTATTTGAAGCAACACAATTCTAAAGCAATCGTCAATACAATCGCGATGATGGAAGTTGTTGATGATGTTACCAAGCCGAGCGAGTATAGTGAGGCTTGGGCGAGTGCTACAATTCCATTTGATTATGTATGGTTTACCAATCGCATGGAAAGAGGTGATCCATGTGAAGAATTGCGACAACACTTTAAAAAACATCCCGTTTAATTGGGCTATTTCGTTCTATATTGTAACTTGAAAGGAGGTTTCAGCAATGAGTATAAAACTATCTATAGCCCTGTTTGCTATTGCTATCTTGTCGTTTGGTAATAATGCACTTGCGAGTGATAGTCAAAATTGCCCGGAAACATTAAATTTTAAAAAGGAAAAGCTTGCAGATGACGAGGTAGTCGATCTATGTGCGGAGTATAAAGGTAAAGTCGTGATGGTTGTTAATACCGCTAGTTTTTGTGGGTTTACCAAACAATATAAGAGCTTGGAAAGTATTTATCGGAAATACAAAGATGATGGATTTGTTGTATTGGGTTTTCCTTCTAATGATTTTGGTGAGCAGGAACCGGGCAATGAAAGCCAGATAAAAGACTTTTGTGAAAGAACTTATAAAATAAAATTCCCTATGTTTGAAAAAACAGTGGTATCCAAAGGGACAGATGACCCTATGTATAGAACGTTGGGCACAATGGCTGGTGAATATCCTTCATGGAATTTTCATAAATATTTGCTTGATAGAGATGGGAAACTGATAGCAAGTATAGCAAGCCAAACTGACCCAAAAAGCGCTGGCGTAATTACTAAAATAGAATCTTTACTTTAAAATTAAGAGGAAAAAATTTGGATTTTAGTATTTTATGTATGTAGGTGTGTTTACAGAATCTAAAAACGCCTTATCTTTTAATAAGGATTCAATTAAGAAAAGATATTCTTTGGAATTGAATTGAAAGTTATGGTTATATATTTCTTTAATCGTTTTTAATGTAGCACTGGAAAATTTTGATGAATCACTGAGATCAAACAGCTGCATTTCCCAATTGGGGTAATTTCGCTTCTCTAGCGAATTGTTATAAATGATTTCTAGATTACTATGTCTTGAGTCAGCGCTAATTTTATCCACAAGCGAGCTTATTGTGCCTAAATTTCCTTCTAACACTTGGAGGAAGTGATTGTTGTGGAATAATAATACGCCAGTAATATTATTTTTATTATTGTTACGCACAGCAGCTTCGCATATTTTATTTAGGTCTAATTTCTGAGAATCCATCGAAGGCGTAGCTTCGCTAGTGTATATAATTGTGTGCATAAAGTTTAAATAGCAAATATAATACCCATCGAGCAAAATTCAAACATTGCTCCAATTGATTTTAAATTAAGCGATCTGAACTTTTTTGGCCAGCTTCTTTGGTGTATTTGATACACTTCATTTCTTGGCTTGCCTCTGGAATCTTTTCCTCATTTTGTGGGCAATGAGTGAGTAATGGCGATCACGTCTAATCAATTGGTTAACAATAAAATAATAAGACTGCTAAATATGCGGTTTTTGCTTAAAATTGGAATATAAATAATGCAGTCTAGTGTTCATAATATTGATGCAGTACCCGAAGCTACGATTAGTAAAAGGGATTTGTTAGCGAATTTTCAATCTTTTTTACCTGCAGATACAGTATTGCATGAAGATGAAGATTTAAGACCTTATGAATGCGACGGATTGTCAGCTTATCGGCGCCTTCCAATGATTGTCGTTTTACCAAATACTATTGAACAAGTTCAGCGTGTCATTAAGTTTTGTTATGACTATAACGTACCAGTTGTTGCTCGTGGTGCGGGCACGGGATTGTCTGGTGGTGCCTTGCCTTTAGAAAAAGGTGTTTTACTCAGCTTAGCAAAATTTAAATCAATACTTGATATTGATCCAATAGCAAGAACCGCAAAAGTGCAGCCAGGTGTAAGAAATCTGGCAATTTCCGACGCGGTAAAAGCTTATGGATTATATTACGCACCAGATCCATCCTCACAAATAGCATGTACGATTGGTGGTAATGTGGCTGAAAACTCGGGCGGTGTGCACTGTCTTAAGTATGGTTTGACAGTTCATAATATACTTGAATTAAAAATTGTTACTATCGATGGCGAGCTATTGACCATTGGTAGTCAAGGGTTTGATAGCCCTGGTTATGACTTATTGGCATTAATGACTGGCTCTGAGGGTATGCTTGGTGTCATCGTCGAGGTAACAGTTCGATTACTTGTCATTCCTGAACGTGCTCAAGTCATCTTAGCTGCGTTTGATGATGTTGAAAAAGCGGGTGCAACTGTAGGTGCAATTATCGCTGCGGGCGTGATTCCTGGCGGTCTGGAAATGATGGACAAACTTGCCATTCAAGC
>Ga0316207_10003036_pt1 | contig 16129 bp, 10 predicted proteins | sample 6weekpyrite_MG_FD_204943 | JGI IMG/M metagenome (GOLD analysis project Ga0316207, IMG submission 204943) | Microbial mat bacterial communities from mineral coupon in-situ incubated in ocean water Damariscotta River, Maine, United States -... | ecosystem: Environmental > Aquatic > Marine >... | reverse complement strand
TTTGCCAGCGATCAACTGGTGTTCCGTGACGGCGAAACCGTGTTTTCTCAAGGCGATGCGGCCGATGGTGCCTATCTGGTTGAAAAAGGCGAGGCCACGGTTTATGTCACCGACGGCGAAAAACAGGTGCTCGTCAACGAGCTTTATAAATCGGACATCTTTGGTGAAATGGCCCTGATCCTGAAATCCGGGCGCACCGCCACGGTCAAGGCCCGCGGCGAATTGACCGTGCTCAAGGTCGAAGGTGATTTTTTTCTGAAACTGGTCAGCGAAAACCCGAAAACGGCACTGGGCGTGATGACGGTGCTTAGCGAACGTATCGCGAATTTAAGTGACAAAGTGGCCCAAAACGGTTGAACGGGCAGACATAAAACGTGGAACTCTGGATACCGATAACGCTGGCAGCGGCGTTTTTACAAAACACCCGCTCGGCCCTGCAAAAACATTTAAAAGGACGGATGGGAACGTCCGGCGCGACCTTTGCCCGGTTCTGCTTCGCTTTTCCCTTTGCGTGGCTGTATGTGGGCGGTCTGGATTTTTATGGCGGTCTTGCCATGCCCGGCTGGTCGGGACCGTTTTTAATGTTCGCTTCCATCGGCGGGGCGTCACAAATCATCGCTACCGCTTTGTTGATCCATTTGTTTTCATACCGCAATTTTACCGTTGGCACGACCTTTTCCAAAACAGAGACCATTCAGGCCGCCTTGTTCGGGTTATTGATCCTGGGTGACAGTATCAGTACAGGCGCCATCTTTGCCATTGTCATAAGTTTACTGGGCGTTGTCATGATTTCAACGGCAAGGCCGGTTTCCGGTGTGGATAAATTCTGGCACAGCCTGACCGGCAAACCGGCCATGCTGGGGATCGCAAGCGGGGCCTGTTTCGGCATATCCGCCGTCAGCTACCGCGCGGCATCTTTATCATTGGGCATGGACAGCGCGGTCATGTCAGCGGCTTTTACCCTGGCTAACGTCACCGTCATGCAAACGGTGGTGATGGCCATTTATATGGCTGTCCGTCACCCCGGCGAAATTTCCAGAGTATTGAAAGCGTGGCGCATTTCATCCCTGGTCGGATTGACCGGGATGCTGGCGTCTGCCGGCTGGTTCACGGCGATGACCTTGCAAAATGCCGCCTACGTGCGCGCCCTTGGACAAATCGAGTTGATTTTCACATTCATGGTTTCGGTTTTTATTTTCAAGGAACACATCAACAAAAAAGAAATCACAGGCATCACCCTTGTTACCATGGGAATCATCGGGATCGTCCTTTATTCATAACCCTGTCCGGATTTTGCCACTTATTTGCAAGCCGTCCGGTTAAATGACATACTCATGCCCGGATTATTTACGTAGAATCTGAACAGGAGTAATAAGTGCTTGGTTTGATCCGGATACAAGGTCTGATGTTTGCTTTGTTTGCGTTAACGGCAACCGTTATTTTGTCACACGTCAGTCATGGCAAAACTGACCTGTCAACAGCATTGGACGCTACACCCGATTACATCGAAACCGCCCCCGGAAATACAAAAACAGTCCGCGTTGGCGTGTCGCACAACCCGCCCTTTGCCAGCCATGGCAAAGGCAAGCCACCCACAGGCTTTGTCATTGATATTACCCGCGCCATAGCCAAAACAGAAAAATGGAATTTGGCCTATTTCGAACGACCATGGCCGAAATTGCTTGCATTGCTGGAAGCCGGGAAAATCGATATTTTGGGCGGCATTGCCTATACCAAAGCGCGGGCAGAAAAATACCAGTTCAGCAAACAGGCCGCGGCCAGCAACTGGGCCATCCTGTATCGCAATAAAAATGTCAAAATTGACAGCATCGCCGATATCTCCGGCAAACGCGTCGCCATTATACCCGGTAGCGTCCACGCCACGGCACTGGCCAAACTCGCCAATACGTTCCAGCTTTCCTATCAGATCGTTGCCGCCAAAAATTATGAAGAAACACTGGAACTGTTGGACAGAGGCAAAGCCGATGTCGGTGTGGTCGCGCGTACTTTTCATATTTTATTTGGCGTCAATTATCAGGCACTGGCCACCAGCGTACGTTTCAACCCCATAGAAATCCGTTTTGCCGCCCCGAAAAATGCGCCGCCAACGATTTTGAACGCGATGGATCAATACCTGTCAACGGAAAAAAACGATCCGGCATCTTCCTACCGCAGCATACTGGAAAACTGGTTCAAAGGACCCTCCCGTTCTTTTGTGGAAATCTGGTTTTACTGGATCATCGGCGGCATTGGCATTTTATTAGCGGTGACCTGGGTCATTGTTTTCTGGACCCACCGGGTGATTGACAAACGGACACAGGAATTGAAAAAAAGCGAATCCCGGTTCCGGGATTTTGCCACCACCACATCCGACTGGTTCTGGGAAATGGATGAAAACCTGACGCTGTCATTCATGTCGCAAAGACCCCGCATCCTGGCCGGTCAGGACATGAACAGTTACATCGGCCATAAAAGACAGGACAACGCCGCCGAAGACACCACATCCGAGAAATGGCGGCGCCATCAGGATGATATGGACAACCGCCGCCCGTTCCGTAATTTCCAATATGATATCTTTACCGCATCCGGACAGATCATGCCCATTCAGATCAGCGGTATCCCGGTTTTTGATGATGATGGTGCATTCATGGGATACCGCGGCACGGGCACGGATATCAGCAAACAAAAACAGCTTGAAGACCAGCTTCGTCAAGCCCAACGCATGGAAGCCGTGGGCCAGCTAACCGGTGGTATCGCCCATGATTTCAATAATCTGCTTGGCATTATGCTGGGTAATACCGAATTGCTGAGAAAAAAAGACATCGATCAGGAAACACTGCAAAACCGGATTAAAAATATTCAGGACGCCATTGACCGGGCATCCTCGTTAACCAGCCGCCTGCTGGCTTTTTCCCGTAAACAGTCGTTATCGCCACAAACCATCAATATCGCCGATCTGGTTTCACAGGCCCATGATCTGTTATCACGGACACTTGGCGAAACCATATCTTTGGATGTCTCATACGGGGATGGATTATGGCCGGTAACCATTGATGTCCACGAATTTGAAAACGCCCTGATCAATCTCGCCGTCAATGCCCGCGATGCCATGCCGAACGGTGGTTCTTTGACCATCAACAGCAACAACATTACGCTGCAAACCGAACAGGCCAACCATTTGCAGGGCCTGACTGCGGGCGATTATGTTGAAATCACCGTAAATGATACCGGAACCGGCATGCCAGAAGATATAAAAACACTGGTATTCGAACCATTTTTTACGACCAAAGACGTCGGCAAAGGCAGCGGTCTCGGCCTTAGTATGGTGTATGGATTTGTCAAACAATCAGGCGGTCATGTCACCGTTGACAACCGCAAAGACGGAAAAACAGGTACGGTCATAACAATTTTTTTACCCCGGTCCCATGAAAAGGCTTCCCAATGCACGCCCATGCATCCAATCAAAGAGGACGCGCCCAAAGGAACGGAACGCATCCTTGTTGTCGAAGACGATGACGGGGTACGGGAAATTCCGGTCAATTTATTATCGGATCAGGGCTATCAAATTGTCGAAGCCAAGGACGGTCCCGAAGCCCTGCACATTCTTAAAACCAGTAACACATTTGATATGGTTTTCACCGACGTCATTTTGCCGGGCGGGCTGACCGGAGCGGACATCGCCAATATTGCCCGGCAAATGTACCCGGATATCAAAATTGTCTTCACCACCGGATATTCCGAGGACGTGCTCGACAATGATGAACTGGACCTGTCCGATGTGACCATCGTCAACAAACCCTATCAGCGTTCCCGCCTGTTAAAAACTATCCGCGACACCTTGGATGGAACTGTCTAATAACCCAAAGCAAGGCCGTCTTTTCTTGGCTCCGACGCCCCGGTCAGGGCATTGTTTTTCCAGTCAATGCGGATGGCCTGCGCACCGCCGATGGGTTTCGGTGGCGGTCCGATGACATGCCCCAAATCTTTCAGGGCGTTGATGGTTTGAGGTAAAAATGTGCCCTCGGCCTCGACCCCGTGCAGGCCCGGTTTCGGAAACAGTCTGGGTGCGTCAATGGCTTGCTGGATATCCATGCCGAAATCCAGCACCCGGGTTAAAAAATGGGCATGGCCCATGGCCTGATAGGCACCGCCCATGACACCGAAACACAGATCAACCTTGCCGTCCTTTGTTGTCATGGCGGGGATGATGGTGTGCAGTGGCCGCTTGCCGCCTTTGATGCAATTGGGATGGTCTTTTTCCAGAACGAAACCTTGACCCCGGTTTTGCAGCATGATGCCGGATTTGGGGGCCATCAGGCCGGACCCGAACACATTGAACAATGAATTGATGAAACTGACGGTGTTGCGGTCTTTGTCAACCACTGTGATATAAACCGTACTTTCGTGGGGGACGCCGCCGAAATCCGGCAACGCTGTCATCGCCCGACCGGGATCAATCCGGTGGCGCAATTTTGCTGCAAAATCATCCGATAACAAATGCTCAACCGGCATGGTCATATATTCCGGATCGGCCACATAAGCATCACGCACGCCGTATGCCAGCTTTGTCGCCTCGATTTCAAGATGCAGGCGTTGCGGCGAAGTGGGATGGCCGCATTCGGGGCCAAAGTCCTTTAAAATATTAAGCAGAATCAAAGCCACCACACCCTGCCCGGCGGGCGGGCATTGATGGACTTGATAGCCTCTGAATTCGCTGTGGATGGACGTCACATATTGACCGTGCGTTTCTGCGAAATCCTTTAAAGTATGAACCCCGCCCAGACTGTTCAGGTAGTCAACCATGTCTTTGGCAATATCGCCTTTGTAAAAACCGTCGCGGCCTTCGCGGGCGATGGTTTCAAGGGTTTTCGCCAAGGCGGGCTGACGGTGGATTTCACCAACTTTCATGGCCCGGCCTTTGGGCAGGAAAACCTGTGCCGCGTTTTTATCCCGGTCAAGCGTTTTAAATTCCAGATGCCAGTCGATGCTGACCCGGGGCGATACGGGATAGCCGTTTTTCGCCAAATGAATGGCGCGGGCAAAAACGTCCGCCAATGATTTTGTGCCGTAATCGGAAAGCAAACGCGTCCACGCATCAATCGCCCCCGGCAGGGTGACCGCGTGCGGTGAGTGCCTGTCTATTTCATTTATCCCCTGTTTTTCCAGCCAGTCCAAATTCAAACCCGCAGGCGCGCGCCCCGAACCATCAAAGGCGATGATTTCATCGCTGCCTTCCGGTGCGTAAAGCACAAAACAATCGCCGCCGATACCCGTTGATCCCGGCTCGACCACGCACTGTGCTGCACAAGCGGCTATCGCCGCATCCATGGCGTTGCCGCCGGATTTCAGCATGTCTATGGCCGCTTCGCTCGATAGCGGATGCGACGTTGCCGCCATCCCGTCCATGGCATGGACGGTGGACCGTCCGGGAAGTTCAAGGTTGCGCATCTGGAATCCTCTGGCAAACTATCGGATAATCATTCAGCACGTTTCTATCATACATACCGGGAGGGCAAAGTGGCAAAATTTAAAAAAATCCAAATGTATATCAATGGTGAATTAACAGATGCCGTATCGGGCGAAGCGTTTGAAAGCTATTATCCCTATAGCGGAAAAGTCTGGTCGATGGTTGCCAAAGGCGGTGCAAAAGATGTGGAACGCGCTGTCGATGCCGCCAAAAAAGCCTTTGACGGGCCGGACTGGTCCAATTTAACGGCCACGAACCGGGGTCATTTGTTGCGGAAAATGGGCGATATCATCGCCGAAAATGCTGATAAACTGGCCGCATTGGAAGTGCAGGACAACGGCAAATTACTGGCCGAAATGTCCATGCAGCTTAAATATATTCCCCAGTGGTATTATTATTTCGCAGGCCTTGCCGATAAAATCGAAGGCCGGGTTTTGCCCATCGACAAGCCGGATATGATGACCTATACGGTGAAAGAACCCCTGGGCGTGGTGGCTGCGATTTTACCGTGGAATTCGCCTTTGTTGCTGGTGGCGTGGAAACTGGCCCCGGCATTGGCGGCGGGCAACACCATTGTTTTAAAACCATCCGAATTTACGTCCGCATCGACCGTGGAATTTGCCAAACTGTCGGAACAGGCCGGATTTCCCAAAGGCGTCATCAATGTCGTCACCGGTTTCGGTGCCGATGTGGGGGACGCGCTGGTGACCCATCCCGATGTGGCCAAGGTCACCTTTACCGGGGGCAGCGACACCGGCAAAAAAGTCTATCAGGCCGCCGCCGGGGGCATGAAAAAGGTCAATCTGGAACTGGGTGGCAAATCCCCCAATATCATTTTTGACGACGCCAATATGGATAACGCCATCAAAGGGGCCATATCCGGCATTTTTGCCGCCACCGGGCAAACCTGCATTGCCGGATCACGGTTGCTGGTGCAACGTTCCATACATGATGAATTTGTCGATAAACTGGTCACATTCGCCAAAACCGCGCGTATGGGGGACCCGATGGATCTGGACACCCAAGTGGGACCGGTGACCACATTGCCGCAATATGAAAAAGTTCTGGGCTACATGGATGTGGCCCGCCAAGACGGGGCCGAATGTTTGCTGGGTGGAACAAAAGCAACCCGGCCTGAATGCGGCGATGGCTGGTTTGTCGAGCCGACCATTTACGGCGGCGTACGCAACGACATGCGTATCGCACAGGAAGAAGTGTTTGGCCCGGTGTTATCCATCATCCCCTTTGAAGACGAAGACGAAGCCATTCAAATCGGCAACGACGTGGTTTACGGGCTGGCGGCAGGGATCTGGACCGAAAGCACCAGACGGGCGTTAACGGTTTCCAAAGCCATCAAGGCCGGATCGGTCTGGGTCAACACCTACCGGGCCGTCAGCTACATGGCGCCCTTTGGCGGCTATAAACAATCGGGGCTGGGCCGGGAAAACGGACAGGAAACCATCGAAGAGTTTATGCAGACCAAAACCGTCTGGCTGTGTTACGCGGAAAACACCCCCAATCCGTTTATCATGCGCTAAACCGTGAACGGACTGCACATCATCCATGCAAGCGGTGATCCTTACGCCTTCGGGCGCGCCATTGGCGAACAGGTTGGCCCCGTTTTCAAAGCGAAAATCCTTGAAACGCAAACGTTTCAGGACCATCTTCACCGTTGGCGGGGGCGGGATCACATACAAAAACTTCGGCTTGCGGCGGCGGCATCGTTTCCTGAATTCGTTCAGGAAATAGAAGGCATGGCGGACGCCGCCGGGATTGATTTCGAAACCCTGTTGATCTGGAATTGCCGCGGCGATCTGGCTTTTACCGGCGATCATCCGGACGGCTGTACCACGGTTCTGTTGCCCGGCAAAAACGGCCATCATACCATCGCCCATAACGAGGACGGCCCCTTTGATTTGCTGGAAAACGGTTTCTGGCTGATCGCCAAACCGGAACACGGCATCAATTTCGAAAGTTTTTTATATCCCGGCATGTTGCCGGGTCACACATTGGGCGTCAACGAACGGGGACTGGTACAAACCATCAACAATATCCAGCCCCATGATTTGAAAGCGGGCGTGCCGCGTCATTTTATCGCCCGCGCCGTGCTCGATTGCGAAACGCTCAAAGACGCGCTTTCAGTATTGAAACGGGATGACCGGGCATCGGGTTTTCATCACAGTCTGATGCAAACAAACGATACCCGGTTGTTATCCGTTGAAGCCCCGGCCAGCGGTTGTCACATTGAAAATATCACCGCACCTTACGTCCATACCAACCATTTAATCCATCCCAAATTTTCAGACATCCCGGCCAGCGTCAGCCCGTCATCGCTTGCCCGGCTTGAACGCGCCCGGGAATTGATAAGCCAAGGCATGACAACAGAACTATTATTTGACCGCGCACCCGGCACATTGTCCCTTTACCGGACGGCGGATGATAAAAAATTGGATGATGAGTTTACCTTGGCAACGGGGATTTTTACCCTGTCTTCCGGTTCCGTTGATTTTCAGATCATCACCGACAGAAACGACCCGGCCCCCTACCGCAACCGAATTTAAATTTTTTCCACCCGGACCGCGCAGAATTTAAACTCGGGAATTTTACCAAAAGGATCAAGGTTGGGGTTGGTCAACAAATTGGCCGCCGCTTCGGTAAAACAGAACGGAATGAAGACCATGCCTTCGGGCACTTCCGGCTGGATACGGGTCCGGAGTTCGACCCGGCCCCGTCGGCTTGCAACGGCAATCATGTCGCCGGGTTCAATGTCCATTTTTTTCAGCGTTTCCGGATGCATGGATACGGTGGCCACGGGTTCAAGGGATGACAGGGTTTCCGCCCGTCTTGTCATGGCTCCGGTGTGCCAGTGTTCCAGCAAGCGCCCGGTGGTCAGGATATAAGGATAATCATCATCGGGCATTTCATCGGGGGCTATGGATTTAGCCGGAACCAGTTTGGCACGGCCATCTTTGGTCGGGAACGATTTGCCAAATAAAATATCATCCCCCGGCACGTCATCACCCGGACAGGGATACGTGACCGCCCCTTCGTCATCAAGGCGCTGCCATGTAATATGGTCCAGCGAACGCATGGTTTTTTTCATTTCCAAAAATACGTCCTCGGGTCCATCGTAATGCCAATTCAACCCCATGCCGTTTGCGATGGCTAAAGTGATCCACCAGTCGGGCCGGGTGCCGTCCGGGCCATCAACCACTTTGCGGGCCATTTGTACCTGGCGGTTGGTATTGGTAAATGTGCCGGTTTTTTCCGGGAAAGCCATCGCCGGTAAAATCACGTCGGCATATTGCGCGGTTTCCGTCATGAACAGATCCTGCACCACCAGATGATTTAATTTTGCAAGGGCGGCTCTGGCATGGCTCACATCCGGGTCCGACATGGCCGGATTTTCGCCCAGAATATACATGCCCTTGATGTCATCCCCGTGAATGGCGGCCATGATTTCAACCACGGTCAGGCCGGTTTTGTTATCCAGTTCAACACCCCACAGGTCTTCGTAAATTTTACGCACCGCGTCGTCTTCGACGGATTTGTAATCCGGGTAAACGATCGGGATGAGACCTGCGTCCGATGCCCCTTGCACATTGTTTTGCCCGCGCAAAGGATGCAATCCGGTGCCGGGTCGGCCGATGTGTCCGGTAATCATCGCCAATGTAATCAGCGCACGGGCGTTTTCCGTACCGTGGACATGCTGGGATATGCCCATGCCCCAGAAAATAATCGAACGGTTGGCTGTGGCATAGGTTCTGGCAACGGTGCGAATGGTCACAGCGTCAATGCCGCAAATGGCCGACATTTTTTCCGGGCTGAAATTTTTGACATGGCGTTTGATATCGTCAAAACCCGTGGTCCGGTTGGTAATGAAGTCCTTGTTGATCAGATCTTCTTCGATGATGGTATGGATGATGGCGTTTAATAAAGCCACGTCCCGTCCCGGCGTAAACTGTAAATGATAATCGGCATGACGCACCAACCCCTGACCACGGGGATCAATCACGATCAAAGTTTTCCCTGATTTGGCGGCGTTTTTGATAAAACTTGCCGCTACCGGATGATTGCTGGCCGGACGCGCGCCGATCACAATCATCACATCGGCATCAAGGGCGGCGGTAAACGGTGCCGTCACCGCGCCTGAATTCATGCCTTCCATCAGGGCGGCCACGGATGAAGCATGACACAGCCGGGTGCAATGATCGACGTTGTTGGAACCGAATCCCTGACGGACGAGTTTCTGAAACAGATAGGCTTCTTCGTTGGAACATTTGGCGGAACCAAATCCGGCCAACGCATAACGGCCAAATTCATCGCGGATGGATTTAAGCCCGCCGGATGCACATTGCAAAGCCTCGTCCCAGCCAGCTTCACGGAAATTATCCATGGGATTTTCCGACAGTCCCTTGACCGTGCCCGGTTTGCGAATCAATGGTTTTGTCAGCCGCCCCGGATGCTGGATATAGTCAAACCCGAACCGTCCCTTGACACAGAGACGGCTATGGTTGGCCGGGCCGTCCCGTCCTTCGACGCGCTGGATATGGCCGTCTTTGACGTGATAGGTCATCTGGCAACCAACCCCGCAATAGGGACAAAGGCTGTTCACCGTTGTATCATCAAACTGTTGTTTTCGGGCCGGCAACAACGCCCCGGTTGGACAGGCTTCGACACATTCACCGCAGGCGACACAGGTGCTTGAACCCATGGCGTCTTCCAGATCGAAAACGATCCGCGCATCGGCGCCGCGCCCGGCCATGCCAATGACGTCATTGACCTGTATTTCCCGGCATGCCCGTACACACAAATTGCAATGGATACAGCTGTCCAATTGAACGGTCATGGCCGGGTGACTGCTATCGCAGTCAGGCTTGGTCGATCGCTGGGGGAAGCGGCTTTCCGTCAAGTCCATCCGCTCAGCCCACTGCCACAGTTTTGAATTTTCATCATGGGCATGGGCGCGGTCCGGCTGATCGGCCAGCAACAATTCAACGACCATTTTGCGGGCTTTGTCGGCGCGGGGACTGTCGGTGACAACTTTCATATCCGCTTCGGGCTGGCGTCGGCACGACGGCGCCAATACCCGCTCGCCATCAATTTCCACCACACAGGCCCGGCAATTACCATCGGCCCGGTAATCTTTGTGGTCTTTGTGACATAAATGCGGGATTGTCCGGCCCAGACGTCTGGATACGTCCCAGATGCTTTCGCCCGGTTCCGCCGTCACCCGTTGACCATCCATGAAAAATGAAATCTGTTTTGTCATGATTTTTCAGCTCCGAAAAACCGCATCGACGAGATCACCGGATTGGGCGCCGCCTGCCCCAGACCACAAATCGACGCATCCCGCATGCATTCGGCCAATTCATCAATCAGATTTTTATCCCACTGGGGTTCGGCAATCAGGGTCGCCATTTTTTCACATCCCACCCGGCACGGCGTACACTGCCCGCAACTTTCATTTTTGAAAAAGTTAATCAGATTGCGGCACACGTCCTTGATGTCGTCCCGGTCGGAAAAAACAACAACCGCCGACGATCCGATGAAACATCCCAAATGATCAAGGCTTCCGAAGTCAAGCGGGGTATCGGCCTCGGATGACGGCAACACCCCGCCCGAGGCCCCGCCCGGAAGAAAGGCTTTCAAAGTATGTCCATCCGCCATGCCGCCGGCAAAATCATCGATTAACCGGCGCAAGGTGGTGCCGCTTGGGGCGCATTTAACGCCCGGATTTTTAACGCGGCCCGACAGGGAATAAAAATGCGGACGGCCCCGGTTGATGTAATCATCGGCACCGTTGGTCAATATATCCGTCAGCCAAAAAAGCGTTTCCACATTCTGGATCAATGTCGGTTTGCCGAACAATCCGGCAACGGCCGGAAACGGTGGCCGGTTGCGGGGCAGGCCGCGCTTGCCTTCGATGCTTTCCAGCATGGCGCTTTCTTCGCCGCAAATATAGGCTCCGGCACCGCGCCTGAGATGGATTTGAATATCAGCGTTCAATCCCGATTTTTGCAGTGCTTTGATTTCTGTGGTTAAAATCTTGCGCACGCCTGAGTATTCATCACGCAAGTAAATATAAATGTCTTCGGACCCGATGACGCGGGCGGCAATCAGCGCGCCTTCGATCATCTGATGGGGTCGGGATTCGAGAATATGGCGATCTTTGAATGTGCCCGGTTCCCCTTCATCGGCATTAACGCAGACGTATTTGACGCCTTTTGCCTTTTCGAAAAATCCCCATTTGCGGGCCACCGGGAAACCGGCTCCGCCCAGACCTTTCAATCCCGATCTGTCCAGTTCGGATTTGATTTTATCCGCGTCCAGCCCGGATTGCAGAATATTCTGCCAGACTTTATAGCCGCCTTCGTCGAGACAGGATTGTAAATCCTGATATTCCGGAACCTTTGGTTCGGTCCGTTTTGCCTTTATATTTTCAACAACCGTTTCAGTTGTTGCCCCAAATATCTGATTTTCACCAACCACGGCCACCGGTGCCTTGTCACAGCCGCCGACGCAAGGGGCGTGAATAACGTTCACTTCCGTCCCCAAACGATGGGCTAAATCGGCATAGATTTTTTTCGCCCCCGCCAGTTCACAGGCAATCCCGTCACACACCCGGAGCGTTATTTTTTTAGCCCCCCCCGGCAATGCGTCGGTGATTTTGAAATGATGATAAAACGTTGCCACTTCATAAACCTCGGCCATGGACAATTTCATCACCGATGCCAATGCCGCCAGATAGGGCCGGGACAGTTCGCCAAAACAATCGTTCAACAGATGCAGATGCTCAATCAGCAAATCCCGCCCAAGCGCACGGTCATGCAAAATCTGCCTGACCTCGGCAAGGACAGTATCATCCACACCCCGACCTTTGGGATAAAATTCTTTGGGCTTTATTTTATTCGCAGGGGCCATAAAACGTCTCTGATCCAATGGGCATACAACAGCTTTGCCAGAAAGTTTTCACCGGCGCAACCGGAATTAAATCACATTTTCCCGGCGTGACGGCGTTGACTAACTACCGGTCGTAAATTGGCAACTTTCCGGACGCCCCGGCATCATAAGGCGGCTTTCTTTGGCATTGCCTTCGGCGACAATTTTGCCGCCTGCGACAACATGAAGCCGCGGGCTTCTGAGACGGATGGCTTCAAACCGGGAGCGGGCTTGCAAAATGACAAAGCTGGCACGTTTGCCTTTGCCGATGCCGAAATCATCAAGGCCCAGAACTTTTGCCGGTACCGATGTCACCGCGTCAAAACAATCAGCGATTTCATCCTGTCCGCTCAATTGCCCGATATGGACCGCCATGTTGGCCACATCCAGCATATCCCCCGTGCCCAGCGGATACCATGGATCCATGACGCAATCCTGACCGAACGCCACCGGGATATCCATATCCATCATTTCCCTGACGCGGGTCAAACCCCGGCGTTTCGGGTAGGTGTCATGGCGGCCCTGTATCAGAATATTGATCAACGGGTTGGCAATGGCGGCAACGCCCGATTCCTTTATCAACGGCAACAGCTTGCTGACATAATAATTATCCATGGAATGCATGGATGTCAGGTGCGACCCCGCGACCCGGCCCTGCAGGCCTAAACGTTGTGTTTCCCGGGCCAGCGTTTCAATATGCCGGGACATGGGATCATCAGTTTCATCACAGTGCATATCGACCCGCAAACCCCTGTCAGCGGCGATTTCCATCAATGCCGTGACGGATGCCCTGCCGTCTTCCATGGTGCGTTCGAAATGCGGGATGCCGCCGATTACATCAACCCCCATATCGAGGGCGCGTGTCATGTTTGAGACGGAATTTTCATACCGGTAATAGCCATCCTGCGGGAACGCCACCAGTTGCAGGTCTATCACATCCTTGACTTTGTTTTTAACCTCCATCAAGGCTTCTACGCCCAACAGGCGGTCATCACAGATATCCACGTGGCTGCGGATCGCCAGAATACCGTTTGCCACCGCCCAGTCACAATAGGCCATCGCCCGCTCAACCATGGCCTCAACGGTTAAATCGGGCTTCAGTTCGCCCCATAACCGGATGCCTTCCAACAAGGTGCCGGACCGGTTGACTCTTGGCTTTCCGAAACTGAGCGTCGCATCCATGTGAAAATGGGCATCGACAAAAGGCGTTGAAATCAGGTTGCCACCCGCATCAATGACGTCTTTACTGTCGCCTTCAATGGTGTTCGCAATATCAACAATCAGGCCGTCCCTGACCGCCACGTCAATTTTTTCACCATCCGTGCCACAGGCGTTCTTAACCAGAATATCAAACATATCAGGTGCGCTCCCCGCGCCGGAACGGCACCAGCAAGGCTTTCGGATAACGGGCTTTGCGTGAAATGAAAATCATCGCCACAATGGACAATACATAAGGCGCCATCAGGAAAAACTGATACGGGATCGAGACCCCCGGCAGTTGTTGCACACGCACCTGCCAGGCATCAATACCGGCAAACAGCAACGCTCCCAGCAAGGCCTTGCCCGGCCGCCAGGATGCGAAAATCACCAGCGCAATGGCAATCCAGCCACGGCCATTGATCATGCCGAAATAAAACGCATCAAACGCCGACATGGTTAAAAATGCACCCCCCACCGCCATCAGGGCCGAACCGACAATCACCGCCCCGCTGCGCACGGCCAGCACGTTGATACCCTGGGCTTCGGCAGCCAACGGGTTTTCGCCAATCATGCGCAAGGCCAACCCCAACGGCATGCGGTAAAGCACATACCATACCGGAAAAACCATCAAAATTGCCGCATAGGTTAACGCCGTTTGTTGAAAAAATGCCGGACCAAAGAACGGCAACTGCGAAAGCAAAGGAATATCCAGCGGCTGAAACGGCACGATTTTAGGCGGCGTGGTCACGTCCGGCAACAACATGCGAAAGACAAAATACGCCAACGCCGACGCCAGCATGGTGATACCGATTCCGGTGACGTGCTGTGACAGTCCCAGATAAACCGTGAACAGACTGTGCAGCAATCCGAACAAGGCACCGACAAAGGCCGCGAACAAAATGCCGGACACCAGATCACCGCCCATATAAACCCACATCCAGCCGCTCATGGCGCCGATGGTCATGATACCTTCGATGCCCAGATTAAGAACCCCGGCGCGTTCGGAAATCAGTTCGCCAAGGGTGGCAAATATCAACGGCGTGGCAATACGCAATGTTGCCGCCCAAAATCCCGATGTGGCCAGTATGGCAAGAATGTCCATCATCGCATCATCCCTTATTTCATCCGCACATGATAACGGGTCAACATGAAACTGACCAACACCGCCAGCACCGATGTGGCGACAATAACGTCGGCGATATAGGTCGGCACGTTAATGGCCCGGCTCATGGCATCGGCGCCGACATAAATGGCCGACAAAAACAACGCGGAGGCGACAACAGCCAACGGATGCAGGGCGGCCAACATGGCCACCGCAATCCCGGCGTAACCAAATCCCGGCGACAAATCCAGTGTCAGGTAACCTTTGGTCCCGGCAACTTCGCCAACACCGGCAATACCGGCCATGCCGCCACTGATCAGGGCCGTCAGGATAATGGTTTTGTTGACGGAAATTCCGGCGAAACCGGCGGCCATGAAATTATAGCCAACGGCACGGATTTCATGACCCCAGACGGTAAAGCGCATCAGCACCCAGACGACAACTGCGGCAATGACCGCAATCCCCAGCCCCAGATGCAAGCGGCTACGGCTTAGAATTTTCGGCAGCACGCCTTCGTCAATGATCGGGGCCGCTTGCGGCCAACCGAGTGACATCGGGTCTTTGAGCGGACCTTCCAGCAAATAGTTGACGAATAACAGGACAATGAAATTCAGCAACAACGTTGTCACCACTTCGTCCACTTTCAAATGGGTTTTCAGCAACGTCGGCACCAGCAACAGCAATCCCCCGGCCAAAGCGCCAACCAGCAGCAAAAACGGAATCATGATATAGGACGGCATGGTGATGCTTCCCGCCCCCAGCCACGTTGCCGCCAAGGCCCCCATGTAAAACTGTCCTTCGCCGCCGATATTCCACAGTTTCGCCCGGAACGCCACCGCCGCCGCCAGACCGGTTAAAATCAAAGGCGTCGCCCGCGTCAGGGTTTCAGACAATGCAAAACGGGACCCCAGCGCACCTTTGAACAAAGCCGCATAGGCGGTTATCACCGGTTCCCCGGCCCACAGTATCAGGGCACCACAAATAATCAGCGCGGAAACAACGGCTGCGATGGGTGCGGTTAAATTCATCCACAAAGGAATTTCGGATCGGGGTTCTAGGCGCATTGTTGTTCCGCTTCGTGTCCGCTCATCATCAGGCCCAGTTTTTGCAAATTCACATCATCAATGTTCATGGACGGGCTGAGCTTGCCGTCAAACACCACATGGATTCGGTCCGACAGACCGAGCAATTCTTCAAGATCTTCGGAAATCAGCAATACTCCGGCCCCGTTTTCCCGGGCTTCCAGTAATTTGCCGTGGACATAGGCAATGGCCCCCACATCAAGGCCCCGGGTCGGCTGATTGGCCAAAATCATTTTCGGGTTTCCGTTCAGCACCCGCGCCAAAATCAGTTTTTGTACGTTGCCGCCCGACAACAGACGGGTTTCCGCATCACTGCCCTGACAACGAATGTCATTC
>Ga0316207_10003035_pt1 | contig 16130 bp, 17 predicted proteins | sample 6weekpyrite_MG_FD_204943 | JGI IMG/M metagenome (GOLD analysis project Ga0316207, IMG submission 204943) | Microbial mat bacterial communities from mineral coupon in-situ incubated in ocean water Damariscotta River, Maine, United States -... | ecosystem: Environmental > Aquatic > Marine >... | reverse complement strand
AATAAAAAGCTGTGGTGGCATTGGACCACGATCCTTCCCGCCCATACTGGCAGGTACATCTATCTTAAGTGTGTGTGTACCCAGAACTGACTCAAAGAGCGCATCACCTTTATACTCAGTTGTGATATTTGGCATATATTTTACCTACGCAAGTATTTACAAAAGTTAATCTGCTTCTACATGAGTATCAAAGTCACATATCAGGCACATTGATCTAAATCAATCACACAAATATTAAAAAACATTTGCCAACTACCCTCTCGGGTGATGCTCTGCATGTAAACTTTTAAGCCGTTCGCGTGCGACATGTGTATAGATTTGTGTGGTCGATAAATTGCTGTGCCCTAGTAATAATTGCACAACCCGTAAATCCGCACCATGGTTAATAAGGTGGGTCGCAAAGGCATGGCGTAATGTATGTGGTGAGAGATCTTTTTTAATCCCTGCCTGTTTTGCATAACGCTTTATTAATTGCCAAAAAGCTTGGCGTGTCATAGCAGCACCACGATTCGTTGGAAACAAGGCATCAACGGGTCTCCCTTTAATAATGTCCGCGCGCGCTTGGTGTAAATAACGGGATAACCAGTCAAGCGCTTCTTCTCCCAATGGTACTAAACGTTCCTTGCCGCCTTTACCCATCACTCTAACAATCCCCTGCTGGACATTAATTTGTGACATTTCAAGACGAATCAATTCACTCACACGTAAACCACTCGCATAGAGTAATTCCAGCATAGTGCGATCACGCAGACCAAGCGTTTTATCACAATCCGGTGCAGCCAATAAATCATCGACTTCATCTTCCGTAAGTAATTTGGGTAATGCAGGCATCACTTTCGGTGCGTCTATCTGCGCACTGGGGTCATCTTTCAGATAACCTTCACGAATTTGATATTGATAAAAACGCCTAATACTGGAAAGTAATCGTGCTGTAGTACGTGCATGCGCACCCGCTTGCGCACGTTGCGCTAAATAAGTCAGTAAGTCTTGACGTGATGCAGTTTGAAGCGATTCGCCTTGCTGGTGTAACGCCTTCGCTGCCGCTTGTAAATCACTACGATAAGCCGTCAGCGTATTATCACTTAAGCCACGTTCCATCCACAATGCATCAAGGAAAACCTCAATATCAGCTTGATCGTTATTTGCAGGCAGACTCATGTTTTAGTAACCATTCTTTAACTCGCAGTGGCTTACCATCAACCGCCCCTGAAAAACCACCGAGACCATTCACCGCCACCACGCGATGACAAGGCACTATAATCGGCAGCGGATTACGGCGGCATGCACCGGCAATCGCACGGGCACTGCTTTTCATTGTTTTCGCTACATTACCATAACTCATGGTTTCACCAACAGGAATTCCTAATAAAGCCTGTCGTGCTTGAGACTGAAATAAAGTAACGGACTCCGCTAGCGGCAAGTTAAATTGGAAATTAGGATCAGAAAAGAACTTTTCTAATTGTACTGCCGTTTTATCTGCCAGTTGAGAACACGGTGAACGCGGCTTCGCCCCATCGTAAAGGAAATTAATCGCCTGCAAAACATCATTGGCATCCATGATGCCAAGCATGCCACATGGGCTATCAATAATGGCCGTGTAATCTTTCACGGCACATTCAATCATGCAGGGTTACTCGCCTTATTTTTCTTTAGCCACAATTGTTGTATTCGGCGCTGTAATTGCCCACGCCGCGCTTCATCTTTTGTTATTTTTAACAATTTTTTATAAAGACGCGCGGCATCATTAATCAATCCTGCATTACCAAGCGCTTCAGCCGCTTGATACAGTGCCGACTGTGCCCATAAATCTGGTTGTGGTTTAGTTTTTGATTCTGAAGATTTCAAATATAATGCAGCGGAATCAGCGTAGCGCAACTGCGCTTTACGCGACTCTGCCATCCAATAATACAATTCACGCCGGACCTTAGGAATCTCAACCTTGTTTAATAAAACAGAAAACAATTGATAGGCTTGCTCGTGTGCTTCAACTGTTTGTAAATCAAACACCACTTGCATAAAACGATCTAAAATCTTATTTTTAGAAAATGGATTCTTATTCGCCACATCTAATAAGACTGAACTGGCTTCATCTGGCTTGCCTGCCATAACAAAGACACGTGCACGGCGTAACTCCCATAACAAAGGATTAATACCGGACGGTGCCTGTTGTAAACCTCGCATTAATTCTGATGCCAAGCTGATATCAGATTCTTTTAATGCCTGATCTAATAAACTGTATCGTGCCAATGCAGGTAGTTCAGTATCAACAGCCTTCGCTTGCTCGCTAAGATATAAATGACGAATAATTTCAATGCCTTTTTTTCTTTTGCGAAGCGATTTGATTAACAACTCATTGGCGCGGTTACGTGTATCTACTTGGCGAGCGTGTTTTGCTAACAAGCCATAAAGAGTACGTTGACGTAATGAGTTTTTTTTATGCTTATCTGCTTCAGCAAACCAACTAGCATCATCGCCTAATAATAATTGTTGTTTATTACCAATTGATTGCCCATGCTCTCGATACGCTTGCCAAAGCTGTTCGCCCTTAACATGAAACAACCCATCATCAATTTGTTTTTCTCGCGTGAGACTAAGGTATTTCTCAATAGCAGAAACAGTCTGCCCCGTATTCCCGTCAATACCACCCGCCTCTATCTTGATAGCTAATAAACGCAACCTATCAATTGCAGCTATTTTTTTCTTTTTAAGCTTGGCGTTAACTTTTTTTATGACTTCACTAGCAGATAAACGCGAGCTACGCAGTGCAGCAAGCAAATAAAATATTTGCGCATGCGTTCGTTTTTTATGCGCACTCAGCAGTTCTGCCGCATCATCTGCTCGTTTCGCCAATAACAATACTCGTGCGCGTAGTAGCACACCTGATTCTGATTTATCTGATGGGTAGTCTTGTGCATTACGCAACATAGCTGCATGCGCATCATCCGCCTTGTTATCTAATAAATAACTACGAACTATATGTGTGCGCCATAACGACAATGCCTGACTGTCATGTGCCGCATCACGCTGCCAAATTAATTTTCGAAAAATCGTGCGAGCTTGCTTGCCTTGTCCAAGTTCCAGCATTGCCTCAGCTTGCTGTGCTGCAAACCATTCGCGGTAAGCATAATCAATAAAACTATTTTGTTCATCGATTCGCTTAATCACTGTTTGCCACTTACCGGCTTCTTGATATAAGGCGATACGTTGTCGCTCCCAACGTAACCAATTTTCAGGCTCATCAAGTGGATTAGGTTGTTGCGCATTGAGTTGTTGCAAGGCAAGTTCTGTCGCGCCTTGACTAACCAACTTCACAATGTTCGTTAAAGGATCAATATTGCTTGCTTTGTCTAACGCAGGCTCGGCAACACTGTTAAATGAAACAAATAACAATAGAAACGAACACGGCGCCAGAAGGCGCCGTGAACAAATGCGAAATGTATGTGCTGCGATAGTGACAAAAGTCAGGTCACGCATACGCATATAACTCGTCTTAGAGTTTTTCTTTAATACGTGCAGCTTTGCCAGTCAATTCACGCAAGTAGTAAAGTTTCGCTTGGCGAACATCACCGCGACGCTTCACTTTAATGCTGTCGATTGAATTACTGTGTGTTTGGAAAACACGTTCAACACCTTCACCGTGTGAAATCTTACGGACCGTAAAGGCTGAGTGTAAACCGCGGTTACGTACAGCGATAACAATACCTTCATAGGCTTGAATACGCTCACGATCACCTTCTTTAATTTTTACGTTAACAACAACTGTGTCGCCTGGACCAAACTCTGGCACATCACTCTTCAGTTGTTCTTGTTCAATCTTGTCAATAATGTTGCTCATGGCGTACTCCTAACTTTAATTCTCTAATTACTTTTCAAACGCAGCGACATATTCATCTAATAATCGTTGCTGTTCATTATCCAGTTCTATCTTTTCCAGCATGTCGGGACGTCTTTCCCATGTCCTACCTAACGACTGCTGCATGCGCCAACGTGCGATTGCTGCATGGTTACCACTTAATAACACGTCTGGTACAACTTGACCGTCAATCTCTTCCGGTCTTGTATAATGTGGATGGTCTAACAAGCCATTCATAAATGAGTCTTGTTCGGCCGATGCCTCATCACCTAGTGCACCTGGCAGTGTTCTTACCACTGCGTCAATGATGACAGCTGCTGCCAATTCACCACCGCTTAAAACATAATCCCCGATTGATATCTCGGCATCAATCTCAGTGCCAACCAATCGTTCATCAATTCCTTCATAGCGCCCTGCTACCAACACTAGATTTTCGTGTTGTGCCAACTCGGCGACACCTTGTTGGTCAAGTTGCTTACCTTGCGGTGACATATACACCACATAAGGTTTACCGCTATGACTATCGCGCGCATCTGCTATTGCATCGCGTAATGGTTGCACCTGCATTAACATGCCAGGTCCACCGCCATAAGGACGATCATCAACTGTTCGATGTTTATCCTTTGCATGATCACGTGGATCATGTGTCGTCAGCCCAACTAGGTCTGACTTTAGTGCACGTCCAACAACGCCATATTGCGTCACTGCCTGTAACATGTCTGGGAACAGCGTCACAACTGCAATATGCTGTAATGACTTTACCGCTGACATGCTGTTAAAACTCCGGGTCCCAGTCGACCTTCATCAGGCCAGCCTTAATATCAACCTCGGTTACGACATCCGGTTGTAAAAATGGGATCAATCTTTCTTGATCACCCTTCACAATGAGCACATCGTTTGCGCCTGTTTCCATCATCTCAGTCACTTTACCTAATGGCACACCAGTAACTGTTTCAACTTCCAATCCAATTAATTCAGACCAGTAGTATTCATCTTCTGCCAAGGCTGGTAATTGTGATTGTGCAATCGCAATTTCCACTTCACGTAATGCCTCAGCGGCATTTCTATCATCAATGCCTTCGAGTTGAGCAATAATGCCCTTACCCTGCTGTCGACCTTGCTTAAGCTTTATCGACTGCCATTCGCCATTGCGTTTTAAATACCACGGCGAATACTGCAAAATGTTTTTCCGTGGTGATGTATGTGAAAACACCTTACACCAACCTTGCACGCCAAAAACACCGGCGATTTTCCCCACTACGACCATCTCGCTCATGAGGAGAATCCAACAACGGCAACGATATTAAGCTGCAGCCGCTTGATCCTTTAATAACTTCGCAACACGTTCAGATGTTTGTGCACCGAGCTTAACCCAGTGATCAATACGATCTTGTTTAATACTTAAACGCGTTTCGTTATCGCTACGTGTAACTGGGTTAAAGAAACCCAAACGTTCGAGGTAACGACCATCACGACGGTTACGGCTGTCAGTGACAATAATGTGATAAAAAGGGCGCTTCTTTGAACCAGCGCGTGATAAACGTATGGTGACCATAAGTCGGTTAAACCTCTCAGTAATTGTTAGCTCATTTCACAATGAGTAAGCCAACACAATAGTAACTCGCGGTGTCGAAATAGATCGACCCCGAAAAATCGCTGCATTTTACGCTATTTTCTGTAAAAAGAAAGACCTAGACGCATCTGATTGATAGTTCTGGGGCACTATTTTCAGAAAAACCATACAGACTTAAAGGTTTTAGGCCTAAAAAGTCGTTTTAGCCACCCGGAAACGGCATTTTGCCCATGCCGGGGATGCCACGCATGAGCTTTTTCATGCCACCACCCTTCATTTTCTTCATCATTTTCTGCATTTGCTTAAATTGCTTGAGCAACTTATTCACATCCTGCACTTGCGTGCCTGAACCAGCCGCGATACGGCGCTTACGTGAGCCCTTAATCACTTCAGGGCGCAAACGTTCACCCGGCGTCATTGAGTCAATAATCGCTCCAAGACGCAACATATCACGGTCATTGACCTGATCTTTGACACCCGCTGGCAACTGCCCCATTCCCGGCATCTTGTCCATCATGCTGGCCATACCGCCCATGTTTTGCATTTGCTTGAGCTGATCACGAAAATCGGCCAAATCAAAACCTTTCCCCTTCTTAATCTTGTTTGCCAGCTTAGCCGCTTGCTTGTGATCGACCTTATCTTGCACTTCTTCAATAAGACTAAGCACATCACCCATACCCAAAATACGTGAGGCAACGCGTTCAGGGTGAAAGGCTTCCAATGCAGTCGTTTTTTCGCCCACACCGAGAAATTTAATGGGTTTACCGGTAATTTGACGTACTGATAAGGCCGCACCACCCCGTGCATCACCATCAGTCTTAGTCAAAATGACACCGGTTAGTGGTAAGGCGTCATCAAAGGCCTTCGCGGTATTGGCCGCATCCTGACCGGTCATACTATCGACAACAAACAGGGTTTCAATTGGATTAACCGCACTATGTACGGCTTTCAATTCATCCATCATGTCTGCATCAATATGCAAACGACCGGCGGTATCAACAATCACCACGTCCATAAACTGTTTGCGTGCTTGTTCAATGGCCGCATTGGCAATGGCCACTGGCTTTTGTTCAGTGCTACTTGGGAAAAAGTCGACACCAACCTCACCCGCAAGGGTCTCAAGCTGCTTAATCGCTGCTGGACGATATACATCGACACTGGTCACCATGACCTTTTTCTTGTGCTTTTCTGTTAGTAAACGCGCTAATTTTGCGACACTGGTGGTTTTACCCGCACCTTGTAAGCCCGCCATGAGAAAGACTGCTGGGGGCGTAGTTTGAAGGTCTAGCTCAACATTCGCTTCCCCCATGACCTTAACGAGTTCATCGTTCACCACCTTGATAAAGGCTTGTCCTGGCGTGAGGCTTTGCATGACCTCTTGGCCAACAGCCCGTTCACGGACCTGATCAATAAATGACTTGACCACGGGTAAGGCTACATCTGCCTCGAGTAATGCCATACGGACATCACGTAAAGCATCTTTTATATTGGTTTCGTCTAAGCGCCCCTGACCACGCAGGTTCTTGATCGTTTTCGACAGGCGTTCGCTTAAGGTATCAAACATGATGGGTATTCCAGAATTCGTTATAAATAGTACAGTGAGCCAACCTGCTCACCGAATAGCCTAATTATAACGTAAAAGTCTCTCCGCCTTCGAGTCCTATGATATCCAGATCAGGCATGAGTTCCAGACATTCATTGAGGATAGTTTCCTCTTCGCCTGGCTTACGATGGGTAATGTAAATTTTGGTGTTATGTTTGAGCTTTTTAATATCTTCAGCAAGTAATTCTGGACAATAGTGCTTAGCCAATTTACTCAAGACTAAGTTCCGGTTAGAAAAAGCGGATTCAACAATCAACATATCCAGCTTATCATGCGCATTTAGGGCATTCCAAAGCGAGTCATTAGTCGATGTATCACCACTGAAAGCAAAGGATGCGCCTGTTTCATTTTCAATTCTGTAACCGACAGAAGGTACGATATGTTCTACTGGAATCATTTCAACGGTACGACCATTATTTTCCCATGTTGAGCCCGGCGCCATCGTAGAATAACTTAGAACAGGGGTCTCTGGCCGAGGTAATTCCGCAAAATCTGGCCATACAACCCAATTAAAGATATATGCTTGTAATGCCTGCAACGTCTTTTCCTGACCATGTATCAGTACTGGCTCTTTAACACGGTCAAAAATAGTATCGATTAATAGCGGTAAAAAAGTAACGTGATCTAAGTGGGAATGTGTAATAAAGATATGCTTAATCTTCGACATTTCTTCCAATGTGAGATTACCGACACCCGAACCTGCATCAATGAGAATATCGTCATCAACGAGTAAAGAGGTGCTATGCAAACCCGCACTAACACCACCGCTGCAGCCCAGAATACGTAACTTCATACTTTTTTGAGAACCTTCGTCTAGAATTCTTATTGTTATAGTAGCTTAGTCATTTTCTACGAAACAACCAATAGTTTAGTAAAAAATATCAGCCAAAAGCCGCTTTTTTCCTACAGTACTGCCCCGCTGCGACTAATCCTGTCCATTCTCCCTACATTAACGTCCTGTTTACAGCACTTATACTTCTATAGCACGCCCGAATATGCGAGTATTTATACTCAGCCTAACAGAGAAAAATAAGCTCGGCTATGCCATACGAGGGATTTTTCCTAGAAAATCAAGATTTTGACATATGAATGCACTGATTATTAGCTCACTTTCTATCGCCCTTTACATGGTCACAACCTTGTTATTGGGTAGGCGCTTTATACAGGCTGCTGAATCGCCTGCTTCTACCCGTATTGCGCTAATTTCATTAGGGCTAGGCGCAGCAATTCTGCATATCGGTGTGGTTTATCATAGTGTCTTTACCGCGACAGGCATCAATTTAGGCTTTTACAGTGCCGCTTCACTTGTCATGGCACTGGTCACCTTATTGATGCTCTTGGCAGCTATCAAGCAACCTATCGAGAACCTCGGCATACTAATCCTGCCTGTTGCCGCCATTGCTCTATTGCTCGATAACATCTCCGATGCCCAACATATTCTCAGTAACCAATATTCGGGGCAGCTTGAGTTACATATTATTCTGTCATTATTTGCCTACAGTCTTTTAACCATTGCTGCCTTGCAATCAATACTGCTAGCGATTCAAGATCATCAATTGCGTCATAAACACCCCGGTGGTTTTATGCGTGTCTTACCGCCTATGCAAGTAATGGAATCACTATTGTTCCAAATGATCGCGCTTGGTTTTATTTTATTAAGTCTGGCGCTCATAACAGGTTTTATTTTCTTACAAGATATATTTGCCCAACATCTTGTTCATAAATCAGTGTTATCGATTATTGCTTGGTTCGTATTTGCCATTCTATTACTTGGCCGTTGGCAAGCTGGCTGGCGTGGACGGACAGCCATTCGCTGGACACTAGGTGGTTTTGTTACGCTATTGCTAGCTTATTTTGGTAGTAAGTTAGTACTAGAAATTATTCTGACTTAATGTCGTCATAAAGGGCTTCCCTGCTTGCTAAACGAACTATCGCTAGCCGCGCTATTTGCACTTTTCATTATTCTGATTCTGGTCTCGGGTTTTTTCTCTGGCTCAGAAACCAGTTTAATGACATTAAACCGATACCGGTTACGTCACCTTGCCAAAGATAAGCACCGAGGTGCTACACGCGCACAACATTTGCTTGAAACACCCGATCGCTTAATTGGTTTGATTCTGATTGGCAACAATGCCGTCAACATCATGATTACGCTAATTGCAGCCGTCATTATGCTGCGTTTATTTGGTGAACTGAGTGTCATTGCCTCAACGATGATTCTGACTGTCATCATGGTGTTGTTTGCTGAAGTCACACCCAAAACATTAGCCGCTTTACGCCCTGAACGTTTTGCATTTCCAGCCACTATCATACTCGCACCATTAATGAAGCTAGCCTTCCCGCTTGTTTGGCTGGTTAATCAATTCACGAATATCTTATTCAAAATACTCAAGATCGATGTTGACCAATCTGACTCGATGCACTTGACGCAAGATGAGCTACGTACTGTCGTGCTCGAATCAGGCAGTCTTATTCCACGCGCTCACCAAGATATGCTACTAGGCATTCTTGGTCTCGATCAGGTTAGTGTTGATGACATCATGGTGCCGCGTGGTGAACTTGTTGGCATTGATGTTAATGATGACTGGGAAACCATTGTTGAGTTATTACAAAACTCGCAGCACACTCGCCTGCCAGTCTATGAAGGTGATACAGACAATATCATCGGCATCGTCCACCTTCGTAAAATCCTAAAATTACTCCACCAAGATGATTTTAATAAACAAAGTCTACTTAAGGCGATACGTGCCCCTTACTTTGTCCCTGAAGGTACTAGCCTCAATACACAGTTACTTAATTTCCAGCGTGAAAAACGGCGCATTGCGCTTGTTGTGAATGAGTATGGTGAATTACAAGGACTCGTTACATTAGAAGATATTCTCGAAGAAATTGTCGGTGAATTTACGACAGATCCTGCCGATAATTTCCGTGATGTTCACCCGCAAGAAGATGGTACTTGGCTAGTTGATGGTTCAGTCAATATTCGTGAACTCAATAAGTTATTAAATTGGGAATTACCAACTGATGGACCGAAAACACTTAACGGACTATTGCTCGAACAGCTTGAGACTATTCCCGAACCGGGCACCAGTCTAAAGATTGCTGGCCACCCAATTGAGATCATGCAGAGCAGTGACAACATTGTGAAAACAGCACGTATTTACCCTTCGTTAAACGAGGAAATTGAGCCTGATACCCTATAAAATAGACCAACGGTCAACAAAATATGACCAATGACACAACCCATGACCTTGAACTGAGGCTATACTCTTAAATACTAACAATATAAAAAGGTGTGCCAAATTTGCCAACCCTGACCTTAGCATTTAAAAATAAAATACTTCAGGTCTTTCCCTTAGAGGATGGATTGGTGAACATTGGTCGTGAACCGAGTTGCGATATACATATTGATAGTCTCGCAATTGAACCACAGCATGCACGTATTGTTGTCCGTGACAAATTGTGCACAATTTCGCAAGGCAATTCAGATAACCCCACCTTTGTTAATCACAAACCAATTGATGAATACGTTCTCCAAGATAATGACATCATTCGTATTGGTAAACACACGCTACGCTATCGTGATGAAGACCTTCAAGCGCCACTCGATAACGAACAAACTGAATTCACTACCACACCGCCCCAAACAGTCGAACAACCTATTGCTGCTTCAGTTAAAAAAACACCTAAGCCTACGAACCCAATTACCGCAGGCTGGTTACAAGTCATGAGTGGCAAAAATCTGGGGAAAACATTTAAGTTACAATCGGGCCTGACAGATCTAGGAACGCTCGGCATGGCGCCTGCGTTAATTGCGTTACGCCAAGGTGGCTACTTTATTTCAAACCTTACCCAAGATAATGAGCTTCGTGTTGCCGACCAATCTATCGGCGACAAAAGTCATCCACTACATGACGGTGACGTCATTAAGATAGGTAGACTAACCTTACAGTTTCACTTACATGCATAACATGTAATACGGAGGCACTATGAATCACACAACCGCAAGTCAGGAACAACGCAAACACCACCGTGTATCATTTGACACACTGGCGAGCATTCATATCAACGCCCTTAATATGCAAGCCTATGTGATCGACATCTCTTTAAAAGGTGTGCTGATTAAGAAGCCAGATTCATGGATGGCAAATGTTGGTGACACTGGGCAATTACGTATTGTGCTTAGCGACAACATCAGTGTTATTAGCATGGATATTAAAGTCGCGCATATCGAAGAAGAGCATGTCGGCTTCCATTGCGAACATATCGACATTGATAGTATTACGCACCTGCGTCGACTGGTTGAACTTAATCTGGGTGATACAGCATTACTTGAGCGCGAGTTCTCTGCACTGCAGGCATAAACTCGATCAGATACAGTCGAGCACTTCGGATAAACGACTTACCGCCTGCACTTCTATGCCATCAATTGCCTGTTTGGGCGCATTGGCTTTAGGAATAATCGCACGCGTGAAACCATGCTTCGCCGCTTCGCGTAATCGCTCTTGACCATTTTGCACTGGCCTTATCTCGCCAGCCAAACCAACTTCACCAAAGACAATCCAATCCTTTGGTACTGATTTATCTCTAAAGCTAGAAAGAATAGAAAGGATAACACTCAAGTCAGCACCTGTTTCACCAATGCGCATACCGCCGACAATATTAACGAACACATCATAATCATACATCGCGACACCACCATGACGATCGAGTAACGCAAGTAACATCGATAAGCGTTGTGCATCAACACCAAGCGCGACACGGCGCGGATTCGACATATGACTTTCTGCCACTAATGCTTGCACCTCAACTAACATTGGCCTGCTTCCCTCACGCGTGACCATCACCACACTACCGGGCACATCTTCTTCATGTCGGGAAAGAAAAATAGCAGAAGGATTATTAACTTCGCGTAGACCTTTTTCAGTCATCGCGAATACGCCTAATTCATTCACTGCACCAAAACGGTTTTTAACGGCTCGAATAACACGGTATGGGCTAGAACTGTCACCCTCAAAATACAATACCGTATCGACCATGTGCTCAAGTACACGCGGGCCAGCTAATGCGCCTTCTTTAGTAACATGGCCAACAAGAAATAACACTGTCCCGGTTTGTTTTGCATAACGTACCAGTTGTGCGGCACTATCGCGCACCTGTGCAACCGAGCCAGGCGCTGATTGTAATAATTCAGTAAAGATAGTTTGAATCGAATCAACCACCATGACTTGCGGCTTTTCTTTTTGTGCAACATCAACAATACGTTCGACACAGGTTTCACTAAGTAGACGAATATCTTTGTCATCTAAACCCAGTCGATGTGCCCGCATACTCACTTGCTGCAATGATTCTTCGCCGGTGATATACAATGGTTTAAGGGTTTTACCCAATTCGGCAAGTGCTTGTTGCAAAATGGTAGATTTACCAATACCGGGATCGCCACCAATTAGGATCACTGAACCCGGTACAACACCGCCACCTAACACGCGATCTAATTCCGAAATACCAATCGAGAAGCGTTTTTGTTGTTCCGGGCTGACATCCGTCAACGACTGCACAGTAACTTCACCTGCATAACCTTGGAAACGTGCACTGCGCGGTCCACTTTTACTGCTAATACTAACGACTGTTTCTTCTAAGGTATTCCACGCCCCGCAATCCCCGCATTGACCATTCCATTTTCCCGCTTGTGCACCGCATGCAGTGCACGTATAGACTTGCTTTGGCTTAGCCATCTTTATTCAATCTCAACTCGTGGCACACGTGGTGCAACATTACAAAATAATTCATAGGCGATTGTCTCTGCATTCAATGCAATTTCGTCTGCAGGCAACCCCTCTCCCCAGAGTACGACTCGATCACCTACCTGTGCTTCGCAATTTCGGAGATCAACTGCCAACATGTCCATCGAAACACGCCCAATTAATGGCACACGCTGACCATTCACCAAAACAGGCGTACCAGAAGCCGCATGCCGTGGGTAACCATCGCCATAGCCACAGGCAACAATACCAACCAGCATTGTCTCAGGGCATATCCAATCGCCACCATAACCAACTGACTCCCCACGCATCACCTCACGCACAGAAATCAATTCACTCACAAGATTCATGGCCGGTTTTAATGACAGCGAGGTACTATCATCATCTATAAAGGGGCATGCACCATAGAGCATAATACCCGGACGAATCCAATCTGCATGGCTATCAGGAAACCCCAGTATGCCAGCCGAGTTGGCAAGACTGACACTGGCAGTAATACCAGCTTCTTCAATCGTCTTTTTGAACAAGGCTATTTGGTAGGCGGTTGCCAGATTTTCTTGATCATCTGCACAAGCAAAGTGCGTCATGGCATGAATGGTCTCAACTGCATCACAATCTATTAACCTTGCGTAAGCTTGTTTGACCTCCGTCGTCGAAAAACCAAGACGATGCATACCTGTATCAATCTTCAACCAAACATCAAAGGCATAAGTTAATGATGCCTGTTCCAACATATCAAGTTGTTGCTGATTATGAATAACCGGCTGTAAAGAGTAAGCCTGCAATAACAGTAAATCGTCTGCATCAAAGAAACCTTCGAGTAAGACAATAGGCTGATGAACACCCGACTCGCGTAAACTTATTGCTTCTTCAATACTCGCTACCGCAAATGCATCGGCATCGTTTAACGCATGTGCAACATGCTGCATACCATGTCCATAGCCATTGGCTTTAATGACGGCGATAACCTTTGAGGATGGTGCTGCCTTACGTGCCTGTTGCAAATTATGTTGCAAAGCACTCAATGAGATTTCCGCTCGTAGCGGCCGGGTCATTCAGCACCTTCGAAATTACCGGAGTAGCTATCCGGCATGAAATTTTCAAATCGAGTGAACTGACCACGGAAAGTTAATCGCACCGTTCCAATAGGACCATTACGTTGCTTGGCAATAATGATTTCGGCAACACCTTTATCCGGACTATCCTCGTTATACACTTCATCACGATAAATAAAGGCGATTACATCGGCGTCTTGTTCAATCGCGCCTGACTCACGAAGGTCTGACATGATTGGCCGTTTATTAGGTCGCTGCTCTAAACCACGGTTAAGCTGTGATAAAGCAATTACTGGCACATCGAGTTCTTTCGCAAGACCTTTAAGTCCTCGCGAAATTTCAGAAATTTCGGTGGCGCGGTTTTCTCCTTTGCTACTGCCTTGCATGAGTTGTAAATAATCAATAATGATCATGCCTAGCTTGCCACCATTTTCACGTTTTAAACGACGCGCACGCGCACGTAGTTCACCGGGTGTCAGTGCTGGCGTATCATCAATAAAAAGCGGTGCTTCCGATAATAAACTGACGGCAGAACTCAAACGTGGCCAATCATCTTGTTCAAGTTTCCCCGTACGAATACGATGCTGATCAATACGCCCTAGCGATGACATCATACGCATCGCAAGTTGCTCACTCGGCATTTCCATACTGAAAATTGCTACCGGTTCACCACTTTTAATCGCGGCATTCTCAGCGAGGTTCATGGCAAAGGCTGTTTTACCCATTGATGGACGACCGGCAACAATTATCAAGTCAGAAGGCTGCAAGCCAGATGTTTGTAAATCAAAATCATCAAAGCCAGTTGATACACCGGTTAATGGATTATCTGAATGAAATAACTCATCAATACGATCAAGACTCTTATTCAACAAGTCTTTAATATTTTGGAAACCTTTACGACCACGCGCACGTTGTTCGGCAATTTCCAATACACGTCGTTCTGCATCATCAAGAATCACGCTGCTATCTTGACCTTGCGTATTAAATGCCGCATCACTGATATCAGTACCAACTGAAATCAACTGGCGCAATATTGACCGTTCGCGAACAATACCCGCATACGCTTTTATATTGGCGGCACTCGGTGTGTTCTGCACAATACCACCCAAAAAGACCAAGCCGCCCATGTTTTCCAACTCACCTAAATCATGCAAGTATTCAGAAACAGTCACCGCGTCATAGGGATCTTCTTTATTGGCTAGATAAGTTATCGCACGAAAAATCATGCGGTGGTCATGGCGATAAAAATCATTCTCACCGAGTACTTCTGTCACATGGTCATAGCTTTGGTTATCCAACATCAAACCGCCTAAGACAGATTGTTCTGCTTCGGTTGAATGTGGCGGTACTTTGAGTGCAGCTAAGGCAGCATCGCTGCTAGCATTGATATCAACTGGATTTGGCGCAAAATCAGGCATGTTCTAAAGTGGGTCTCAGTTATTATTAATATTTTGCCACAAGCATTTCTTAATGCTTTATCTTACTTGATTTGAAGGGTTCAGCAAGGCACAAATCTGTGCATAGATTGTGTATAACTAAGAAAATTTCAGGTAAATCAACGAAGAGCGAAAAGACCTGCCCCAGCGGATGCCGAGGCAGGCAAATCGGAATACTTATTCAGCAGCAACCGTGACAGTTAGCGTTGCATTTACATCAGTATGGAAATGCAGTGAAATTTCAAATTCACCTGCTGCACGGATAGCGCCATCTGGCATCCGTACTTCTGCCTTAGTCACTTCAACACCCGCTTCAGTGATGGCATCAGCAACATCGATATTACTAACAGAACCAAACAATTTACCTTCATCAGATGCTTTACGCGTGATGATGATGCTTAGTTCAGCTAATTTATCAGCACGAGCTTGGGCAGCGGCTAACTTCTCAGCAGCAACCTTCTCTAATTCAGCACGACGTGCTTCAAATTCAGCTGTATTGGCTTCAGTCGCTGGGATAGCTTTACCTGCTGGGATCAGGAAGTTACGACCATAACCAGCCTTAACATTAACCTGTTCACCAAGGTTACCCAGGTTTTGTACTTTCTCAAGCAGTATAACTTGCATGCTTAAATCCTCCGGGTATTAGTGAGCGTCTGTGTACGGTAGCAACGCAAGAAAACGAGCGCGCTTGATAGCCGTAGACAGCTGACGTTGGTAACGGGCCTTAGTACCAGTAATACGGCTAGGCACAATCTTGCCATTTTCAGTAACGTAGTTCTTCAATGTGGCAAGGTCTTTGTAATCAATCTGTTTTACGCCATCAGCGGTAAAACGACAGAATTTTTTAC
>Ga0316207_10003034_pt1 | contig 16146 bp, 12 predicted proteins | sample 6weekpyrite_MG_FD_204943 | JGI IMG/M metagenome (GOLD analysis project Ga0316207, IMG submission 204943) | Microbial mat bacterial communities from mineral coupon in-situ incubated in ocean water Damariscotta River, Maine, United States -... | ecosystem: Environmental > Aquatic > Marine >... | reverse complement strand
ATCATCAGTTGCCCGAACGGTCTGCATCAGCTGATTACGTGTCAAAACAAGTTCTGACACTGTTGTCATCAATGTCTCAAGGACATCAACACCAACCCGAACCGTTTTGCTGATTTTTACCCCTTCGCCCTTGGCACCCGCTGCAGCATCATTTCCGCTCAGCTCGGCCACTGCAGCCTGAAGCGCTTCTTCTTTGCTCATATCAGCAGTGATAATTTCCGGTGGAGCCATACCCGGGTCAGCTTCTGCATTTTCAAAAGCGGCCTCAAGCTCTGCAGCTGACACTTCGCCTGGGCGCAAATCCCGACCCAAATCCGGGTCAAAATCGCCCGTGTTCAAATGTTCTTCTTGTGTGTCTGCATCAACAAACTCAATTTCATCTTCGGCATCAACAGCGATAATTTCTACCGACTCTTCACCATCAACTTCAGCGGAATCAAAAGCGGCCTCAAGGTCAGCCAGAGAGACTTCTCCGGGGCGCAATTCACGGCCCAGGTCAGAATCCCAGCCTTCTGGGGCTTCTTCGGTAGGCTTGGATGCTTCTTCAACAACAGCCTTGCCCATAGCGGCATCTTCAAGCCGCTTGATCAGATCGGCATCATCACCAACTGGCTCAGCGCCATTCGCCTCTAGCTCTTCCAGAATATATTTAATCTGGTCGATCGCCTCTAGGACCAATGTGACCATAGGGGCTGAAACTTTCAGCTCGCCATCACGAAATTTGCCAAGCAAAGTCTCGCCGGCATGAGCGACCGCCTCCAGTCTGGGCAGGCCCAAAAATCCACACGTCCCTTTTACGGTGTGCAAGAGCCGGAATATATTGTCGAGAATAGCTTTATCGTCTGGATTATTTTCAAACCGGACCAGCTCGGCATCTATGACATCAAGACTTTCCGCTGTCTCGGTCAAAAATTCGCTGATGAGATCATCCATGGCAGGCCCCGTCTGGTTGGACGCCCTCTGGCGTCAGAATCAGATAGAAAGTTGCATGAATGAGGTTAACGGACTCTTGGCGTCGCAAAACGAATTGTTGTCACGTGAAACTAAAATATTTTTTACCGGCTTATCGATCAAGCAGCCTGCTCTTTGGGGGATTCAACAAGAGCAACAAATTCAACTCTTTCGTCCCCCGCATGAGCACTGACCCGACCATTGGCCGAGCGTGCTATCAAACCTGCATAATAAGGTTGGATGGATTTGCCATCGAAGCCTTTTTCCGGTTTGAAACCATCAAGGGCTCGCACTGAATTTTCATTCAAGCGAGCTCTCGGGCCTTCAGACACAATTCGCAGGCGCGCGCCTCCGGCCGATTCTGTTGCTTCAATAGTCACAGTTCCGCCCCGTGGAGCTGCCTCCACACCCAGAACAGACAAGTTGAGCAAAAGCCGGGCCGCCGCCTTTTCAAGGCCTGCAGCCTCCACCTTCCAGACAATACTGGGTTTGACCGCTGAAAACATCGCTTCGGTCAGACGCTGCAATTCGCGCGTATCCAGAATTCCCGGAGCCGAACCGGCTGCGCCAAAAGCTATTCTTGAAAATTCAAGCTTGGCCTGGGCCTGACGCGCACTGTCGCGTACCAGCTCCATCGCATCTTCATGCATATCGGTTGCGCTCTCATCATCAAGAACGCTCAACGCTGCACTCAATGCTGAGACAGGGCTAACAAGGTCGTGACAAAGACGCGCGCACATAAGCGCAGCAAATTCATCGGAGGCCATTTCGGCAGGTCGATCTTCAATCATGGCCCTATCGATACATGATTCTTTCAAAATCATGCCCCCTGTCACTGAGCGAAAACAGATTTTTACCGAAAAGGGCTTGGCAATCACCTTTTTCCACGACATGATTCAGTAAATACTGGGGGGTTTCGCAGATAGTAAGGCATTGGCAATGCCTTGCGGTGCAAGACTTGCTAGACAAACAGTGTTGTTGTCATGGCCACCGACCGGAGTGCAATAAAATATATGTCTGGATTTGATGTTTCCCGTGCCGATACCCGCCGCTCCAGTGCGATCGCGGTTTTTGCCAGCTTGTGTTTGTCAGCTGCCTTGCTGGCAGCCCTGATAACAGGCAGGTCTACTCAAAGTGAAGCGGCAACATTTATTGCACCGGAAGCCAATATCATTGAAGCGACACTGGATATTGATGCTCTATCAGACGATCTTGATCCAGCATTCACACCCTTGATGGAAACAGAGCAGGCCGTTGAAATTCCTGTTATCATTGACCCAATCACGCTTGAACATGATGCTTTCACAATCTGTGAAAACTGTCCGGCGCTTATTCAAATTGAGCGCCGCGTCCCCCGCGGAGGGACATTGGCCGGTGTTCTGGACGATGCCGGTATTGATCGCATCGAAGCAGCCCGTGCCATTGCCTCCATGCGCGATGTCTATGATTTGCGCTATCTGCGGGCCGGTCAGACCATCAATCTTTATCTGGAAACACCGGTCACTTCGCAGATCAGCGACGATGGCAGTAATGAAGATACACTCCGCCTGAACGGATTATCCTTTCGTCCCGATGTAGAACGCTCCATCACGGTTGCTCGCACCTGGTCTGAAGATTTCCGGGCCCGCGAAACCATTTCCGAGTTTGAAAATGAGATGGTCCGCGCTTCAGGCACCATCAATTCATCGCTTTATGTAGACGGGCTGGCAGCCGGTGCCACGGACCGGGTTGTGGTCGAGCTGGCCGGCGTTTTGGCTTATGCCATTGATTTTCAGCGCTCCATCCGGGCCGGTGACGAATTTGATATCCTGTTTGAACGCTTTATCGACGAAGAAGGCGATGTCGCTCGCACCGGCGACATTCTCTATGCCAGCTATGATGGCCGTGGCGACCCCAAGGAATTTTTCCGCTTTGAAACGCCCGATGGCATTGTTGGCTATTATTCCGGCGATGGCGAAAGTGCCCAGCGTCTATTGATGCTCACTCCGATTAACGGGGCCCGTCTGTCGTCCCACTTCAGCCGCGCAAGACGTCACCCCATTCTTGGCTATACGCGCCGCCATAACGGCACCGATTTCGCCGCACCGCGCGGCACACCCATCCTGGCTTCTGGTAATGGTGTGGTGGAACGCGCAGATCGTTATGGCAGCTTTGGTAATTACACCCGCATCCGCCACGCCAATGGCTTTAAAACCATCTATGCCCACCAGACTCGTTTTGCCCGAGGCATTCGCGCTGGTGCCACCGTGCAACAGGGCCAGGTCATCGGCTATGTCGGTACAACAGGGCGCTCCACCGGCCCTCACCTGCACTATGAAGTGCACCTCAATGGCAATCCGGTAAACCCGATGACGCTTGATCTGCCAACAGGACGCACGCTCTCAGACAGTGAAATTCCGCTGTTTGAAGCTGAGCGGGATCGCATTATCGCTATCCGTGATGCCGCCCCGTCAGCGCGTAGCGATGAGACACCGCTTCTGGCCCAGGCTGAAAACGGCGCACCCTGATTTTCGTTGACACTCACCGGCAAGACCACCATATAGCGCGCACGGGCACGGAAATGCCCGCCGCTTGCTGGCTCACGCCCTGGTGAAATTTCCGCTTTTTCTCGTGTCTGCTGAATTCAGTGAATGCGGAGTGATGGCAATGCAAGCCCCATCTTTTTACCGCATGCAACACTGCATGAGGCATGACAATGACAACACAAACACATCTTCCATCGCGTGATGCGATCAAAGCCCAGGCCAAACGCCTGCGAAAAGCCTTGAAAGCCGAAGGCAATTTCATCACCCATAGCGAAACGCTTGAAATGCTGGCCCATCAGCACGGCTTTCGCGACTGGAACGGATTGCACGCAGCGATCGGTAACCGACCAATTGAGCCCTTTATTCTCGGCTCTAAGGTCAGCGGCCATTATCTGGGACAACCCATCTCTGGCGAGATCATCTCCCTGACACGGATGAACGAGGGTGCGCGCTATCGCATCAGTCTTGATCTGGATGAGGCCGTAGACGTTGTCACCTTTGACAGCTTTTCCGCGTTTCGAAAACGCATCAATGCCACTGTCGGACGCACAGGTGCAAGTGCTGCCAAAACTTCAAATGGCAAGCCGCAATTGTTCATACACCACTAGGTTTAATATCTGAAGACGAAACGCTTCAGGCCAAGGGATATCTATTATGACCGACCATAAAGCCATTTTATCGGCCTTCCTTGACCGTGTCTGGAATCAGGGCGAAGTTGAAGCCGTCGAGCTTTATATCGCTGACCAATACACCATCTTTCACGATCCGGGCGATCCCTGGCATGGCCAAACTCTGACCCGATCAGGATTTGCCGACCGCCTAGTCAAGTCGCGCGGACCTTTTCCCGACCAGACATTTTCCGTACAAACGATGCTTGAAAAGGATCATCAAGTTGCCGCTAACTGGACCTGGAAGGCGACCCAAAAGGGGGATATTCCCGGCTTCCCGGCCAGTGGGAAAATCATCACCATGTCAGGCTTTACGCTGTATTCGTTTGAAAAAGAACGTCTGTGCGGCCATTGGCAAGTGTGTGACCGCCTCGGCGTATTCCAGCAATTACAGGCCAGATAAAAAGACGGGGCATGGACCAAATATCCATGCCCCGTTCTTAGTTTAATTCACCACAGCCTCAAGAGGCCTTGGTGTACCAACGGCGACACCATTGACCACCAGAACACCCGCCTCAGAGGTGACATGGATCTCGGAGCCATCCTCGATTTGGCCTTCCAGAAGCATCCGGGCCAGAGGGTCCTGCAGCTCTTTTTGGATCACCCGCTTTAACGGACGCGCGCCATAGGCCGGATCATAGCCCTTGGTCGCAATCCAGTCGCGTGCAGCCTCATCCAGGCTGATTGTCATCCGGCGATCTTCCAGCAATTTGGCCAGAAGGCCGATCTGGATATCGACAATCTTGCCCATATGCTCCATCGCCAGTTTGCGGAACAAAATCGTCTCATCAATCCGGTTGAGAAATTCTGGTCGGAAATGGCCCCGAACCGCGTCCATTACCGCATCTCGGGCCTGCTCGGCTTCCTCAACCATCTGCAAATGCTCAGCGCCCAAATTGGACGTCATGATGATGATCGTATTGCGAAAGTCGACCGTGCGCCCCTGACCATCTGTCAGGCGGCCATCATCCAGCACCTGAAGAAGGACATTGAACACATCCGTGTGGGCTTTTTCGATCTCATCGAGCAAGACAACCTGATAAGGTCGACGCCGAACCGCTTCGGTTAGCGCACCACCCTCTTCATAACCGACATAGCCTGGAGGCGCGCCGATCATGCGAGCGACGGAATGCTTTTCCATATACTCAGACATATCCATGCGGCTGATCGCGGTTTCATCGTCAAACAAAAACTCGGCCAGCGCCTTGGTCAGCTCGGTCTTGCCGACACCGGTTGGCCCCAAAAACAGGAAGGAACCAATGGGGCGCGCTGGATCTTTCAGACCCGCCCGGGCCCGTCGGACCGCATCGGAGACCGCTTCAAGCGCTACGTCCTGACCGATCACACGGCCCCGTAAAGCCTCTTCCATACGCAGAAGTTTATCGCGTTCGCCTTCGAGCATTTTATCCACGGGCACACCGGTCCAGCGTGAGACGACCTGAGCGATTTGCTCATCATCGACCACTTCATGCACCATTGGGTCCGTTTCATTGACCGCTTCGGCTTCAGCCAGTTTTTCTTCCAATTGCGGAAGCGTGCCGTATTTAATCTCAGACGCCCGGGCCAGATCACCCCGGCGCTCAGCATCTGCCAGCTCATTACGAGCTTTTTCCAACGCTTCTTTGACTGTGGTGGCAGAGGCCAGCTTGTCTTTTTCCGCTTTCCAGACTGCCGTCAGTTCAGCAGAGCGTGATTCCAGCTCGGCTAATTCCTTGGACAGGGTTTCCAGCCGCGATTTGGACGCCTCATCGGATTCTTTTTTCAAGGCTTCCGCTTCGATTTTTAACTGGATGGCCCGACGATCAATCTCGTCCAGCTCTTCCGGCTTGCTATCGACCTGCATACGCAGGCGCGACGCCGCCTCATCCATCAAATCAATCGCTTTGTCGGGCAAGAACCGATTGGTGATATAGCGGTTGGACATATGAGCTGCCGCGATGATCGCACTATCAGCAATGCGCACCCCATGGTGCACTTCATACTTTTCCTTCAATCCGCGCAGGATCGACACCGTATCTTCAACGGAAGGCTCTTCGACCATCACCGGTTGGAAACGCCGTGCCAGAGCCGCATCTTTTTCAACATGCTTGCGATATTCATCCAGCGTCGTCGCACCGATACAATGCAGCTCACCGCGGGCCAAAGCGGGCTTTAAAAGATTGGACGCATCCATCGCCCCATCGGTCTTGCCAGCACCGACCAGCGTGTGCATCTCATCAATAAACAGGACGATCTCGCCATTGGCCGATTCCACCTCGGACAGGACCGCTTTCAGGCGTTCTTCAAACTCACCGCGATATTTCGCTCCGGCAATCAAAGCACCCATATCCAGTGCCAGAAGGCGTTTGTCCGTCAGACTTTCTGGCACATCACCATTGATGATGCGCAGCGCCAAGCCTTCTGCAATTGCCGTTTTACCGACACCGGGCTCACCAATCAAAACCGGGTTATTCTTGGTCCGGCGCGATAACACCTGAATAGCACGGCGAATTTCCTCATCTCGGCCAATCACCGGGTCCAGCTTGCCCTCACGCGCCACTTCCGTCAGATCGCGGGCATATTTGCTCAAGGCTTCATAGCTGTCTTCTGCCGTCTGGCTGTCCGCCGTACGCCCGGCCCGAATATCATTGATCGCCTCATTGAGCGCTTGCGGCGTCACACCTGAAGCTTTCAAGGTATCAAAAGCTTTCGTGTTTGGCGTCAAACTCAAAGCCTGAAGCAATCGCTCGGCGGTGACATATTGATCACCGGCCTTTTCAGCGGCCTGTTGAGCTCCATCCAGAACTTTGGCGGTTTCCGGGGTCAGATACAGCTTGCCCTCACCGCCTTCCACCTTGGGAAGCGCAGCCAGTGACTGGTCCACACCGTCAGACACCTGGCGGATACGACCGCCCGCTGCCTTGATCAGATTATTGGACAAACCGCCCTCATCATCGAGCAAAGCCCGCAAAATGTGTTCGGCGGTAAATTGCTGATGGCTTGATTTCAATGCCAAGCCTTGCGCGGCCTGAACAATGGTGCGTGCCCGGTCCGTGTACTTTTCAAAATCCATGTCGATCCCCCTGTAAGGCGAGATAAAATGCAGCCAGACCGCCTTGATCAAGCACGGTAAACTGCGACTTGAACCGCATGTAGGTGTTGCAGTTCGGTCACACAAGGTGCAAAGGCGCGACAAAATGACTTTTGTCCTGCCACTGACAACTCAAACATTATGCCACAACACGTCTTCCATAGCCGATTCCCTGTCAAAAAGCAGAAAAATCAAAGTCTTCCCCGTTATCTGACATTAAAAAGCTTACCGATTGAAAACCGGCAACAATCCAGAAAAAGGCAATAGGCCATAAAAAATGGCGACACCTCAAAAGGTATCGCCACTTAGTCCAGCTATTCAGCTGAATTGGTATAATGTGTGCCCCGATCAGCCTAGACGATCAGGCAACAGCCGTTTCATCGCCGCCGGTCTTGTCATCACTGGCTTTATCAGCTGTATCCCCGGCACTTTTCAAAGCCTCTTCCGCCTTGGAAGCCTCCGCGCCATTGCTGGCGGTCTCAGCGCGAGGGCGCCGCGGACGACGTGTGCGTGGACGCGGTGTTTCCTCAGCAGGTGCAGGTGCTTCAGCTTCAGCCGCTGGTGGCTCTGCCCCATCAGTTGTTGCAGCGGGGCTGGCTTCCGGTGTCACAACGTCCATCGGATTGCGCTGTTCACGGTTGGTATTTCTGTCATGGCGCTGATTGCGGTCGTTTCGGCCCCGGCCCCGGCGTGGCTCTCTTTGCTCACGCTGTGGCTGTTCGCCGCGACCCTCTTCGCCATCCCCGTCCTGACCTTCAACAGCATCATCCTGATTGGGATCACGCTTGGGCATATTGGCCTGAACGATGCGGTAGTAATGCTCCGCATGCTGGTAGAGGTTCTCCGCACGAACACGATCTCCGGAGGTGGACGCATCGCGCGCCAATTGGAGATATTTGTCGTAAATCTGCGAAGGATTGCCGCGAATTTTCACTTCCGGCCCATTGCTTTCGAATGATCTATTGCCCTGGTTTTGGGGCTTACGTCCTCGTCCACGTTGACGCTTCATATCGTCTGTTCCTGTTGGCCAGTGGTGCAAACCCTGTACTGGCTCTTTGCGTTATTAAATCAGGTCTACGCTCGTGCGCTGATTCTATTTAATTCTCGAAAATATGGTCGGATCAAAACAGGAGGCACTTCCGACCGCGCCAGACCCCCGTCATAGCGTGAGCCACCTGTTGAAAGGGAACTTAAACCGCCCGGCAGCGCATTCCAAGCCTTTTTATCCGTTCCCGTTATGAGCCCCGACCCAAAACAATTCTGTCCATGCCCGATAAGTCCTGCACGATCTCGATTGGGTCGAATCCGGCATCGCTAGCCAGGGCGCTGACGGTCTGGCCCTGATCATATCCAATCTCAAAGGCAAACAGACCGCCGGGTTTTAACAGGCGGTGCATATCGCTGATGATGTCCCGATAGGCATCCAGCCCGTCAGCCCCGCCATCCAGCGCCAGTGACGGCTCAAAGTCGCGCACTTCCGGTTCAAGCCCTGCCAACACCTCACGGACAATATAAGGCGGATTGGAGACCACAATATCAAAGCCATGATCCTCCAGCGCCGTCCCCCAGCGCCCTCGGAAAAATTGCGCCCTCTCATCCAGACCGCACCGCACAGAATTTTGTCCGGCAATTTCAAGCGCCTCAGACGACAAATCCACACCCAGACCGGTCCAGCTTTCACGTTCACTCAGCAAGGCCAGCAATATTGCGCCTGACCCGGTCCCCAGATCCAACAGGCGCAAATTATCACCATCACAGCGCGCCAACACAGCCTCAACCAAGGCTTCCGTATCAGAACGAGGGGTCAAAACATCGCCGCTCACCTTCAAATCCAGTGTCCAGAAGGGCTGCGAGCCCAAAACCTGAGACAAGGGTCGCCGTGTCAGCCGTACCGCTGCCAGATCGGCCAGAGCCGCAATCTGCTGCCAGGACACCAAAACATCGCCTGATAAAGCCGCATTGAGATCATCAGGAGCCAGCGCATGGCGCATCAGATGACGTGTTTCAATTTCGGCTTCTTCAACGCCCGCTTCGCGCAAACGCAAGATCAAATCCTTGCGCACATCGCCAAGATCAAGGGATGTCCAGGCTTCGCACAAAAATAATCCGGGACGCTCGCTCATATCGGCTTTGGCCTTGTCGACCAAGGTATCGAAACTCGGGCTCAAGCGTCTTCTGCAAGCGCGGCAAGGCGAGACGCCTGATCCTCGGCTATCAGCGCCGTGACCACCTCATCAAGGCCATCACCGGCGACAATTGTATCCAGCTTGTAAAGCGTCAGATTGATGCGGTGGTCCGAAACCCGGCCTTGCGGATAATTATAAGTGCGGATGCGTTCGGAACGATCCCCGGACCCAATCTGGCCCTTGCGCTCTGCCGCGCGTTCGGCATTAGCCGCTTCGCGTTGCTGATCGTAGATTTTCGCTTTCAGCAATTCAGCCGCCTTGGCCCGGTTCTGGTGTTGGGATTTTTCTTGGCACAACACCACCAGCCCGGTTGGCAAATGGGTCATACGCACGGCAGAATCGGTCTTGTTAACGTGCTGACCACCGGCCCCGGATGCGCGCATCGTATCAACCCGCACTTCCGTCATATCCAGAACGATATCGATATTTTCCGATTGCGGCATGATCGCCACTGTCGCCGCAGATGTGTGTATCCGGCCCTGACTTTCCGTTGCCGGAACCCGCTGGACCCGATGCACACCGCTTTCAAATTTCAATCGGCCAAACACGCCATTGCCCGAGATGGAAGCGATCACTTCTTTATAGCCACCATGATCGCCTTCAGAGGCAGAGGCCAGCTCCCAGCTCCAGCCCTGAAGTTGGGCATATCGCTCATACATCCGATACAAATTACCGGCGAACAGAGCCGCCTCATCGCCGCCGGTTCCGGCCCGAATTTCGATGATGGCATTGGCCGCATCATCCTTATCCTTGGGCAGGAGCAGTAAATTCATCTCATGTTCGAGATCGGGCAGTGTTTCTTTCAGCGCGTAAAACTCTTCACGCGCCATCTCCGCCATATCGGAATCATCACCCTCCATCATCTCGGACAGATCAATCAGCTCCAGCCGTGCCTGGCGAAGCGCTTCCGCCTTTTCAGCCACCGGCTTCAGCTCGGCATGTTCTTTAGACAATTTGACGATTTCATTCGCATCAGAGGCCGCACCGAGACGCGCCTCGACCTGGTCGAAACGATCAATCACTTGAGAGAGGCGGGCTTCCGGTGCGTGCATAATCCCTCAATAGCGGCATTTGTTATCCGGCGTAATGGGGGCGGTGCAGTGGGGTCAGTAGAAAGACCCAGCTCTTAAAACATACATAGAGGAGTGAATGATTAAATCTGACACATGGCCCAATTTGGAAATTGGGTAGATACACCCACCAAGGCGTGTAATATGCTTGAGTGCAGGAGGTTGTTTTATGTGGCTTTCAAGATTTGTTTTTCCCCTTTCTTTGTTAGGGGCAGGTATAATTTGCTTCCACTATTTATCAGGTTTGGATCGGGAGGGTGAAACCATCTTCGCCTCAGATCCGCGATTACTTACCGCACTCTCATGTACCGCAGATGACATGTGGATTCACGAACAAGTGGGCGACGCATTATTTGACAAAGTCGAACTAAATGACCGCGACGGAAGCCCTTCCGAAGAGCTGATTATTTTTGCCAATCAAGGCATCCCTCGATCCATGTTCGAGCTAGCATATTTCTATATCTCATTTTCCGATGATGATGACAGTGAGGAACAAGCCTACAACTGGATGGTCAGAGCGGCGGAAGCAGGAGACATCTTGGCTCAAAATGAGCTTGGTAATGCTTACATTCACGGAGAGTTGGGTCTCGAACAAGATTATGAATTGGCCCAAATCTGGTTGGAAAGAGCTATGTCAGCAGGAGAGCAATTATCAGCAGGCAGTTTGGGTGAACTCTATCGAAACGGGTCAATCCAGCCACCTGAAAGCCAGTCAGCTAACTACACGGCAACTGACCACAATCTCACTTCAGCTGAGACATGTTATGGTCCGGCTTTACAGGATCTAACTTATTACAAAAATTCAGCGAGATACTTGTCTGTACATTGGCGGGCTAACGCGCTGTTGCGCCATGAATTATTGCAATTCTCAGAACAAGGTGGATTTTTGAATTAATCCAATCATCAGGAATTGCCAACAACCTCAACCATCATGGTGATTAGCTTGTCCGGATCAATTGGCTTGGCCATAACGCCATCAAAGCCCAGTTTAAGATAGTTTTGAACGTCTTCATCAAAAACATGCGCCGTGCAGGCAATCACCGGGATAGGTGAAGCATCCGAATTATTGGGAATGTCTTTGATTTTTTTGTACGCCTCCACACCGCCCATCACCGGCATCTGGATATCCATCAAGATGATATCATAGGGATTGGCCTGCGCCTTCACCACAGCCTCGGCCCCGTTGTGGGCAAATTCAGCCCGAAAGCCCTGACCATCAAGAATGGCTTCATAGGTGATCCGGTTCAGCTCGTTGTCTTCAGCGATCAGGACTGAATATTCTTTATCGCACGCATCCGCGATCAATGTTTCATCCGCTTCAGTCTCTGCCGGGTGTTGGTTTTCTCCGACCTCCAGAGGCAGGAATACCCGAAAAGTCGCCCCCTCTCCCATTTGCGAATCCACGGAGATACTCCCACCCATTTCTTGAACCAAGCCTTTGACAATTGACAATCCCAGGCCCGACCCGCCGTATTTTCGGGTTGTCGACTGATCGGCCTGGGTGAAGCGTTCAAAAATGTGACCGACCTGATCTGCACTCATGCCAATCCCGGTATCTGCAACCTCAAACAAAACCTGACCAGGTCGGTCATGGTCTTCACCCTTGGCAATCGTCAGTCGGACGAACCCTTTTTCAGTGAATTTGAGAGAATTGGAAATCAGATTGCTGACCACTTGGGTGATCCGGGTTGGATCGCCAATACGGACATCTTCCAACCCGTCTTGTTTTTTAATGGCAAGCTCCAGACCCTTTTCCTGCGCTTTTAGCCCATAAACACTGGAAAAACGGGAAATCAGATCATCCAGAGAAAACGCAATCATTTCGATCTTGGTTTTGCCAGATTCAATTTGGGAAAAATCAAGGATGTCATTCAATATGCTAAGCAAGGCTTCGCCGGAATCCTGAATGATCTTGACAACCCGCTTTTGTTTTTCATCCAGCTTGGTTGTCGCCAATACCGAAATCAGACCCAAAACACCATTCATCGGTGTTCGGATTTCATGACTCATATTAGCCAGAAATTGCGACTTTGAAACATTGGCCGCTTCAGCCAGTAAACGTTGCCGGTCCAGATCATTCTCATGCTGTTTTTGAAGTGTAATATCCTGAACGGCCGAAACAATCAGCTCTTCTCCAACTTCATTGATCATACGTACGCCGCTCAGCAAAACCGGATAATATTGACCATTTTTGTTGATGTAATGCTTTTCATACGGCCCATATCGACCTGTCTCGGTCAGCATGGTCAGCATTTCCTGTTCTTGGGCCTCATACTCCTTGGGGGTCAAATCCCAATAAGATAGCTCGGAAAACTCTTCTGCAGTATACCCAGTTGGCTCAAACAAGGCCGCATTGCCTTGGAGAAATTGGCCATCAGACTTTCGATTGATCGCCAAACCGACCGGAGCCAGATCAAACACCGACTGAAGCATGGCCCGGCTTAGATCGAGACGGGCTTCCACCTCTTCTGCTTTTTCATGATTACGAATGTGAACACTTTCATAGGCATGAAAAAGTGACATTACACAGAAGGAGACCACCAATATTGAGACCGCCCTGACGGCCTGATCCAGGCCCCAGGTCAAACCCGCATCCCCGCCGATTCCAATGGCATTTTCACCGGTAATTTCCCCGGCGGGCGCGAAAATCAACGTTATAGCAAAAACGAAAAAACCGGCGGCTGCCAGAAATGAAATACGCGAATTGGATACATCCCATTTTTCAATCAGTGGCGTGCGGATGAAAGCAATGACTGCGATCATCACAATGGGGACGACCAAAAACCAGCGTGCATAGTGTTGCAGTGAGCGCTCTTCACCGCCCAACAAGCCAAACCCACCCCAAACAACAGCCATGAGACCAAAGCTGAACAGCAAATACCGCTTTGACATCCCCAAAATGGTCATGCCGAACCAGCCCAGGGATGCAAAGGAAAACCCGACCAAAATCACCTCGATAATATTCGGTGTGTCTTGACCCATCATGGAATTCATCAATTCCGCCCAGATCAGAAATCCATGGAGCAAGGCAAAACCAGCCAGACCCAAAAATGGAGATTGCTTATTGCCCGTCGGAAAAGCGATGACATGGACAATAATCGCCAAACCCAGGGAAAAAAGGGTCAGACCATAGCCTGCAGATATCCAATAAAATGAAGGGGTATTTTCCAGCACGTACCATCCCCGCAAAGAATACATCGAACTCTATGCAGAAATGGCACGACCAGTCTTTATATTTGCATAAAGCAGCCTCATTAATTATGAGGAAGCTCATGAAACTCCAATTTAAACAAGGTCAAGGCCTTTATGTGTCGTTTGACACTTATTGCAAAACCGTCCCCGTAATACCGATTAAAGCGCCATTGCAGCCCTGACAGCCATCACCATCATTACAACGGTGCTGAGCACAAACACCAGAAAGCGGACCGGGATGAAGTTCCACACCGCCTGGATCAGGCTGTGCGCCACACGAAGCGCAACATAGCCCCAGGCCAGCATGATCGTCAGCGGATCCGTCATGCCAACCAGGTGACAATAGATCGCCAGAGCGAAAAATACCGTCGGCTGTTCGTGCAAATGATTATAATTATCGGCGATACGGCTGACATTGAGCGGCAGGACATCCATCTCGCTCTTTTTCTTCATTTTGGCCGCGTTCAGACCGGCTTTTTGCATCGCTGGAATACGCGTCGCATACATCCAGACCCACATCACCAATGTCCAGATGATCATCGCCAGAACCGGCGTCAAAATAGTGTCCATTTTCTCTCTCCCTCAGATTTGGGCCAAACCCTAAACTGCGTCGTCTGTGTTTTGCGAACGATATTTATGCAGGAAGGCTCGAGGGAGCAATTTAGAAAGCCAACCGCCAAAAACAACCGCTCAATGCCCCTCCAAAGCCGGTAAAAACCACCCTTGGTCAGGTCTGCGACGTCTTCAGGCGCACATCCGCTTCCGGGGCTTCAAAAGCTTCCAGTTGTGCAAGCAGATCTTCAATATTATCCGAGACCTTAAGCGCATCGCGATGAATTTGAGCGAGGAAACCCTTGGTCGTCATTTTGTCTAGAAACGAGACCAGATCGTCGTAATAACCGTTTACATTCAACAGGCCAAACGGATAACGATGCTGGCCCAACTGGCCCCATGTCCACACTTCAAACAGCTCTTCCATTGTTCCCACACCGCCGGGAAGGGCAATAAAACCCTCGGCCAGTTCGACCATTTTGGCTTTGCGGGTGTGCATGGAATCGACGACAAAAAGCTGAGTCAGTTGATCATGGGCAATCTCTTTTATCGCCATGAATTCGGGGATAACGCCATTGACCTTGCCACCGGCCTCAAGCGTAGCATCCGCCACTTCACCCATCAGGCCAACACGGCCGCCGCCATAAACCAGCGTGATATTCTTGCCGGCCAATATTTGGCCAAGGCTTTGTGCAGCTTCGATAAATTCACGATCTTTACCCGGGTTGGACCCACAATAAACACAGATGGATTTCATCTCACAGTCCCCACGACGATTTAAGTCAGGCAGACTTATCCTGTCTGTATCAACAGAGAAATGGTCAAAACCACAAAGGGGATAAAAGACGGGTCAGGCTGTTCCCATATTGAGGATCTCCGGTGGTGGCGGAATGGGTGATCCCACCCGGTTACGCTTGTCATCCCGCTCCAGGGCCACACTTCGGTGTGAGCTCTTGGAAACACTGGCGAGGAAAATAGAGAACAGGCTTTCAGCTTCCGCCACACGAAGGAAGCCTTTCTTGTTATTATTCCACCAATAATCCCAATAACTTGCTACGTGATTCACAATGGACAAATTTGCGCCCAGGTCAAAGAAGAAAGCGGGAGCTTTCAACAGGAAGTTCTTGAAACCACCTGCGTCCTGCCCCGTACAAAACCGGTCAAACACATCCTCATATTCTTCCATCACCTTGGACAGACAAACCCAGCAGTTTCGCATTTCTATCAACAAGGCTTTTCGGACTTCATCCAGTTCCTTGGTCTCCAAGGGTGTCGCCCCGATATAAGTAACATCCTGAACTTCAGTTATAAATCGCTTCAGCATTGACAAGGCTTGCTTGACACTCCAGCGAAAATACAAAATACCCTTCCATCCGTGCAGGCCTTTTTCAAACTCCGGCTCACTCATTTCCAGCGCGGTGCGAAGCATGCTCATCCGGCCATCGGGATTGTCTGACAGCAATTCCTTGGCAAAGCGCATGGCGCGCGAATCGTCCTTGTCATGCTCTTGGGAAAACGCCATGGAAATAACGGAGGCCATCTGCTCGGCCACAGATGTTTCCATCTTGATCCGCTCAGCTTCCGTAATCTGAAAATAGATATCGTTGACGGCCCGGTCCTGTTTGCGATAGCGCTCGGCCAACAAAAACGGGTCCAATGAGGGCAAAGCCGCCAAATCGCGCAGACGATCCAGATCGCGTTCCAGCAAGTCAGGCTCATCTTCATTATCGAACATGGCCCGCATTTTTTCTACGAAACCAATCTCTTCGACAGCCACCGTGTAGCCGCCAAGTTGAAGATTATCTTCATCAATAGGCATGATAACTTTTGTAACGATAGGCCGGTTGCTCATGAACCAGGAGGCTTCATGAGAGCGAACGGTATGTTTGACCACAAAACTGCGATTGAGGCGCGGCGTCAAAAAGAACGGAC